>JAEEGL014922072.1_pt1 | contig 19367 bp, 16 predicted proteins | sample 9134231 | NCBI WGS metagenome assembly JAEEGL01 (sample SAMN16246548, study PRJNA631951) | gut metagenome | biome: gut microbiome; feature: rumen; material: fiber-attached | host: Bos | place: Iran: Karaj | collected 2018-10
CGTAGCGCATCCATTTGCGATCCTGCAGGTCGTCAAGGCTGGGGAAAGCGTTGGCGATGGTCGAGTAATGGTAGCGTTCAAGGATGTTGATGTTGGGGATGTCGGTGTCGTCGTAGCGGACGGTGTGACCGAAGCGCGTTTCGCTGCGGGTTAAGAGTTTGCCCGCTTCGCCCAGCTCGCCGCGATTCTTGGCAAAGATTTCGACGGGACCGGGACGCTGGACCAGGCATTTGCCGCTTACGTGAACGGCGCCGTTTTGATCGCAACGCGGATCCTCGCCGGAGACTTCTTCGTAACCGCTGCCGTAACCAAAAGCGAACGCCGCCTTATCGTAGTTGCCGAGGCCCATGAGATCGGACTGGGCTGAATAGCCGTAATCCATGATCGAGGAATATTGGTAATCGCGCATGCGGCCGTCGATCTGATCTTCGGTCAGGCTGCTCTGCTTAAAGAGATCGGCGTAAGTGAGTGTGGCGCCTTTTTGGGGCAGGGTCTCTTTGCGCAAATCCCAGTAGTTGGGGAAGTAGTTGAGGGAATCGTAGCTGCCCTGGAAGTTGTGGCGCAGACCCATGGTGTGGCCCACTTCGTGGAGGGTGGTCGCCTTAAAGAGCTCGATGCGCAGCTCATTCCAGATGTTGTCGTAATCGGTGCGGCCCAGATATTGGCGCGCGATGCCGTCGGCCGAGGTTTCAAAGAATTCGGGCAGCAAAATGTTGTGCTCGATGGCGGTCTTCAGGGCAGCGCGCTGTTTGTGCACCCAGGCGGGGCTGATGCGCTTGGCGACGTCGTCGGTGGTCGCGCTTAACCCTGCGGATTTTAAGGCATCCTGGACAGCAGTGTTCACGTGTCGGCCCACGAAACCCTTATTCATCAGGTCTTCGTAGCGCGCGTTGGCTGCGGTGGGCGAGTAGGGGGTGTAACCCTCAATCTTGCTCTGCATGCGCTTTTGCTGGCGTTCCAGGCGTTGCTTGGCTCCGGGCGCTGACTGACCCGCGTTGCGCACGTGCGCCTTCAGGTTCTGGCGTTCTGCATCGAGTTCGATGTTTTTGAGATCGGGATGCAGGTGTTCGGGATCCGTGTGCGAGTAAAGGCGATCGAGCACGTCGCGGTTAAAATAGGCGCCCGAGATAAACTCATCAGGATCGATATCATCGTTGGCCATGCGGATGATATCGAGGAAGTAGGTGGCGTAAGTATCGAGGCTGGCGCCATAAATATGCGCTTTACCCGCAATGGTTTCGCCCGTGACGGGATCGGTGATCGAAGGTCCGTAACCCAGGGGGCCTTCAGGTTGATCGGCGTTGACCCAATGGATGGAGCTGTAACGCAAATCGCCAAAACGGGGAGAGAAGCCGATTTGACCGCAGGCGGGATCATCGCCGTTTTCGACGGGGTTATGGCAGCAAACGAAGATGGGCGTGCGCGCGTACTCGGAGACGTCTTTGCCCTGAATCGTCGCCACGCTCGCGACGGCGGCGTCGTTCCACTGGTTCATCACATCCCAGGCCGCAGCGAGCATGTTGGGATCGCGCGGGAATTCCTCGGAGATGTAGTAAGGCACGGTCTTGACTTTGCGGTCCTTCAGCGGGATCGGAATCTTCATCCCGTTTTCGTCGCGCTTGTAGTTGCCGTTGTTGTCCTTCTCAAACGACGCTTCCCAGATGTTGTGACGGTTGATCATCAGGCGGCGGCCGGAATCGGTGTAGCCCTGCTTTTGATCGTAGGTGGTGCGCTCGGAGCGGAAGAACCCGAACTTGCTCATCATGACGTCATCGTACTGGTAGCTTTCGTAAGCTTCGTCGTCGACGACCTTGGCAAAGCTGCTGCGGATTTTCACCTCGGCGTTGGTGCAGTCGCCGGTGCCGTAGTTCATCCAGTAGTAAAGGCAGCCGGTGGGATCGGGCTCAACGAACAATTTCCCAACAAAATCGAAGTATTTGAGCGATCCGTCTTCTTCGGTTTCGCGGCGCCAGGCGTCTTCGCCGCCGATCTCTTCGGGCACAAAGTAAGCGATCGGAGTGATGACGGGGCCTGCAGGGCCCTCTTCGTTCCAGGCCATCGGCGTGGAGACGAAGTCGAAGTTGGTGATCAGGTTCTGCGACCAGTCCACGTGGATGTATTCGCGCTCATACCAGGGGCGATCGTAGGTGTTTTCTTCGATGACGTTGGTTTGCTCGCCCGTCGCGCTGTTGTAGCTGCGGCCGATGTCGTAATGGGAGAGGATGGGGTAGGCGACCACCGGGTTTTCGGTGTAATCCTTGTCGTAAAAGAGATCGCCGTTTTCGAGAGGCGCTTCGGAGCCAGGCACCAGAGGATAGGCGCGATAGCCCACCAGGTATTTTTCCTGGATGCTCCAGCGGATTTTCTCGTTGCGCGAGGTTTCGCCCGTCACGCTGAACGTGGAAGTGGGCGGCACATCGATGACGGTTTGCAGGTAATACCAAGTGCCTTCGAGATCGGTCTTTTTGAGCTTGTTGCCCGCGAGGCGCGAAATATCGTCGACGGTTTCGGCGCATGAAGACAAGAAAGCCATGCTGGCCAGCAATGCAACGTACGAATGCAGGTGTGGGCGCTTAGACATTTTGGCTCCTGTGGTGGTTAAAAAACGAGAGTGTATGCCATAAACGGCGGTTCGGTGAAAGGGCAGAGGCCTGATAAAACATAACGGGCATAAATTTGCACTGCTCAAACGCTTGCTGAGCGCAGATCTTGGCCGTCTTTTTTGAGAAGGGAGTGTGAAGTTGTCGATTTCACGCGCGCGCATGTCGCAAAAAATCGGGGTGATGGGTTCGGTAGCGCTCAAGCTGGGAGCCGTAGCGCTCATCGGCTTTATGCTGAGTTATTTGAAGACGCTCCTTATCCCGCTGGTGCTCGCGGCATTCGTGGTGATGCTGCTCATGCCTCTGGTGAACTTTCTGGCAGGACATCGGTGGCCCCGATGGCTGGCGGTGCTGACCGCGCAGCTGCTTCTCACCGTGCTCAGCGTGGGGGTGATTTACGCGTTAATCGTTGCGGCCACGCCCGTAGTGAAGTCATGGCCCAAATATCAGGCGGAGCTCACTCAAAAATCCCAGGAGCTGGTCAATCGGGGGCTCAACCTGCTTTCCAACGACTCGCAGCGCCAGCAGGTGAAAGAAATCCTGGTCTCCGAAGTGCTGCCCACGGTGATTTCAAAAGGCGGGTCGGTGGTGCAGAAGAGCCTGACGGTGACGACGGGGCTTTTCGGGTCCCTCGGACTGACGTGGATCTATTGTCTGTTCATTCTCCTCGAGTCCCATGGCTTCAGAAGCAAGTTTGCATCGGCTTTGGGGCGGGGAAATCCCGTGATGGTGGCGATGGCAGGGATTGCGACGGATGTAAGGGCCTACGTGATTGCCAAGACGTTTACCGGGTTGCTGACGGGCCTCTGCCTGGGGGCGTTTCTGAGCATTTGCGGGGTGGATTTCGCCATGCTCTGGGGCCTCATCGCTTTTCCGCTCAACTTTATTCCTACCCTGGGCTGCATCATCGCAATTATTCCGCCCCTGCTTTGTGCCTTCGTGGATCCGGCGCTCGCGTGGTGGGCCGTACTTGGGATTGGCCTTGGAATGGTGGTCATCAACGGAGCCATAGGCAGCTTTGTGGAGCCGCGAGTGGTCGGGCAGGCGGTCAATCTTTCGCCGCTGGTCGTTTTTTTGTCGATGATGATTTGGGGCGTCTTGTGGGGCACCGTGGGCATGATTCTGGGGGTGCCCTTAGTGGTCGCCATCAAGCTGGTCTGCGCCCGGATCCCCACCTTAAAGCCCATATCGATCATTCTGGAAGGTCCGAAGGTCATCAAGAAGCGCCTGGAAGCCTGATCAGGCAAAGGGCGCACCTGAGGCGCAGGGATTTTGGGGTCAGCGTGGATGGGGCAGCAGCGATGAGCGCTTTTGAAGGCTGAATCAGCCTTTCGGGCAACATCATCGAAAGGGATCGAACGCTCGTTGAGGCTTCGGGCGACACCCGAAGTCTGTTTTCTGTGCAGACAGTGCTCCGGTTGGCACCCGAAGTTGCGATTGAAGGTCAGACAGCGCTCCGGGCGTCACCCGAAGTAATGATTGAGACAAAAAGAACGCTCCGGGCGTCACCCGAAGTAATGATTGAGACAAAAAGAGTGCTCCGGTTGGCACCCGAAGTGATGATTGAGACAAAAAGAGCGCTCCGGTTGGCACCCGAAGCTGCGATCGGGCCTCATTTACAGCTCCGGTTGGCCCCCGAAGAACTGCCCGCTTTCTGAAAGGCGTCCGGGTTCGGTGTGGACGGGCGTCTCAAATCAAGGTTTGCCGGAAGACTCCAAAAAAGGCGTCGTGCCTTTACTTGGAAGCCCGCTTTCGGCAAACTGCGGGCCGTTTTTGATTCATCAGTTCGGGAGATTGCTCATGATGTTCTTAAAGTTCGGTTTTTTGAGCCTGCTGGCCGCCTGCACGTTTTGCGCCTGCGACGATGACGACGATGACCAGACCGATGGCGGAGCGGGGGGCGGCAGCCAGAAAGCGGGTTGTTCGGGCTCGAACTGCGTCTCTCCCCAGATCATCAGCGGCAGCAAAACATGCGAGGATTACGAGGCGGTTAAGCCCTGCGGCGGTGAGATTGAGGGCAGCTGGAAGATGCTCGATATCTGCGTGCCCGCCGACGAAGGAGATTCCACCGTCGCAGACATGACCGAGATGCTGCAATGCAAGATCGACAACAACACCAGCACAAAGATGTGGGGCGGCGTGACGATCGCCGGCGAGACCTACAAGATGACGGGCGGTGGAAGCCTTTCGGGAAACATCGTTTTCCATTCGGATTGCTTCACCCGGGTCAGCTGTCAGCAAATGCTTGAAGAGAGCAAGGGCCAGTCGGAAGAAGGCATCGATTTCGGCAAATGTTCCTGCACAAGCAGCGGCGGCGTTTGCGGCCTGGATTATGTTTATGACGCCACAGAAGAAGGCAGCATCGAGATTTCCGGAACGCATTTCAAGCTCACGCCCACAAAGCCGAGCGAAGAAGAGCAGGATCTTTCCGAGGGTGATTTTTGCGTCCAGGGCAACAAGCTGATCCTCAAGACCGAATCCGATGGCATCTGGGTCTTTTCCAAATGAATCGAATGCTCAAGCAGGCTTCGGGCGACAATTAAAGTCTGTTTGAGAATGATGGGCCGGCATCGGAAGACTTCCGTTTAGACTCCACGCAGAGCGCTGTAGGCTTCAGAACGTTCAAGTTCTGCGTCGAGGCGTTCTGTGCCTGACTTGAAAGTTTAAGTATTGCAAAAATCCATTCCGTACGTTGCTTGAAAGTTTAAGTACTGCAAAAATTTGTTCCATGTGGTCCTTGAAGTTTCAAGTAATGCATGGAACGGCATTGCACGCTTCTTGAAATTTCAAGACGTGCACGAATTTCATTTGAATCAAACTTGAAAGTTCAAGTCAGTTCTGGAGTGCGTTGAGGAGGAAGCCTGAAGAAAAATGTCGATCGAAACCAGAACTCATTCACAGGGTTTCGTTCGGCGCCCCGCTTTCACCCACAATTCAGGAAGGCGGGCGATCATTTTTGGGTGATCGATGTTTTTCATGGCATCAAACGATTCAAGTATGGCGCCTTGCCTTGCAGGATCCTGTTGAGTAAACTGAGCGCCTTCATTTTTTGGAGAATTTGCGATGAATCTTTTCAAGAACGCTCTTTGGGTCTTCGCTGCGGCTTTTTGTGTTTCGCTTGCGACGACGATGATGACGACCATGATTTGGTTTACCCTTCGACCACTGACGGGGGCCTGAGCCAAACCTGCAAGGATGTGAAAGAGTTCGAGCCCTGCGGCGGCGATGCTCAGGGTTCCTGGAAGATGGTGGATGTTTGCGGGTTTGACAGCCTGGCGTCCGAATTTGAATGCAACGTTGAGGATCACACCCGCACGGGCGTTTGGGACAATCTGACGATTGACGGTTCCACTTACAAGCAGAAAGGCGGGATATCTGTTTCGGTCAGTTTTGTGGCTCACGATAATTGCTTTGAATCAAACGCAAGTTGCAACAATGCGAGTGTTTCTGAAGATGGCCTGAACTACAGTTGTTCGGGGACGAATGCCGCTTGTTCGTGTCAAGTGAGCGGTTCGTGGACGGTCTCTGAATCGGGTAAAGTTGAAGTGGATGGCTCACATATCACGTTAAGTCCCACCGATTCGACGGAAGAATATCCCGAGAATACGGAAGGCGATTATTGCGTTCAGGGCGACATGTTGATCTTTAAGGTTCAAGACTTTCTTGAAGATTCTATCCATATCTATACGAGAGTAAAAGACTGACCCCGCCGAACGGTTTGATGAAAGCCGCTTCTTCGCGATCAAAATCCGCTTTTGCAGCAATTTTGAGATGCGCTCTTACCATTCGCCAGGATTGTAAGGGCGTTTTTTGGATGGTTTGAATCGAACTTCGGCCGGAATGGAAGTTGCGGGCTTTTGCAGGGCGCGAAGCGGAAGATGAAAAGCCGGCGCTCCGAACGCCCGCCTACAGAACGCGCTTGCGCAGGACGCGTTAACAGCTTATTTTTTAACGCGTTTTGATGACCGGGTTGACGGGATTTATCGCATGATACGTGGATTTCAGACGGCAATGCTGGGCATTTGGGCTACAGGGGCATTTTGCGCCTGTGAAGTCAGCGACATCGGGAACAGCGATGGCGGTGTGGGGTCTCATCACTCAAAGGTCGATGAGAGTTGCGGCTGTGATGGCGGATGTATCGCAGCGACGCTGGTGAGCGAAGGCAAAAAAGTGCCGGATTCCGATAGCTGCAAGCGCCTGGAAGACATGCATACGTGCGGCGGAAATCCTGAAGGGGTATGGAGATTCGTGGAACTCTGCCTCAAAAAGCATCTGCAGGACTATATGGGGAGCGATCTTTTTGAAGACGATGGGGATGATGGCTATGACGACGATTACGGCGATGACTACGATGACTACGATGACTACGATGACTACGAATGCCATGTGAACGCGAAGGGCTCGCTGAAAGTGGGCGCCTATCTGCAGATCAAGGGCTCCGATTATTACCTGAAATTCAATTCCCGTCTGACCGGAAAGCTCGACACTTCCGAAGACTGCCTGAATATGAGCTGCGACTCTTACGGTGCCTTTGACGATAACATGTCTTGCGCGCTCAACAGCAGCCGTTGCATCTGCGAAGTGGAGGCCACGGAAGACAGCTTTGAATCGGGCAAAATCACATATGACAGCAAGGTGGCGGACCTGTATTTTGATGTGAAGCATTCCACCACAGAAAACGACGTCGATGTCAGCACCGGCGAGACGTTTACGCTCGGCGATGCGGGCCTCTTTTGTGTAGAAAACGATAAATTATACATCTGGACAGCTGAGGGAAACTTCGCTCTCACCCGGGATGAGAGCCGGACTTTCGTTCGGTGAAGGCCGTTTGAAGATGTGCCCTTGCTTTTCGGCAAGGGCGTTTTTGTTTTTTGATAGTCATTTGATCCTGTTGCGGTTTTTAGGTAAAACAGCGTCGTTCGTGCGCGGGGAGATTCCATGAAAAAGCTCGTATTTCCTTTGGCTTTCGGCGTTTTCGGCGTTTTCGGCGGTTGTCAGGGCGGGAGCAGCGATTTTGATGGTGTGCTGATTTCTGGCGGTGGGCAGGTGGTCGAGAGCGTGCCTTGCAAGCGAGCCAGGGAACTGCGCGACTGCGGCCATTACACGGAAGACAGCGAACTTACAGGTTTATGGCGGTTAATCGATATTTGTTCGCCCGAATCCTTTTTTGGAGCCGACGCATTGGGTTGTTCGGCCAATCTCAGCAACGTGACGCTGATGGCCAATGCTTCGCTGAACCTGACGACCGAAGGCGCCTATTCGCGCACGCAATCGTTTGAACGCATCGGTAATCTGATTCCTGGTTCGGATTGCTTCGCTGGTAGCCAGGGATGCCTGGATTGGGCCAAGGAAGTGGATCTCATTTGCAGCGAATCGCAAAGCTGTGTGTGCGACTTTAAAGGCTCACAACAGATGAGGGACAACGGCTCGTATCAAACAACAGAGCGGTCGATTCAATTCGATGAAGCGATGAAGAATGGCAGCGTGCCTTACGACTCTCATGAAATGGGCTATTGCCTTTATAAAGATATGCTGATCCTGGCATTGGATATTGATCGCGACATCTACTTTGTGTTTAGTCGTTAATATCGTTTCATAAAGCGGAATCGAAATTTTTGGTCATGGCGAAGGAACGACAATGAAATCTCTAAGCTTAAAGATGCAGCTTTTATGTACGGGCCTTCTGCTTTTAGGTCAGGGCTGTGATGCTGAATGGGATGAAGAGTATCCGGAACCAGACAGTGCTATCAGCATAGAGGGTGATTGGGTCCATGTTTATGGGCAGGCTTATAAAATAAGCGACACGTTGAATCACCTTCATCAATATTGTGAAGTCAGTAAAGGCTACGAGCCTTGCGGTGGTGATCCTGTTGGTCGCTGGAACCTGAAGACCTTGTGCCAGGATGAAAACAGCGTTTACGAAGAAGAAGAGATCGATGCAGGGGTATGCGAAATGGAAGAGCGCAATGTATCGACCGATTGGAGCGGAGAGGCTGAATTTACCAGCAACATGATCTTTTCTGTAAAGCTGACTGCCAGGAAGAGCGGCGATATCATGATACCGGCCTGCATGTTTGGTGACGCGAGTTGTGCGCAATATAATGAAGAACTTCCTCAATACAATTGTGTTTTAGAAGATGGTGAATGTATTTGCCATGATGCAGAGGCGCAGTACACCGATATGCAGAGCTATATATACGATATCTCTGATCGTCTCATGGCATTCGGTTATGAAGAGTATGGATATATGTCTTATGGGCTTTTATTGTATTGCGTAAAGGATGATGAACTCTTCTTGAACGATTTATCGGGCGATTTGCTCTATCATTTTGAAAGGGTTGATTGAGAAGCGCGTTTTGAACGGAACGAGCGATCTTTGTTTATGCATCATGAAAAAGATGGTTCCTCATTGTGAAGGTTTGATGTCTGGAACCAAAGCTGTTGTAAGAGAGTAGCGAAATTGATTTGCGCAGCAGTCAATTTCGTAAGCGACAACCAAAAGCATCTTCACTCCGAAAGGAAAAAGAATGAACGCTTTAAAACTGGGCCTTGCTTCTTTTACGATGTTGTTTTCGGTTTATGCCTGCGATGATGACGGCGATTCAAAATTCGATGGCTTCGATGGAGGCGCCGCTGTATCGCAAGCAGGCGAGACGCCCAGCGAAAGCTGTCATTCTGTGGAGTCGATGACTTTTTGCGGTGGGAATCCGGATGGAGACTGGACTTTAAGCGAAGTTTGCCTGAAGGATGCGAGCGCTTTTGAAAATTTATTGCCTTGTTCGGTCGATCTGAGCGAAAGATTTGAAATCGTGGCTGAACTGAAGATTCAGGAGCAGCATTATACATTTACGGGCAAGTCTTATTCATACGACCAGATGGTTTTAGGTGCAGATTGCTTTGAAAAGGGGGGTGGCAGCTGTGCTCAGTTTTCTCAATATACTACGGAAACTGAAAACTCGCCTTATCAATCCTGTTCCGGCTCAAACGCGCGTTGTGTCTGCGAGTCCACAGAGTTAATGGAATTTAATGATCAGGGAACCCTTGAGATCGAAGGGGAGAACATCTCGTTTCATACAGAGAATGAAAAGGATCCTCATTCGGTCTTGTCGAACGGAAAGTTTTGCGTTCAGGAGAACCGTATGATCTGGCAGAGCATTTTTGGACCCACCTATATCTTTACCAAGTAAATCGTCGATGAAAACGCCATTCCGTTTGAATGGCGTTTTTTTTGTGTCTGTATGATGGTTCGGTTTTGAAGACTAAATATTTGTTTTCAGTGAACGAGCTTTTGGTAGCAGAGACCGAACGCCGTTAAAAATTGATCGATCTCTTCATCGGTCGTGAGATGACTCAGGCTGATGCGAAACGAAGAGAGCGCGTTTTGATGATCGTGGCTTAGGGCGAGAACTGATTTCGAAGCGCCGCCATCGGTCTGGCATGCGGTTTGAACCGAAATACATACGCCGTGATCGCTTAGAGCCTGGCGGAAGCGCGTCGCTTTAATGCCAGAGACACTCAGGTTTAAGATATGGGGTACGGCGTTTGGTGGGCTGTTGAATCGGACTCTGGGGTAGGATGCAAGGGCGGATCGAAGGCGAGCATTGAGTGCTTGCACCGTTTGAACGCGCGGTTGCAGCGATTCGAATGCCTTTTGGAGTGATACATTGAGCGATGCGGCGAGTGAAAGGGGGGGTGTGCCGCTTCGAAAGGGCGATGCGCCCGATCCTCCGTGGATGAGCGGGCAAATCTCCGTATTGCGCGCTTTATAAAGGATTCCAATGCCGTTTAAGCCGTAGAATTTATGGGCCGTGAAACTTGCGCTGTCAAGACCGTCGAAGCATATAGGGCATTTGCCGATGGCCTGGGTGGCATCGACGTGAAGCTTGCAATGTTTAAACTTTTGCTTCAGCGAAGCGAGCTTTTGAATGGGCTGAACGATGCCGAGCTCGCTGTCTACGGCGGGAACCGTGATCAGGATCGTCTCTTTTTTGATGCGTTTTGAAAGATCATCCAAATCGATCGTGCCGTCTTCTTTGAGATTTAAAAGCTCGATCTCGAAACCTTTCGTTTTTAAGAACGCGAGCGTCTCAGAAATCGACGGATGCTCCAGCGGGGTCGTCAGGATATGATGGCCGTAAGCGCTGTAAGCTTCGGCAATCCCCTTGAGCGCCGTGTTGTTCGCCTCGGTGGCACCGGAGGTATAGATGAGGCTCGATGCTTCAACGTTGAGCACCTGAGCGATCGCGTCGGTCACCTGAGCCATCTTTTCGCGCGCTGCGAGGCCGAGCGGGTGATTCGCGTTGGGGTTTGCGATATAACTTCGTTCGCAGTCGAGAAAAACGTTTAAGGCATCCGTATCTGCGGGCGTATTGGCGGCGTAATCGAGATAAATCATCATAGGCCTTTTATAAGACGCGACTGATGGTGCCACCGCCTATAACGACGTCTTCATCGTAGAGTACGACCGCTTGTCCAATGGCAATCGCGCGTTCCGGTGCGTCAAAGACAACTTTAAAGCGGCCATCCTCTGCCGGGTATACGGTAGCGGCGCGTTCTTCCTGGCGGTATCTCGTCTTTGCTTTGCAATGAATCGGTTCTTTGAGCTGATCGAACGCGATCCAGTTGGCATCATCTGCCATTAAAGCCTGATGAAAAAGATGGTCTTCTGGACCGATCGAGACTGTGTTTTGAACCATATTTTTATCGAACACATATCTCGGCGTACCAAATGCGAGGCCTAAGCCTTTGCGCTGACCGATCGTGTATCGAACGGCACCGGAATGCTTTCCGACCACATGCCCGTTTTCATCCAGAAAATCGCCCTCTGTATATTTTTTACCGCAATAGCGCTCCATAAAAGCGACGTAATCTCCGTCGGGTACAAAGCAAATATCCTGGCTATCGTGTTTTCTGGAATTACAGAAGCCCTGTTCCCCAGCAATTTTTCGCGTTTCGCTCTTTTTGATCGATCCCAATGGAAACAGAATGCGGGAAAGTTGTGCCTGTGAAAGCATATAGAGTACGTAACTCTGATCCTTGCTTAAATCCAAAGCCTTTTTTAATAAATACCGCCCGCTCTTCGTATCCTGCTCAATACGCGCGTAATGGCCGGTTACAATATAATAGAAGCCTTCACGATCGGCGTATCGCACCAGATGCTCGAACTTCATGAAGCGATTGCAGTCGATGCAGGGGTTAGGAGTGCCGCCGCATTCGTAAATCCGAATGAATTTCCCGATGATCTTTTCCTTAAAATCCGAAGTAAAATCTAATACTTCGTAAGGAATATCCAATTGGAACGCAACATCACTCGCATCGTCGATGTCTTGTTGTGAACAGCAGGGATGATACGCGCTTAAACCCAAATCGGCGTTTCGATAAAGGCGCATGGTGATGCCTTTACATTGAAATCCGCGTTGTTTCATCAGATAGGCAGCAACGGAGCTGTCGACCCCTCCGCTCATCGCGATGAGCGCCGTTTGATTCTGTTCCATCATTAAAACTCTAAGATATGATCGAATTCTTTTTTGACGTGACCGACCGATGTGACGATCTGATAGCCCGCGCTTTTGACGCGACGCTCGAGGCATCCTCTGCATTGCGCCGATTCTTCACCCGTACAGATTTTGTTTTCGTAGAGACTGTATTTTCTACGCACCGATACGGGCGATAGATTGGGCATGACCACATTTGCACTCGCCTTAAGGCCCATTTCACGCCCGTTTGTATGAATTGTTCCGAGCGCAGTCGTAGCCGGAATGAGCGCATAGGGAAACATTAAGCGCAGAATCGAAATCAATCGAAGCGTCAGCGTCAGGCTTCCATTTTCAAAGGATGCAAAAGGCGTCTGTTCGTGACGAAGATAAGGCCCAATGCCGATCATATCGGGCTTCAGTTGCTGCAGGAAGCGCAGATCGGAAATCAGATTCTCTTTTGTCTGATACGGAGAACCAACCATAAAACCCGAACCCACCTGATAGCCGATTTCTTTAAGATGATACAAACATTGCTTCCGGTGATCGGAATTTAAATTGTCGGGATGCAATTTTCGGTAGTGAAGACCGTCCGCTGTTTCGTGACGAAGCAAATAGCGTACAGCGCCAGCATCAAAGTAAGACTGATAACTGCTCTTTGATTTCTCGCCAATGGAAAGGGTAATCGCGCAGTCCGGAAATTTATGGTGAATTTGTGAAACGATCTCGCAGATCAAGTCATCTGTATAAAACGGATCCTCTCCACCCTGAAGCACGAATGTCCTGTATCCAAGCGCATACCCCTCTTTGCAACAACTTAAAATCTCTTCCTTTGAAAGCCGATAACGCTCTGCTTGCCGGTTGCCACAACGGATACCGCAGTAATAGCAATTATTTTTGCAGTAATTCGTAAACTCAATGAGTCCCCGCAAATAGACTTCGTCGCCATAAAACGCCCTGCGCTTGCGATCGGCCGCCTGAAAGAGCGCATCGTCGATGGGATTCGACTCATCGAGCAGTTGAATGAGCTCACCATCGCTTAAATCGCGCGTATTGAAAAGTTGTTCGATCAGAAGCTCGGTTTCCATGATGTGATCCTTTGTTGGCTCAGGACTTAAAACCTTTTAATCGCGCTGTTCTGCAGGGCTTACGTCGCAAACAAGCACCTTCATGCGGCCACCGCAGGCCATACCCTCGTCAGCAGCCACATCGTTGCTCAGATCGACCGTAAATACGCGCTGTTCGCCCGTGCCTATCATGCGATAGGCGTCCCGTAAAATGCTGCCCTCGCTGCATCCGCCGCCAATGGTACCCCATGTCTTGTAATCCTGATTGATGGCCATCATGGCCCCCGATTTCACCGGCGTAGATCCACTGGTCTCAAAAACGATCAAAAGGGCTTTGGGCGTAGAATCCCTGATCAACCCGTTGAGCAAAGCGCGATCGATGTCTTCCGAAACGAGCACCGTCTGATGCGAATGCCGCTTCACGTTCAAACGCCTGTATTGCACCAGCTGCGCTGCGATCGAGAGCGCGATTTCTTTGACGGTCAGCGCGTTGATCTCGACGCCAATCGGCGCACAAATGTGATTCAGCTTTTGTTCATCAAAGTCCTCTTCCTTTAACATTTGCATCAGTGTGATCACCCTGCGCTTTGATCCGATCATACCGAGATATTTGGGGAACGCTTCCTTCGGTAAGATCGACCGAAGGCAGTCTGCATCGAATCGATGACCCCTCGTGATCACAGCCACGTAATCCTGGGCTGTAAGGTTCAGATGCTCGATCGCATCAACAAAAGGCTCGCAGAGAACGACCGTCGCTTCAGGAAAACGCGCCTCATTCGCAAAAGTCGGCCTGTCATCGACGACGGTGACCAAAAATCCCAAGTCTGCAGCATAACGACATAACGGCTGAGCAATATGACCTGCACCCAAAAGGATCAGGCGCTCCTGCGGACGAAAATTGCGTATATAAGTGATGCCATCGATTTCAAACTGCAGGCTCGATTCATGCCCACCATCGATCAATGTAGCCATCTTTTGAAGCTGTTCGATCATTGGGACTGAAAGTTCCTCTCAATGCAAGCAAATTGATCACGTGATTTATAAAACGATGCTCTCAGTGAGCAGACTTTTGTTGCGAAACAAATCCATTTTGATCAAATCGAATCATTTGGGTCGTCCCGGTGACTTTTTGCGCCGGGCGCGTTTCTCCCGCTTGACAACCGGGGCGGATTTTAGCATATTACCCAGTAAACCGCTAGGTAATTGGGAAACAAAAGCATGAAGGCTGAATACCAAAAGATTGAATCCGCGCTCATCCACGGCGGCATTTACGGCGATGCGACGACGGGTGCGGTGAACGTGCCGATCTTTCAAACTTCCACATACGAGCAGCGGGGCCTGGGCGAGAACACGGGGTGGGAATATTCGCGGACGGGGAATCCGACGCGGGCGGCGCTCGAGGCGCTGATTGCGGAGCTCGAGGGCGGAAAGGCGGGGTTTGCGTTTGCGTCGGGCATGGCGGCGATCACGGCTGTGCTCTCGCTGTTCAAAACCGGGCAGAAGATCGTGATCTCGAGCAATGTTTATGGCGGCACCTTCCGCGTTCTGGACAAGATCTTTAAGCCGATGGGGCTCGGCTACGCGATCGTCGATACGACGGATTTGAGCCTGCTTGAGGCGAGCATCACGCCCGATGTGGCGGCGATTCTGGTCGAAAGTCCCGCAAATCCGCTGCTCACCGTGACGGATCTGGCGGCGGTCTCAAAGATCGCCAGGGCGCACGGCATCCTCTCGATCGTCGATAACACCTTCATGACGCCTTACCTTCAGCGCCCCATCGCCCTCGGTGCCGACATCGTCATTCACAGCGCGACGAAATATCTGGGCGGTCACAGCGATCTCGTTGCGGGCCTTGTGGTGGTCGATGATGCGGCTTTGGCGGAGCGGCTGGGCTTCATTCAGAACGCGACGGGCGGCGTGCTCGGACCCTTCGATTCATTCCTTTTAATTCGCGGCATCAAGACCCTGGGCGTGCGCATGGATCGCCACGTAGAGAATGCCGAAAAGGCCGCAGCTTTCTTAAAGGCTCACCCGGCCGTCAAACGCGTCTATTACCCGGGGCTGCCCGACGCTCAGGGCTATGAGGTCAACCGCCGCCAGGCCAAAAACGGTGGTGCGATGATCTCGTTCGAGCTGCACGGGCAATACGATATCCGCCGTTTCTTCCGCTCCCTCCGCCTGATCGCACTGGCCGAGAGTCTGGGGGGCGTAGAGAGCCTGGTCTGCCATCCGGCCTCGATGACCCATGCCTCCATCCCCAAAGAGATTCGCGACAAGGTGGGCATTACCGAGGGGCTGATTCGGCTTTCCATCGGCATCGAGCACATCGGCGATCTGCTGCACGATCTCGATCAGGCGATTCAACAGAGTGAGGCATAACTATGCATTATTACGAGAATATTCAGGCCTTCATCGGTCACACGCCGCTTGTGAAACTTTCCCATCTGGGCCTTCCTTCCGGGGTTCAGCTCTTTGCAAAGCTCGAGCTCTTTAACCCTGGCGGGAGCGTCAAGGATCGGATCGGTTTATCGATGATCGAGGATGCAGAGAAGAGCGGGGCTTTAAAGCCTGGTGGCACGATCATCGAGGGGACGGCCGGGAACACCGGACTGGGCATCGCGATGGCGGCTTTGAATCGGGGTTACCGCATCATCTTCGTCGTTCCCACCAAGTTCTCGCAGGAAAAGCAGACGCTGATGCGGGCTCTGGGGGCAGAGATCATCAATACGCCGCGCGAACAGGGCATGCTCGGCGCATCCGAGAAGGCGGAGGCGCTCTTAAAAGAGATCCCGGGCTCGATCATGCTCCGTCAGTTCCATAATCCCGCCAACCCGAGGGCGCATTACGAGACGACGGGGCCCGAAATCTATGAGGATCTGGACGGTCACATCGATTATCTGGTTGCGGGCGCAGGCAGCGGCGGGACTTATTCGGGCGTGGTTCGCTATCTCAAAGAGAAGAATCCGGCGATCGTCGGCGTATTGGCGGATCCCGTGGGTTCGACGATGGGTGGCGGGGAGCATGCCGATTACAACATCGAGGGGATCGGGAATGACTTTATTGCCGATACGATGGACATGTCGCTCGTGGATCGCGTGATCAAGATGAACGACGCTGAAGCGTTGGAAGGAGCCCGTCTCCTTGCGCGAAAGGAAGGCATTTTTGCCGGATCTTCGTCCGGTGCTGTGCTCGCCGCTGCCCAAAAGCTCATCGCCACCGGCGTGCAGGGGAACGTCGTCATCATCCTCCCCGATCGCGGCGATCGTTACTTCAGCAAGCATCTCTACGAGTAACGCAGCCCCGCCATCTGCGCATCATTCCTGAACGCCGCATCCCCTGCCGCAACAAATCCCTTCAATCGCGCGCCTTGCGAACTCCTGGGCGATCCATTAAACCCTCGCGCCATGAATACGATCTACCTGGATAGCGCAGCGACCGCGCCCCTCGATATGGAGGTTGCTGCTGGTCTTCTGGAACGCGAGCGTTCCCATTTTGCAAATCCCGCATCGAGTCACCCGTTGGGACGCAAGGCATCGGCGATGCTCGAAGATTCGCGCGAGCGGCTGGCCCGTCAAATCGGCGCAAGTCCCGAGGAGATCATCTTTACTTCGGGCGGTACTGAGGCGCTGCTGCTCGGCATTTGCGGGAGTGCAGGGGAGAGCGGTGGCCGGATCGCGATCTCGGCGGTCGAGCATTCAGCGGTTTTTGAGGCGGCGAAAACCTTAACTGGTCGCGGTTATGAACTGGTCATCCTGCCGGTCGATACCGATGGGCGCGTGACGGCGGAGGCTTTGGCTCAGCATATCGATCGCCAGACGCGGATCGTCTCGATCATGATGGCGCAGAACGAAGTGGGTTCCATCAACGACATCGCCGCATTGGGCCGCGTCATCCGAAGCTCTGCGCCCCGGGCGAAATTTGTGGTCGATGCGGTGCAGGCCTTTGCCAAGATCCCTATCGATGTGGATGCCCTCGACGTCGACTGCCTGGCCTTCACGTCCCACAAGATTCATGGCCCCAAGGGGATCGGTGCCCTCTACAGCAGGCATCAGTTAAAGCCGGTGATGAAAGGCGGCGGTCAGGAGCGGGGACAGCGCGGTGGCACGCAATCGGGACCTTTGGCCTGGGCCTTTGCAGAGGCGGCCTCGAAGGAGCTTTCGGCTCAGCCCGCCTTAAGGAAGATGCGCGATCATTTATGGGCAGCGCTGAAGCAGCGGATCCCCAACCTTGAGCTCGTGGGACCGAAGCTTGAAAGCGAGCAGCGCCTGGCGATGAACCTGAACGTGATGGTCCCCAGGCTGCCGAGCGAACCGCTCTTAAACGCGCTCTCAGGCCGGAATCTCTGCGCATCGGCAGGGAGTGCCTGCACCACAGGTGAATTCTCCAAGGTCCTGACCGCTATGGGGCGAAAGAGCAGTGAGGGTGCCTTCATCAGGCTCACCTTAGGGCGTCACAACATCGATGCAGAAATGGACGAAGCTGCAGCCCGCTTTGCGGACGCTGTCACTGAGATCAGCGCCCTCTATTTGTAACTGTTCGCATAAAGGATGGGTTCATGCCCGCATACAACTTCGTTTTGGTGCGGCCGGGGGAGCTTTGGCTGAAGGGAAAGAACCGCAACGATTTCGTGAGGCGACTCCGTCGGAATCTCGCATCGTCGGTTGAAGCGCTCTATCCCGAGGCCAGGGTGTTTTCACCTTATGGTCGCTTTATGGTGGAATTGCCGCCCGATGCCAACGCGCAGAAGGTGGCGGAGATTTGTGCTGCAACGCCGGGGGTTTCGAGCGCAAGCCCTGTGCTCCGGTTACAGAACGATCCTGAGCTGATCGTTCAGACGGCCGTAGCGCTCGCACAAGAGGAATGGGCCGGCGAGACCGCACCTTTTGCTGCCAAGGTCAAGCGGGTCTGGAAGGGCTTCCCGATCGATTCGCCCACCTTATCGAGGCAAATCGGTGAAGGCATCATCCGTGCGATGAACCTGCCTGTACAGCTCGTGCATCCCGTACTGGAGCTTGGGGTCGAGATCCAGGACAGCTGCACGTACCTCTTTGCCCGTCGGATTCGCGGGGTAGGGGGGTTGCCTGTGGGATCCGCAGGGCGCGTGATGCTGCTTTTGAGCGGAGGCATCGATTCACCTGTTGCCGGAGCCCTGGCACAGAAGCGCGGTTGTGAGCTCGATGCGGTCTATTTCCATTCGCCACCGCTCATTGGCGAGCAGAGCCTGGAAAAGGTGGAACGTCTGGCGAAGATTCTCTCCCCTTGCCAGGGCGGACTTCGACTGCACGTGGTGTACTTTACGGCCATCCAGCATGCGATTCACAAGCTCTGCAACGAACGCTTTACGGTCCTGCTCTACAGGCGGTTTATGTACCGCATCGCAGCGGAGCTTGCGTCGAACAGGCATTGTCTGGCCCTCTGCACCGGTGAAAACCTTGGCCAGGTGGCCAGCCAGACCATCGAGAACTTGAGGTTGGTCGACCGCCTGACACCGATGCTCACTTTGCGGCCCCTATGCACATACGACAAGCTTGAGACGATAGAGATCGCGCGCAAAATGGGCAGCTTCGAGATTTCAACCCTGCCTTACGACGATTGCTGCACGCTGTTCATGCCCAAGAACCCTGCAACCCGCGCAACCGAAGAAGAGCTTGCGGCCGAAGAAGCCAAGCTTGAGGTGGAAGCGCTCGTTTCAGAGGCGATCGAAAAGATGGAAGTGATCGTCCTGTAAGCCCTTCGATGTACGGCCTGCCTCTTAAGAATCCCAAGTTATTACCCGATTTTGTGCGCGCATTGCCCGCTGATGGCGCAGGACAGCTCGCCTTGTTTGACGCCGATGGTACCCTCTGGCGAAACGACGTAGCCGATGACTTCTGCTGCTGGATGATCAGAACAGGCCGCATTCAAACGGGATCCCTCTGGCCTGAATACCTGCGCATCTATAAGGAAAACTGCAGCCTCGGCTGCCAGTACATGCTGCGCTTCTACAAAGGGCTCTCAAGGGATGCGCTTCTTGCATGCTGTCGCGAATGGTGGCGCCTGCACGATCGGCAATGGATCCCCGAATTGCTGGAGAGCCTCTACTGGCTGCACGATCATCACTATATTTGCGTGGTGGTCACCGGCTCGCCCACCGAGACCTTAATGCGATTATGCGACGCCTAGCCCGTTCACCCTGTGATTCGGAGGGCAGTGGAGCGCCCTGAGGGCGTCATCCCCGCCTATCACGA
>JAEEGL014868299.1_pt1 | contig 19366 bp, 15 predicted proteins | sample 9134231 | NCBI WGS metagenome assembly JAEEGL01 (sample SAMN16246548, study PRJNA631951) | gut metagenome | biome: gut microbiome; feature: rumen; material: fiber-attached | host: Bos | place: Iran: Karaj | collected 2018-10
CCAGGATCTGAAAAATGCATCGAAGAATTAATGGAAGCTTGTGATACTTACATCCCTGCTCCTGCTCGTGAAAACGACAAACCATTCTTACTCGCTATCGAAGACGTCATGACCATCTCTGGTCGTGGTACCGTCGTTACTGGCCGTGTCGAACGTGGTCAAGCTAAACTCGGTGACGAAGTTGAAATCGTCGGTATTAGAGAAACACAAAAATCTGTTATTACAGGTCTTGAATCCTTCCGTAAAACATGTGATTTCGTCCAAGCTGGTGATAACGTTGGTGTCTTATTAAGAGGTATCAACCGTGATCAAGTCCAACGTGGTCAAGTCCTTGCTAAACCCGGAAGCGTTACTCCACACAGCAAATTCAAAGCTCAAGTTTACGTTCTTACTAAAGAAGAAGGTGGCCGTCATACCGCTTTCTTAAGTAACTATCGTCCTCAATTCTATTTCCGTACAACCGACGTCACAGGTGTTATCACCTTGCCTGCCGGTGTCGAAATGGTTATGCCTGGCGATAACGTCGAACTCAGCGTCGAATTAATTCACCCCATCGCGATGGAAAAAGGAACCAAGTTCTCCATCCGTGAAGGTGGCCGTACCGTCGGTGCTGGTAACGTCGTTGACATTCTTAAATAATTTAGGAATAACGAATTACAAAATAAGCCTCATCCTTTATGGAAGAGGCTTTTTCTATATCCTTTTTAAATAAAATATTAGATAATAAAGCCATGACTAAAGCGAAAGTACAAGGACCTCTTAATTTTCAAGCGGATATTGTCAGACCAAGAAGAAGATTATTAGCCGCATTAGGTGATTTATTTCTCTTTTATATTATCGTAGCCTTGGTCTATATGTTAGGAGCCTATCAAATCACGAGAATTCTTCCCTCTTTTAAAAGTGCACACGAAACGCAAGAAGTGTATCTACAAACATGTCGTGACATGTATTTAGATGGTCACCTCATGTATTTAGATGAAGAAGGAAAAGCTTTATCTTCTAATTCTATTGTTAATAAATATGTCGATGACAAATTATATAAAGGTGACTTAGATGATAAAGGTCAATATGTTGACCCCTTATATTATTTTTATGTCACTTATGCAAATAATAATCTAAAAAAAGATGATGTCGTTTTGACTTATGATTTTAATTATGTCAGTAACGATATTTATCAAATAAGTGCGCAAAACGAGCCTCTTTTATGGGATAAAGATTATGTTGGTCCCGCTAAATTAACCGAAGAAGCGCGTAATAATATTCTTAAATATGTTAATAGCGACGTTAATGCGCAAAACAAAGCCTATTACGATAAATTAGTGGACTTTTATAAAAAAGCCATCGTAGAGGCGGAAAAAGTACTAAATCAAAGTGATCAATATCAAGAGTCATACGCTGTGGTGATGAAACAAAACCAAATCATTTATTATCACTTCACCATTTCCGCGATTGTGACATATGTCGTCTTTTATTTCTTATATTTCTTATTAGTCCCTGCTTTATTTAAAAACGGACAGACTTTTGTGGACCGTATATTAAAAATATCTTTCGTTACAAGAGAAGATAAACCGATTCCTTTTTCCACTTTATTATTAAGAAGTTTGATGCAATGTCTAGGATATTTCTTTATTCCTCTATTTATTCCTTATTTAATATTAGGAAACGCCACTTTCTCTCTTCCGATGATTACCATGATGGGATTTACTATTGATTTATGGTTAGCGGCAGTAGTGGCCATTCTTTTATGTATTGCTTCCTTTATTTTTAATTTAGCTACCACATATAAACAAAATATCTATGATAAGATAATGGATGTTTACGCTCTTGATTTAAGAAATATGCATCCTATTCAAGATTCCTTACCAGAAGATAAGAAAGAGGGGGATTTATGGAAGTAAAATTTGAAAAAGCCCGTTTTTCCGCTCGTCTATTAGCTTTTGGTGCTGATTTAATCGCCATGGTAGCGGCAGGTCTTGGTTTAGCCATTGCTTCCCAAGCTATTTTAAGAAATGTTCCTTTTTATCAAAATGCTGGTAAAACTTTAGATCAAGTGCAATTAGATACTGGTTTATATATTGAAAATAATAAAGATGTTATCGCTTTATGCGATTATTACAAACCTGAAACGCCCGATCAATATAAGACTTGTAATGATGAATTAAATGTCGCATTGACAAACTTTTATAATAAAGAGCAATTCTTTTCTGATACCGCTTGGTCTAACCAACATTATATTGATTTAAAAATCAATAGTGGCCTTTTTATCTACACAGATGATTCTCATACTACAACCACTCCGGTCGCGGAAGATGAAGCTTCATTAAAGAAAATGTTCGAATTTTACGGAAGAACATTGAGTCAAGATGCCACGATATATATCGCTAAATATCCAGGCTATGTTGAAGCCACTAAAACCCTCAATATCTCCTTTATTTTCCTTATCCTACTATTACCTATATTTATCTCTGTAACCCTCTTCGAATTCATCGTTCCATTGATCTTTGGCAATGGTCGTCGTACCCTAGGAAAATTCTTATTTAAGATATCAGTTGTCGATAGCAGGGGACTCTCTCCGTCTTTCCCCAGATTCCTTTTAAGATTCATCTTCTTTTTGTTCATCGAAGTCTTCCTCAGCATGGTCTCTTTCTTGATTCCTATGATAGTGTCATTCACAATGTTTGTTTTTAATAAAAACAACCAGTCGCTTCATGACTATGTTATTGGCACTTATGTCGTTGATTCTTCTGACAAACGAGTCTTTAAAAATGAGAAGGAATATATCGAATCTCAAAAGCAGGCAGAAGAGCTGGATTTACAAGACAAAACAATCGCCTATTAATGGCCCTTTTCAATATTTTGAAAAATATATTTGATAAATTATTTTTATGGTATAATGACATTGACTTGAAGAAAGGACAATTTTTATGAGTAAGAAATTGGGAATTATCCTCTTGTTTGCTGGTGCTTATGCCACACTCATCGGTGGATTAACATGGGTTATGCATTTCACCACCATAGAACAACAGGCCCTTGTTAGACCCTATGATTGGGTCTGGGGTTTAATCGTGGCCGTCATTATTGTTATCGGTGCCGTTTTAGCCATTAAAGGCTATATCTTAGGACTTATCGGTGCAGCAATCGCTGCCGTTGGTTTAGCCGGTGGCATTTGGCTTTTAGTCTTTGGCATCACTCAACAACAATACCTTTCTCCTCTTGTCTTAGCCGGCATCATATTAACGGGTGCAGGGCTTGTTATTACTCTCGTTTTCCATATCATTCGTATGGTGCAAATATCCAAACATGGAAACACGTTATTGAATTAAGGAGATAACTATGGAAAATAGAAATGAAGCTGACACCAGAGCATTTGCTCAATCTCTCCATAATCGTTACAATCACTCCCGTGAACAAGTCGATAATGCGATGGTTCATATCGTTTTAGGAACCACCCTTTTAATCGTTGGTTTATTATTCTTATTCTTATCCAACAAAATGGATGCCGAAACCTTCCAAAAACATATCACTATTAAATGTGCGGAATTCTGGGTATCCATGGTGGGTTTAGCCGTTGGTGGTGGACTCCTTATCGCTGGTATCGCGAGATTGATGTTCCAAAAAATTTCCGTGCAAATCCCCGTTATGAGAGGTATTAAAGGCATTCAAAATAACACTTATGATGCCCTCTCTCAAAACGAAAAAGATAAGATTGAAAAGCTCACAGTTAACTATCGAAAATAATTAACCTATTAGTATAAGAAAACGCGATGAAAAAGGTCGCGTTTTTTCATGCTTTAAAAAAGCGTGCTTTTTTAATTTGTTAGTGAAAAAATTGCAACAACACTATTAGTGTTATATAATGAAATCAACTTACTAAGGAGATTAGTCATGGAAATTAGATTAAAACATCTAACCAAGGTTTTCCCTGGGAATCCAAAAAAGGGTGTTTTAGATACGATTGCCGTCAACGATCTAGACATTACTATTCCTGATGGAAAACTAATCGGACTTTTAGGTCCTTCTGGATGTGGTAAATCAACCACACTTTACATGATTGCGGGTCTCGAAGAACCAACCAGTGGCGAAATTTGGTTTGGTGATGAAGAAGTCACCCGTCTTTCACCTGACAAACGCGGTATTGGATTAGTGTTCCAAAACTACGCTTTGTACCCCCATATGACTCTTTACAAAAACATCGCCTTCCCTCTCACTAACTTAAGAGTGGAAGAAGATAAGGTCTACACTAAAGATGTCACTGATAAGAACGGCTATGTCCATCATGCCGGTGAAAAAATCTTAGATGCCGATGGCAACCCCATCAAAGTCAAGAGAAAATTAAGACCAGAAGAAATCGATTCAATCGTTCGTAAAACCGCTGAAATCGTGCAGATTCCGGAAGATTATTTGAATCGTAAACCAGCGCAATTATCTGGTGGTCAACAACAACGTGTTGCTATCGCCCGTGCTCTTGCTAAGAGCCCACGTGTCTTGTTACTTGACGAACCATTATCTAACTTAGATGCTCGTTTAAGATTACAAACCCGTGAAGAAATTAGAAGATTGCAACAAAGAACTGGCGTTACAACCATCTTCGTTACTCACGACCAAGAAGAAGCGATGTCCATCTCTGATGAAATCGTCGTTATGAGACTTGGTGTGGAGCAACAAAGAGATCATCCACAAGAAGTTTATAACAACCCAGTCAACAAATTCGTTGCTAACTTCTTAGGTACTCCTCCAATTAATTTCTTTGCTGGAGAAGTCAAAAAGAACAAATTATACATCAATGACGCTTGTGTCTTAGAACTCAAAGATAAAGAAATCGAAGATCAAGAAGTCTGTGTTGGCATTAGACCAGAAGGCTTCGAAGTCGCCAAAGATGGTCCATTCAAAGTGGAAGCTATCAATATTGAAACACTCGGCCGTGATATTTCCATCGTTGCCACCCATGAGAAATCCGAACGCCCATTAGTGAAAATCATCATTGATGCAGATACCGATGTCAAACCCGGTCCTGTTTCCTTAAAAGTCAAACCTCACAAATGTTTTATTTTCAATAAAGAAACCGAGGAAAGGATCTATTAATATATGCAAAAGAAAAACGATTGGAGAGCGTGGTTATATTTATCACCTGTCATCATTCTTTTGGCTGTATTTACCTTCTATCCTCTAATTAGCACAATTAGTATTGCTTTCACGAAGGATTATGTGTATTTAACCCAATCTGGCAGTGGTTTTACCTTTGGTAATTTTGCCAAGATTTTTGAAACCACCTATGTCGATGATGGGGCGGGGAATATCACCCCTGTTTATAGCGATGTTGTCAAATACGCTATCCCTAATACCTTAATCGTCGTGTTTGTCACCGTTCCTGCTTCAATTATTATTTCCTTATTAATTGCGGTCGGATTAAATTCTATTAAATGGTTAAAGAAGATTTTCCAAACCATCTTCTTCATGCCTTATGTTACTAACGCCATTGCCGTTGGTATGGTCTTCTCCGTTATCTTTATGGGTGGTACCGATGCCGGTGGCAATCCTATTTCTGGTTTGTGGAACTACTTGTTTAACACCGCAGGCTTAACTTGGGTTGACCAAGGTGCTCCCGCCGGAAGAGCGATGGTGGCTTTATGTATTTATTCCGTATGGCACGCGTTACCTTATAAGATTTTAATCTTCTTATCTGGTTTACAAAACATCGACAAACAATACTATCAAGCTGCATCTGTTGATGCTGCGGGTAAATTCAAAACTTTCATGAATGTGACAGTTCCTTTACTCTCACCACAAATTTTATACATCATGATTACATCATTTATCGGATCATTCAAAGAATATTCCAGCGTTGTTGGTTTGTTCGGGCGTTCCGGTACTTTAAGTGGTTTGAACAACATGTATACCATCGTGTATTACATCTACGATTCAATTGCTATTAAACAAGTGCAATATGGCTGTGCTGCTGCCGTCTTATTGTTCATTGTTATTCTCATCTTTACTGGCATTCAATTTATTGTTTCCAGTAAGAGAGTCCATTACTAGGAGGTGCCTTTATGAGTGTATTTAAAAAACTCGGCGCAAAAGTCGAAGACATTTCTAAGAAACTCTCTGAGCAACCATCAAACGTCACCTCTTCTTATAAAGAAGTGGAAACTGAAAGTTTGAAACTAGTATTACCAGAAGGAAATATTTCTGTCGATAAAACAGAAAAAATCCAAAAGGTATTAAAAATTATCTCAACTGTTTTCGTCTATGCTTTCTTAGCAGTTATGGCGGTTATCGTCCTCTTACCTTTCTATTGGATGTTAATTACTTCTTTGAAAACTAACGACGAAATTCGTGCCACCACACAAACATTCTGGCCGACAGTAGTGATGTGGAGTAACTACGCTAATGCGTTAAATAAATCGACATTCGATTTCCCCACCTACTTACTCAACACCTTAGTTGTTGGTGTGGCCTCCACAATCGGCACATTAATCACAACTATCTTTGCCGCTTTCGCATTTGCGAGATTAAACTTCAAAGGTAAAGATATTCTCTTTGGTATTTTGTTAGCCACCATGATGATTCCAGGCGAAATGATGGTTATTACAAACTATATTACTGTAGCTAACTTCGGTTGGCTAAATGACACAAGATGGGGCGCTTATCTAGCGATGATTATCCCCTTCTGGGTCTCTGTCTTATATATCTATTTATTAAGACAAAACTTCAAGCAAATTCCTAACGAACTTTACTTAGCAAGTAAAGTCGATGGAAAGAGTGATTGGAATTACTTATGGAAAGTTATGGTGCCCCTTAGCTCTCCAACCTTAATCTCCATCTTCATTCTTAAATTGATGGGTTCTTGGAACTCCTATGTCTGGCCAAACTTAGTGGCAAACAAAGAAGAATTCCGTTTAATCACCAATGGTCTTCGTAGTTCGTTCTCCGTTGATGGAACTCCTCAATATGGATACCAAATGGCCGCGACCGTGGTCGTCACCGTCCCATTACTCCTCTTATTTATTTTCTTTAGAAAATACATTATGAAGGGTGTCGGTAGAGCCGGTATCAAAGGTTAATCGCGTAAACCTTTATTAATATATATACGCGTATAGGAGGTTTTATGAAAAAACTTACAAAAACATTAATCGCCACATGTGCATTAGTTATGCTTGGCACCGCCATGGTAGGCTGTAGCGGAAAGAAATATGCTATTAATATTACTTTCTGGCACACCATGGGACAAACTTTACAAGGTGTTCTTGATCGTTTTATCAAAGAATTCCAAGAAGAAAATCCCGATGTCGGTATCACCCATGCTGCCCAAGGTGGATATGATGACTTAGAAGAAAAATTATCCGCGGCCATTCCCGCTGGAACTACCCCCACAATGGCTTATTGCTATCCCGACCACGTTGCCGAATATATGGAAAGTAACGCTATTCTTCAACTCGATGATTTCGTCAATGACGAAGTTCTCGGATTTACGGAAGCAGATGGCTTAGTCGATGATATCATCCCCACCTATTGGCAAGAAGGTCAAGAATATAAAAAGGAAGGTATTTTCTCCGTTCCTTATAGCAAATCCACAGAAATCTTATTCTATAACAAAGATGTCTTTGAAGATGCTGCTCACCACGCTTCTGGTCAAGCCTATGAAGTACCTACCACTTGGGAGGCTATGGAAGCCTTAATGGCAGAAGCGAAAGCCGATTATCCTGACAAAATCGTCCTCGGCTATGATAGTGACGCTAATATGTTCATCACTTTATGTGAACAATATGGTATTCCTTATACTTCTTTAAATAAAGAAACCGGTGTTGGTAGTGCGGATTTCAATAACGCTGCCGCTAAAGCTATGATGACTAAATTAGTCGATTGGGTTGATAAAGGCTATTTAACCACTCAAGGTTTATCTAGTGGTGCTTATACCTCTACTCAATTCAAAGAAGGCTCCTTATTGATGTCTATCGGTTCCACCGGTGGTACAAGCTATAACTATGATAAAAACTTCCAAATTGGTTTAGCTCAATTACCAGCCCCAGATGCTGAACACCCATTTGATTTTGGTGGCACCTTACCTAAGTCCAATCACATCATTATGCAAGGACCATCCATCTGCTTCTTTAAAAAATCCACACAAGCGGAAAGAGAAGCGGCTTGGAAATTCTATAAATTCATCGTTAAATCTATGAACACAGCTTCTTGGTGTGTCAAGAGTGGATATTCTCCAATTAGACAATCCTCTTTTGATTCCGATGCTATGAAAGATTATTTAGCCGAAACACAAACTGGTGCTGATGAATTAATTCAACGCGTTGTTGCTCGCTATGATGAATTATCTGCTAGATACTATGTCTCTCCTGCTTTCCATGGTTCTTCTACCGCTAGAAAACAAGTTGATGGTATTTTATCTAACGTCGCTTTAGGAACTAAATCATTAGATGCCGCCTTCGCGGATGCATATTCAAGAACGATGTTCGCCATTAATGGCTAAGGAGATTCCTTATGAAAAAAACAAAACTATTATTCCTTGCTGCTGGTACAGCCTTATTAGCCATTCCGGCTTTAGTCGGTTGTACTGGTGATGGCAAAACCCATGTCAAATTCTGGCACACAATGGGTCAAGGAAACCAAGATGTCTTAAAAAGAGCCATCGCGGAATTCCAAGAAAAATATCCCGATGTTGTCATTGATCATGCTGCGCAAGGCGATTATCCCGCTTTACATGAAAAATTAATGAGCGCCATTCCTGCGGGCACCATGCCCACAATGGCTTTCTGCTATCCTGATCACGTCGCTGACTATATGGCTTCTAATGCTATTGTCAACATCGATGATTATTTAGCGGATGAAGAATTAAAATTCAACGCAGAAGATGGTTTGAAAGAAGATTTCGTAGAAACTTATTGGGAAGAAGGCACCAAATATGAAAAAACCGGTACCTATAGTGTCCCATTTGCTAAATCTACTGAAGTTCTCTTCTATAACGCTACTTTCGTCACCAAATACGCTTCTTTAATTTCTATTCCAACTACTTGGGATGAAATGTGGGAAACTTGCCGCATTATTAAAGAAGAAATTATGGATAAAGGTTTAGAACCCGGATTAGAATTCCCTATGGGTTATGACTCCGATAGCAACTTGTTCATCACTATGTGTGAACAAAATGGTATCGAATATACCACAAATGACAACATTTCTAAACCTGCCGATCACATCAAATTCAATAACACTGATGCGAAAACGATGATTGATGATTTGGTGGTGAAATATAAAGCTGGCTATTTTGCCACAAAAAATACTTTACCCAATAACAGTTATACTTCCACTTACTTTACCGAAGGTAAGACCGTTATGTCTATCGGTTCTACCGGTGGTACAAGTTATAACGTTTCCACGAACTTTGATGTGAGAATTGCTCCCGCTCCTGTCACTGCTAACGAAGGCAATAAGAATAAATACATCTTACAAGGTCCTTCTATTTGCTTCTTTAAAAAAGGTTCTGATGCAGTGAAAAAAGCCGCTTGGAATTTCTATAAATATATCGTAAGAGCCGCTAATACCGCTGCTTATGGCGTTAAGAGTGGTTACGAACCAATCCGTAAATCCGCTTATGATTTAGATGGTTATAAAGAATATTTAGAAGGTGATTCCTTACAAGCAAGAGTGTCTAAAGTGACCGCTACCATTGGTGATCGTTTCTTCTTATCACCAGTCTTTTACGGTAGTGCTACTGCTCGTGATGAAGTTGGCAACATCTTTGCTAATGTAGCTTTAGATCAAAAGACCACCGATCAAGCCTTTGCTGATGCCGCCACAGTCGCTATCCGTGCTTGTGGCAACTAATAAGGAGGATTAATATGAAAGCTAAACTATCCTTTTTAGTGGCTTCCTTAGCATTAGGAGTTATGACTCCTATGATGGTGGGATGTAATTCCAAAAAGACCGACTATGTCGGACAATGCGTCCTGACTGATTATATCGATTTAACTTCCGCAGAAGGCAAAAACTTCTTAGATAATGGTATCGGTTATGCCACCGTGAAAAAATACATTGATGGTGATACCACCCATTTCTATCAAGTAGAAGAAGCTAAGCGTGTGGTTAAATCTCGTTATATCGGTGTCGATACTCCAGAATCTACTGGTAAAATCGAACAATGGGGTAAAGCCGCAAGTAATTTTACAAGAGAAACACTTAGCAAAGCTAAAACAATCGTTTTAACTACGGATACCACCGAAGTCGGCCAAGCCGCTTCGACGGACTCTACTGGTACACGTTTTAAAACATTTGTTTGGTATTCCAAACAAGAAAACGCTCCATTAAATAAATTAAGACTTCTAAACCTTGAGTTAGTGCAAGAAGGCTTCTCCACTGGTAAAGGTATGTCTGGTTCACCTTTGACCCATTTCTTTACCGATGCCGACTTACAAGCTCAAGAACTCAAGCTCAATATGTGGAGTGGTGATGATCCTAATTTCTATACAGGTGCACCTACTCAAACATCCTTAGAAGAAATGGCTAAAGAATATCAAGCCAATGGATATGAATCCAAATTCCATGGTAAAAAAGTCCGCTTTACCGGTATTGTTTATAAAGCCTCTGGCACTTATGATGCCTATTTATATTCCGTCGGTTCTGATGGACAAAAATATGGTATTTATGTCTTCGCAGGTTATAAAACATATAAGCCATTACAAACATTAGGTGCGGAAATTGAAGTGGTGGGCAATTACACCATTTATATGGGTAATCCACAAGTCACTAACGTCAATTACGACGCCTTCAAATATGACTCCAATACCGATATGAAGATTATTTCTAGAGATAATCCCATCGACATTGATACTATTTCAGCCGCTGATGCCGCGCAACGCAAATCAATTAACATGGTTTTCCAAGTTAATAATTTAACTTGCTATAGTGGCCATACCGAAATTGATGCAACCACCCAAAAACCTTCTGGTGCTTTAACATTAAGATGCCGTGACGCCAATGGTGATGAATTATCTGTCCGTGTCCCTGATGATGTTTGGGCTATGCAAGAAGATGGCAATAGAGCTACTGATGCCACCTATTTCGTTAATAAAACCATCAATGTTCTCGGCGCTATCACTTTCTTCGCTCCTGATGAAGAAGATCCTGAAGAAGGCTATTATCAAATCAAATTAGGTCATAAAGAAGATTTAACATATGCTTCTACGAACGATTAAGGAGGAAAATATGAAAAAGAATCTTATTAAATGCTCCCTCATTACATTACTTGCTCTTCCCTTTTTAGTGGGTTGTAACGCAAAAGGTTATGTCGAAACAAGAACCGAAGAAGAAGTTGTCAACGAATTGGCGCAAGCTGTTGTCGCAGAAGTTGGCGTTGCTTATTCTAAATTCTCCGGAGACGGCGTTGTTTTAGGCGACACTGATTTAGTAACCACTGTTAACGAAAAAGTTTGGGACGAGGACCAAGTGGGGTTAAATTTCTCCATCAAATATACCATTGTTCCAATGGAAGCCTATACACGCGACTATTTATATTTAAACGAAGCCGGTGACAAATTAACTTCTATCGTTGTCACAACAGAAGAATTGGCCGAATTCCCAACTGCTACTTCTTTAGGTGGCGCTGCTTATACTTTAAAAGCGAAAGTCACATTCGAAGGCTATGGCGAAGGATTTGTGGCTCCTAAAGGATTGACCACCACAGATTCATTTGTGGGTCAAGAAGTGGCCACCAAAAACTGGAACGCTTTAGTAAAGACTATTAAATCTGGTACATTAACTGAAGTTAAAGGTTCCGCTATCTCTGGCGACATGGTCGTTATTAGAGGTCGTGTTTCCGCCGCTTATAACTGGATTTATGAAGAAATATATAGAGGCGTTATGATTACCGATGGTGATGATGGCATTCTCTTATACGCTGGCTGCTTACAAGCTTCTTTCTATGATTCCGCTGATGGCGAGATGAAGATCAAAATCAACGATATCATCGAAGTTTATGGTGAAGTTTCACCATATAATGGCTTATTCGAAGTTAAACCAAGAACCATCAGAGTAGTGACTGAGCAAGCCCTTATTGATGCTATTAAGCCAAATGCTTTCCGCGAACCAACCGTTGAAGATTTTGTTAAATACAAAATGGCTGATACTGGTGCTCTCGTTAGAGTGACTGGCCTCTTAGTCAACATGACCAAGATCGCCTTAGGCAAATTAAAAACTGGCGAACACTGGGTTATCGAATTAAAGAATTCCGATGGCAAGAAGATGAATATGTCTGTCAACTATCACGTTGGCGCTGATGTGCAAACCGCTATTAAAGATTTCTTATCCAATTTAAATGGCGCGACATTTACTATGTCTGGTATGGTTTCTGCAACATCTAGCATTATTGACATTTCCGCTGTCATGATTGGTGACACTCCTGTTATCGATTCTTTCGTAAAGAATAGTTAATAGGTTAAAAGCCGACAAAAAGAGCCAATTTGGGCTCTTTTTTTGTGGCAAAAATAATCAAAAAATCTTTGTGCTATTATACATAACTTTGTATAATACCATTAGAATAGAAATTTGGAGGTTTTATAATGAATAAAAAATTATTTCTATTGCCATTCCTCGCAGTTTCTTTATTAGTAGTCGGTTGTACCGGTGCTCAAACCAATCCTTCTGGTGGTGAACAAAGCCAACAAGGTAGTGGTGAAGGTAGCGGTTCACAAGGCCAAAAAGAAATTTGGGAAGAAGATGAAGTGGAAGGTGAATCCACAATCGCTCAAGTTAAAGCGGGTGAAGCTGGACAATATTACACCGTCAGAGGTACAGTTGTCGCTAACGCTGGTAGCACATTAGCCATTTATAGAAAAGGCCAATTCTTATACTGCTATAACTTCAAAGCTGAAGCTCATGAAAACTTGGCCAATCACCCATTAGGCGCTTATGTTGAAATTCACGCTCAATCCAGTGCATATTCCGGATCCGTTCAATTAACCGCTTATGATGTCGGTGAACAAAAAACCGATGCCAAATATGACTTAGCCGCCTCATTAAAAGTTCTCGCCGCTAAAGGTGAAGAAGTTGCTCCTGTGGTCGTTTCCGAAGCTGCTCAATTAACCAATGCCGCTGCCGCTGGTATGTTAATGAAAGTTGAATTCGTTTCCTTAGCTGACGCCACATTAAAAGCTGACACCAAAAACAATCAAGATATTAAAGGTAAAATTGGTGAAAACAATTTCACACTCAGAATGGACAAATACGTTCCTGAAGATGTCCAAGCCGCTTTAGTCGAAGCCAATGGTGCTGAAATTTTAGATCACGCTACTTATGAAGTCGTTTGTTTAGGTGCTGCCACCAGTGATGGTGTCGTTCGTGGTATCTTATGTGAAGGTGCTTCTTGGAGAAAGACCAAAGACGCATCATTCGCCGAACCAACCGCTGTTGTGTTAGATTCCACCGAAAACGAAGTCGAAGCTGGCAAAACCTTAGCTTTAGACTGGGCTGTCGAACCAGAAACCGCTAAACAAGCCGTTACATTCACTTCTAGTGACGAAGACGTTGCTACAGTTGATGAAGCTGGTGTTGTCACCGGCGTTGCTCCTGGTCCAGTTACCATTACCGCTGCTGCTGTTGCAAAACCAGAAGTCACTGGCACATTTGCTCTCACAGTCGTCGCTCCTGCTGCTGCTCCTTTAACTGAAAGTGTTACTTTAGATTTCACTTCTAGAACCGAACAAAATACTTGGCTCGATTCTATTACTGGAAAGACCGTCACAGAAGTCATCCAAGATGCCGCTGGCACAGGCTCTGCCCATGTTGTTAATGCTACATCTTCATCCGTTTCTTCCGGTAACGGAAGTGGTGGTGCTTACCCCAACGCCTCTGGCTTCCTTAAATTCGGTACTGGTAGTAAAGATGGAACCTTAACTATTGAATTTGATGGTTTAGTCAATAAAGTGGAAATCTCTTGTCACGACTGGTACAAGAAAACCGATTCTAACCCAACCAACAGCAATACATTTGCCGTCAATGGTAGCGAAACACAATTAATGCCTTACAACGAAGAAGGCACCGCTGGCACACTCACATTTAATTTAGCCACTGCTAGCGATACAATTGCTCTCGTCTCTCACTATCGTGGATTCGTCTGGACAATTACTGTCTCTTACGTTGCTGCATAATTTTAATTAAATTCATTAAAGGGACTACTTCGGTAGTCTCTTTTTTGATACAATTTTTATGAGGTTCTGTTATGAAAAAAGTATTGTTATTCTTACCCCTTTTGTTTTCTTTAGTCGGATGTGCGGAAAATGATCCCGAAAATGTCGAATTTCAATTAAAACAATTTGAAAACCCTGTTTCTATCCACACCGAAGAACAAAAATCATTCTTTAAAGAAACTGATTTTTCGAATAATTTGACAAAATATGGTTTGGGTGAAGAAGAAAAAACTATCCCTCTTCCTGTTTCTTTGAATTGGTCTGTAATTAAAGCGAGAAATTATATTGTCAAAGTTTCCGAAAAAGAAGATATGTCTGATAGTTGGGAATTTACCACGAAAAAGATGCAGTTTGACCTTTATAATTGCAAAGTTAATACCACCTATTATTGGACTGTTTCTTCAGTTTATAAGAGCAACACTTTCACTAGTGAAGTAGCTTCTTTTAAAACCGCTAATGATGGAGCGAGAAATATCTATGCTGATGGAGTCAATAATATCCGTGATTTAGGTGGTTACGCTTTAGAAGGTGGTAAAACATTCAAGCAAGGCATGATTTATCGCAGTGCTAAATTTAACGAATCCAGTGAATCTTCCATCATCAAAACCATAACTGAGAAAGGTATTGATACTTTAATCAATCAATTAGGTATTAAATCCGATATCGATTTAAGAAAAGTAGAAGCGGGAAGTGATGGCAAAATCGAAACCAGTGGTTTAACCTCTTCCCCATTAGGAAGCACTGTTTCTTATGTTAATTGTCCTATGTATTATGATGGCAGCACCGTTATCAGTCACACTAGTGGAGAAAAAGATACTTATAATAAAACCTATATTAAGAAGATGTTTGACTATATGGCGGAAGAAAATAATTATCCTATGATTTTCCATTGCACCCAAGGAAAAGATAGGACTGGCGCTATCGCTTATTTATTAGAATCGTTATTAGGCGTTTCTAGCGACGATAAAGCTAGAGATTACTTATTTACCAATATGTCTTCTATCGGTGGCGGAGCGTGCAAATATAGCGCTATTACGAATGGATATAATGTCATTTTGAAGAAATATGAAGGTTCAAATATTCAAGAACAAGCCAATAATTATTTATTAAGCATTGGTGTTTCTCAAACAAATATCGATAAAATAATCGATTTATTAACATATTAATTAACAAACCATTATCAATCGCGGGCCATATGGCTCGCTTTTGTTATATCTTTTAATTGGCAAAAACTTTGTTGAAATACAATCCTATTTAATATATTATTAACTAGCGCTATCCCCTTAGCTCAGTTGGTAGAGCAACTGACTCTTAATCAGTGGGTCTAGGGTTCGAGTCCCTAAGGGGGTACCAGCCAATTAATAACGAGTCGTAAAGGCTCGTTTTCTTTATCCTTGCTAGTCTTGTCATATTTTATTGATATATCTATAATAAAAAGAGCGAAAGAGGGTATCTATATGAAAAAACCAAGTGTTCCAGTTTTAAAAAAGTATTTAACCGCGATGAACAAGATCAAAGCTAAATACATCACTTCTGAAAGACTTTCTCGTGTCATCGGCGTTTATCCGGAAGTTATCGATGATAATCTTTCTTATTTCGAACCAATGCTCAAAATGGATGCCTCTTTTAACTTGTTAGAATTAGTGCCCACAATCAAGAAATTCATTGAAGATGAAGAAGAGAAAAAACCATCTCCTATTCATATCATTCCTGTCCGTAAAAAAGAAGTGGATCAATATGAATCACTAAATGACTTCATTTATCAAAAATATTCCGTCGGTGGAATGCTTGATAAAAATACCAAACTTACCGACCGCGACTTAAGAGTTATGAAGAAATTAATCGCGGAAGAATTATCCAAGAGAAAAAAGAAATAGAGAGCCAACCGACTCTCTATTTTTCTTCCGCCAAATTGAGAAAACTTTATTTTATTAGAATTGAAGCAAACAAAACGAAAGATTATACTAATAGTAGAAGTAGGACAGGCTGCAAGCTCGGCCTCTAGCGCTACTTCTTTTTTTGAATTTGATTGCATTGCTTTTTTTGGGGACTAATGATACATTAAAAATAGAAGTAGGACGCGAGAGCTAATGACTCTCGCCTAGCGCTACTTCTTTTTTGATTCTAAAAACTTGATCAATTCTTCAATGTGCTCATTGCTTAATACATAGTTTTGAAATGCTTTTGAATATAAAAATTTGAAATTTTCAATTATTCTTTTGTTAACATATGCTTTTCTCTTATCGTTTCGATTTGGATTTTTAATCAGAGCAACGTTATTTCTTTTTCCACTTTTTTTGGAATGAGTCAAGGACATTGATTTAAAAGTAATTTTGTTTGCATCGATGATTATTTGCGGATGTCTTTCCTTTCTTTTTCTTCTAATTGTAAATAAGCTTTTGCTCTTCTTCATAAAAAAAGTCCTCCTATTTAACTAATAGGCGGAAAACTGCGTTTTTTACCAAAAAAATTTTAAAAAAGTGATGTTTTCATGAGAAAAAATACTCAAAATTGCAAAAAAATAGTGATTTTTATGTTTTCTTTTCTTGTATAGCGTGCGCGACCTCAATATAATAATATTGGTCTAATAAAGAAAGGAAATATATTTATATGGCTGAAATTAAAAAGAAGATGCTATCTGTTGATGGTAATACTGCCGCATCATTAGGATCTTATAACTACATCGAAGTAGCGGGCATTTATCCCATTACTCCATCTTCCCCAATGGCGGAAAATATCGATGTTTATGCCTCCCAAGGAAGAAAGAACTTCTTTGGTTCTGTCGTGAAAGTTAGCGAAATGCAATCCGAAGCCGGTGCTTCTGGTACTGTTCACGGCGTTTTACAAGCCGGTGGTTTAGCGGCCACTTATACTGCTAGCCAAGGTTTATTATTAATGATTCCCAATATCTACAAATGGGTTGGTGAATGCTTACCTGCCGTTTTACACGTTTCTGCAAGAAGTTTAGCGACAAGAAGCTTATCCATCTTTGGTGATCACCAAGACATTTACGCCATTAGACAAACTGGTATTGCGATGATTTGTGCTCATTCCGTGCAAGAAATCGCTGATTTAACCAATGTTGCCCACTTAGTGGCCATTGATGCTCAATATCCAGTCTGCCAATTCTTCGATGGCTTTAGAACTTCTCACGAAATCCAAAACGTCGAATTCATCGATGACAATGAATGGAAGAAATTATTACCAATGGATAAAGTCGAACTTTTCAGAAGTCGCGCTTTAAATCCTCACACTCACCCAGTCACTCGTGGTGGTGCGGAAAATGATGATATCTACTTCCAAGGCAGAGAAGCTCAAAACAAGAAAGTCGAAGAAGTCCTTGAAGTTGCCGAAAAATACTTCAAGAAAGCTTCTAAATTAACTGGTAGAAACTACGCTCCATTCACCTATTATGGTGCTAAGGATGCTGATAGAGTTATCATCGCCATGGGTTCCGTTACCGAAACCATCATGGAAGTTATTGATGATTTAACTGCCAAAGGTGAAAAAGTCGGTATGGTGAAAGTTCACTTATATCGTCCATTCTCCGCTAAACACTTATTAAAAGTCTTACCAAGATCTGCAAAACGTATCGCGGTCTTAGATAGAACTAAAGAAGCCGGTGCTTCTGGCGAACCTCTCTATGAAGATGTGGTTGCCGTTATTAAAGAAGCCAATAGAAAAGTGGAAGTCTTAGGTGGCCGTTATGGCTTATCTTCTAAAGATACACAACCTAAAGACATGAAAGCCGTCTTTGACTTCTTAAAGAGCGAAAAGAGATGGAATTCCTTCACCGTTTCTATTAACGATGATGTGACCCATTTATCTATTCCTACTGATGAAAATTATCATATTAAAGGTGACTATACCTCTTGCTTATTCTATGGTTTGGGCTCTGATGGTACTGTCTCCGCTAATAAATCATCAATTAAAATCATCGGTGATGCTACTGGACAATATGCCCAAGCTTATTTCGCCTATGATAGTAGAAAAGCCGGCGGTGTTACCCGTTCTCACTTAAGATTTGGTAAATCCCCCATTCATTCTACTTATTATGTCCAAAACGCTGACTTTGTCAGTTGTTCCTTAGACACCTATTTATTCAAATTCGACATGATTCGTAATTTAAAGAAAGGTGGCACCTTCTTACTCAACACTGATATGGATGATGCAACCTTAATTAAGAACATGCCCAATCGTGTCAAATATCAATTAGCTACTAAAGGTGCAAAATTCTATGTTATCGATGCCAACAAGATCGCTGGTGAAATCGGTATGGGAAGACACACCAATACTATTCTCCAAGCTTCTTTCTTCTATCTCAACCAAGACATCATGCCTTATAACGAAGCTAATAAATGGATGAAGAAATTCGCCGAAAAGAGCTACGCTAAAAAAGGTCAAGACGTCGTCGAGATGAACTGGAAGGCCATTGATGCTGGTACCGAAGGATTAAGAGAAGTGAAAGTGGATCCCAAGTGGGCCGAACTATCACCAAAATCCGAAACCAAATTAACCGGTGATGATTACTTTGATAGCTATGTCGCTGTTATGGGTAACCTCGGTGGTGATGATTTACCAGTCAGCAAATTCTTAGAATACGAATTATTAGATGGCACAATGAAGAACGATATCACTTTCCGTGAAAAGAGAAGTATCGCTGATAGAGTTCCATTATGGCATCCAGAAGCCTGTATCCAATGTAATAACTGTGCGTTCGTGTGTCCACACGCCACAATTAGACCATTCTTACTCGATGAAAAAGAATTAGAAGCTGCTCCTGCTATTGTTAAAGAGCAAACCTTAAATGCTATGGGTGTTCCTGGCATGAAATACCGCTTACAAGTCTCCCCACGTAACTGCGTAGGTTGCGGACTCTGTGTTACTGAATGTAACGCTAATAAGATGGGTAAAGTTGCCCTTGAAATGGTGGAAGCCAAATCTCAATTCCCACAAGAAGAAGGTGCGGAATACTTATATAAACACGTCACCTATAAAGCTGACAAATTACCAGTGGCATTACAATCCACCGTTAAAGGCGTTGGATTCTTAATGCCATATATGGAAATCTCTGGTGCCTGTGCAGGTTGTGGCGAAACCCCATATTATCGTTTAGTTTCTCAATTATTTGGTAAAGATATGCTCGTTGCTAACGCAACTGGTTGTTCTTCCATTTATAG
>JAEEGL014904690.1_pt1 | contig 19366 bp, 12 predicted proteins | sample 9134231 | NCBI WGS metagenome assembly JAEEGL01 (sample SAMN16246548, study PRJNA631951) | gut metagenome | biome: gut microbiome; feature: rumen; material: fiber-attached | host: Bos | place: Iran: Karaj | collected 2018-10
CAGCCGCTTGGCCCCAGCAACGAGAAAATCTCGCCTTGCTTGATGGTAAGATTGACGTTGTTGACGGCGCGGGTGGCACCGAAGCACTTGCTTATTCCTTTGAATCTGAGAAAGTCTTCCAACTCATATACCCCCATTCGTTGAAGCCCGTAATACGCCAGGGGACTGGCAGAGGAATGTTCGGAAAATCCGAACGCCTATGTAAACTACTAATATAATATTTCAGGCCGTATTTTCCATACGATTCGGCTCAAAAAACTTTACAATTAGCAATTAGCAATTAGCAATTAGCAATTTCAAATTTTTTTGATTGATTTATTGGACAATCTGGTATTTATGTAATAAATTATGGAAAATTGTTTTTCATATCAATCTTGAATCAACATCCAAGGAGTTTTCAAATGTCAGGACACAATAAATGGTCGTCCATTAAGCACAAGAAAGGTGCGGCAGACGCGAAGCGCGGCAAGATTTTCTCCCGCATCTCGAAAGAAATCATCATCGCGGCCAAGGAAGGCGGCGGGGATCCTGACCTGAACGCGCGCCTCCGTTCGGCGGTTGCCGCAGCCAAAGCGGCGAACATGCCGAATGACAACATCGACCGTGCCATCAAAAAAGGTCTCGGCGGCGGCGAAGGCACCCAGTTGGATTCCCTCACCTACGAAGGCTATGCGGCTGGCGGCGTCGCCGTCATCGTCAACTGCCTTTCGGACAACCGCAACAGAACTGCGGCGGACATCCGCTCCTTCTTCACACGCCACAACTGCAACCTTGGCAACACTGGTGCCGTGTCGTGGAAGTTCCACCGCAAGGCCCGCTTCATCATCGAAGGTGCTGACGCAGATGAAGAGAAGCTCTTCAACCTCCTGCTCGAAGGTGGAGCCGATGTGGAAGACATCAGCGTCGATGACGGCGTCGCGGAAATCACCGCCGCTCCCGAAGCCTTCTCCGATATCCTGAAGATTTTGGAGGATAACAAGATACAGGCATCCGAATCCACCATCACGCTGATTCCCGAAAACACCACCGTCATTTCCGACATCAATACCGCCCGCTCCGTCCAGAAGTTCCTGGATGCGCTGGAAGACTACGATGACGCGCAGGAAGTGGTCAATGACATGGAGCTGAGCGACGAAGTTGCCGAGCAACTCGCCGCAGAAGAGGAATAATACCTTTTCCCTGACCGCAATTCCAAGAGGCACCTAGGTTTTAACCCTGGGTGCCTCTTATTTTTATACCCAAAAGGCTTGTAATATGCAAAAAAAGATTATATTAATGAGGTAATACTTTAGGAGTATTGTTTTTACCATAGGCCACACGGCCAAGTGCTTAATAGAGGTAGTTTCAAAACTAGCGGACGCAAGTTTTGAAACTACCTCAATAAAATCAACAAGGAGTTGAACAGATGTCCCAGCAGTTGTTATTGGGGGATGAGGCCTTTGCGCAAGGCGTACTAGATGCAGGTTTGTCAGGGGGCTACGCCTACCCTGGAACGCCCTCTACGGAGATTATGGAGTATATTCAGGGTTCAGCACGTGCTGCGGAGCGCGGCATCCACCGCGAATGGTCCTCGAATGAAAAAGTCGCCATGGAAGAGGCACTTGGCATGAGCTACGCAGGTCTGCGCGCCATCGTCTGCATGAAGCACGTCGGCATGAACGTGGCGGGTGACAGCTTCGTCAACTCCGCCGTCACTGGCACACGTGGCGGCTTGATTGTGACTGCGGCGGACGATCCCTCCATGCACAGCTCGCAGAATGAGCAGGACAGCCGCTTCTATGCGCAGTTCGCCATGATACCCTGCCTGGAGCCCTCCAGCCAGCAGGAAGCTTACGAGATGGGTGCCTACGCCTTCGCGCTCTCCGAAAAGGAGGAGACACCTATCCTGATGCGCCTGACCACACGCCTCTCCCACTCTCGCGCCAATGTTGAAGTAGGTGCCGAGAAGCTCGCGGAGCGCGTGCCCATCAAGGAAGGTGACCGTCGCTTCGTGCTGCTGCCCGCTATAGCCCAGAAGAACTACGTGCGCTTGTGCGGTAAGCAGGCCGCCTTCCAGGCCTCCTCCGAAGCCTCCCCGTACAACAAGCTGTTTAAAGGCAGTGACAGCAGCATCGGCGTCATCGCCTCTGGCATCGCCTACAACTACCTGATGGAAGCCTTCGGCGGCAACTGCCCGTACAGCGTCCTGAAGGTTTCGCAATATCCGCTACCTCAGCAGAAGCTGACAGAGCTGGTCAACGGTTGCGCCAAGGTCATCGTGCTTGAAGAGGGCATGCCCTTCATCGAGCAGATGCTCCTCGGACCGCTTGGCAACCCCAAAATCAATGGCCGCCTGAATGGCACGCTCCCACGCACGGGCGAGCTCTCGCCGTCCGTGGTCGCAAAAGCGTTCGGCATTGAAATCAAGGGCTCCAGCAAGGCATCGGAGCTTGTGAAGGCGCGTCCGCCGCGCCTCTGCGATGGCTGCCCCCATGCCAGCTCCTACGAAGCCCTCAACGGTGCCATCGCCAACTATCCGACCGCCAAGGTCTTCGGTGACATCGGCTGCTACACGCTGGGTGCCCTGCCGCCCTACAAGGCGATTGACAGCTGCGTCGATATGGGTGCCTCCATCTCCATGGCGAAAGGTGCCGCCGACGCAGGCCTCCACCCCGTCATCGCGGTCATCGGCGACTCCACCTTCACCCACTCTGGCATGACAGGCATCCTGGATGCTGCCTGGGAAAAGGCAGACATCACCGTGCTCATCCTTGACAATGGTACCACAGGCATGACGGGCGGACAGAACTCCATCGGCGCGGGCCGCATCGAGGACATCTGCGCTGGCCTCGGCGTCTCCCCAGAGCACATCAAAATCATTGTTCCGTTGCCCAAGAACAAGGACGAAAACATCGCCGTCATCCGCGGTGAAATCGAATACAAGGGGCTCTCCGTCATCATTTCGCGCCGCGAGTGCATCCAGACCCTGCGTAGGAAGAAGAAATAACCTGCGCAACGTGAAGATGCGCAGGCTCCGTCCTGCGCAAATAGATTTTGAAAATAAACCCATCAACGAGGTAAAAGATATATGAAAAACGATTTGATTCTTGCAGGTGTAGGCGGGCAGGGCATCCTGACCATCGCGGCCATCATCGGCAAGGCCGCCATGAAGGCGGGCCTGAACGTCAAGCAATCCGAGGTACACGGCATGGCACAGCGCGGCGGCGCGGTGCTCGCGCACCTTCGCCTCTCCAGCGACCCGATTTTTTCGGACCTTATCGCTGAGCACTCTGCAGACGTGATTTTGGCCGTGGAGCCCATGGAAGCCATGCGCCATATCGAAGGCCTGGCCGATAGCGGTGCCATCATCGCCAACGCCACACCCGTCAAAAACATCGCAGACTACCCCGAGACCGAGGCGCTCATTGCCGAAATCAAGAAGCACCCCAAGAGCGTCGTGCTTGACGCAGACGGCCTCGCCGTCGCCGCTGGCAGCGCACGTGCCATGAACACCGTCATGCTCGGCGCTGTCTCCGTCTTCTTGGACATGGACGCCGACCTCCTCCGCGATGTCATCCGTGAGAACTTTGCGCGCAAGGGCGAGGAGATGGTCGCAATGAACCTCAAGGCATTTGAAGCTGGCAGGGAAGCTGCCAAAAAGGCATAACATGCAGATTCGAGAGGCATTCAGGGCCAGATACGGCACAGAGGCGGCGGTCGTGAGCCGCGCTCCTGGCCGTCTGGAAGTGTTGGGCAACCACGTCGATTACAACGAGGGTTGCGTTCTCAGCGTCGCCGTTGACCGCTATATGAACCTGGCAGCCTCCCCTGTTGACGGCTCCATTTGCCGCGTATGGGACGAGGCGCTGAAAGAGGAGCGCACCTTCTCGCTGGACAGCCTTCTGGAGCACGCCAAAGGCGACTGGGCCAACTACATCAAGGGCGTTCTCGTCGAGTTCGCTCAACGGGGCATCAAAGTACCTGCATTCAATGCGGTCATCGCGGGGAACGTTCCGCTCTCCGCTGGCATGAGCAGCTCTGCCGCTTTCGAGATGGCATGCGGCCTCGCCTTCGCCAAGCTCGCCAACGCCAATATCGGCTGGCTTGACATGGCGAAAATCGGCCAGGGAGCCGAAAACAACTACATCGGTGCCAAGACAGGCCTCCTCGACCAGTTCAGTTCGCTGATGGGCAAGGCCGACAGCCTTGTGTACTCTGATTTCAGAAGCTGCACTGCACAGAGCATCCCCATGCCCAAGGGTCTGACCTTCGTTGTCGTCAACTGCATGGTCAAGCACGTGCTGACTAACGAATACAACGACAGGCGGAAGGCATGCGAAGACGCGGTGGCCATCATTTCCAAGCAGCATCCCGAGGTGAAGGCACTGCGCGATGTCAGCCCTGAACTGCTTGAAAGCCAACGCAGCCGCCTGCCCGAAACTTCCTACAAATGCGCAGCACACGTCGTCGGCGAGCTAGCTCGTGTTGCTGACTGCCTGGAGTGCCTCAAACAAGGCGATGTTGCTCGCTTCGGGCAGCGTATGTTCCAGTCACACGAAAGCTCCAGAACGCTCTTTAAGAACAGTTGCGAGGAGCTGGACGAAATAGTCTCCATCGCGCACTCCATCCCTGAATGCCTGGGAGCACGCCTGAGCGGCGGCGGCTTCGGCGGCATCACCGTCCACCTTGTGCGTGTGGAGGATGCAAAAGAGTACGCTGCCCGCGTCGCAGAGGCATACCTCGCGAAGACGGGTCGCAAGGCCGATACATTTGTCTGCGCCGCCGCAGACGGAGCTAAACTACTCTAACACGGAACCATCGTATGTTTAACAACCTTACCAATCGTTTCCAGGGCGTTTTCAGAAAGCTAACAGGCCGTGGTATCCTCACCGAATCCAATATCAAGGAGGCAATGGAGCAGATTCGCACGGCCCTGCTCGACGCTGATGTCAATTATGACGTGGCTTCCAAGTTTGTTGCCGACTGCACGCAGGCCTGTATCGGTGAAACTGTCCTGAAAAACGTGAATCCAGGCCAGCAGACCGTCAAAATCGTCTATGACAAACTGGTGAGCCTGCTGGGTGAAAATTCGGCGCCGCTGAACATCAAGGAGGGCGACCCCGCTGTCATCATGCTCTGCGGTCTCCATGGTAGCGGCAAGACCACGACCTCTGCCAAGCTTGCCAAATTCATGCGAGACAAGTTCCACAAGAAGGTCATGCTGGCTGCGTGCGATGTCTATCGTCCTGCTGCTATTGATCAGATTGAAATACTTGGCCAGGAGCTTGGCTTTAAGGTTTATTCGGACCGCGAGCTGAAGAATGTTGCACAACTCGCTGTGAACGCCATCAATGCTGCGCATGACGAAGGCATGGATGTCGTCATCCTTGATACTGCAGGACGCCTCCAGATTGACGAGGAGCTCGTCCAGGAGCTCAAGGAAGTCAAACGGCGCACAAACCCCAATGAAATCCTGCTGGTGGGTGACGCCGCCCTCGGTCAGGAGGCCGTTTCCGTTGCAGAGCACTTTGACAAGGCCCTCAATGTCACGGGCATCATTCTAACCAAGATGGACGGCGATGCGCGCGGTGGTGCTGCCCTCTCCATGCACCAGGTCACAGGCAAGCCCATCAAGTTCTTGACCGTCGGCGAACGCCCGATGGATTTGGAGATGTTCCATCCCGACCGCATGGCCAGCCGCATTCTCGGCATGGGGGACATCCTCTCGCTCTATGAAAAGGCAGTCGAACAATTTGACGCGGAAGAGGCCAAGAAGCTCGAAGAACGCTTCCAGAAGAACAACTTCGGCTTCGACGATTTCATGCAGCAGATACACAGGATGCGCCAGATGGGCGGCTTCATGTCCATGTTGAAGTTCTTGCCAGGCATGAACAATCTCCCGCCCGAATTCCAGGCGATGGCCGATAAGGATATCAAGCGTTTGGAGGGTATCATCAACAGTATGACACCCGCTGAGCGCCGCACGCCTGAAATCATCAACCAGTCCAGACGCATCCGTATCTCCAAGGGCTGTGCCATCTCTGTACAGGACCTAAACCAGGTTCTCAAGCAGTTCCAGCAGATGAAGCAGATGATGGCAAAGCTGAAGAACGGAGGCATGGGCGGCCTTCCTGGTACGGGCGGCGGGCTTGGTGATCTTCTTTCGGGTGGTCTCGGTGGCCTCGCCAGCCTGTTTGGCGGCGGTGGTGGTGGCGATATGCCCTCTGGTGGCGGCGCACCCCAACCGCGCATGCCCTTTGGCGGCGGTGGTTTCCGCTCACAGCAAAACGCCCAGCAGGCTGCACAGCAGAAGAAACGCCTCGAACAGAAAAAACAGGCGAAGAAATCCCGCCAGAGAAACAGAAAGAAATAGGACTACGCGGCCCTAAAGTGCCGCGCCTATACAGCAATCGGCCTTCGTCCTGACCGCGCGCTCCTTTAGAGCACGCCTATACAGCAATTGGCCTTCGTCCTGACCGCGCACTCCTTTAGAGCGCGCCTATACAGCAATCGGCCTTCGTCCTGACCGCGCACTCCTTTAGAGCGCGCGGATTGTATTAACCCCATCTGCGATAGCGCGTACGACGAGGGAGGGGCCATTGGCGGCATCGCCTGCAAGCAGGACATTCGGCTGGTCGGGCAGCCCGAGGTTTGCGAGAATTTCTTCGCGCTTCTGGCGTAGGAAGCCCATTGCCAGCACCACCAAATCGCAGGGGATGATGCGGGAGGGTCCAGAAACAGTGAATTTAGCGGGCTTGCCATTGTCCGCAAACTCCCATTTAACAGGCACCACTTCTACCCCGCTGACCTGGCCGTTTTCGCCTAGGAAACGTAGCGTATTTAGCGACCAGAAGCGTTGCAGGCCTTCATCGACGGAGGAGGAGCCGCGTAGCTTGTAGGGCCACATTGGCCAGGGGGTATGAACGGAGCGTTCCAATGGCGGCTTTGGCATCAAGTCAATGGACATCACGGAGGTGGCACCCTGCCGTATGACAGTGCCACCACAGTCATTTCCCGTGTCGCCACCACCGATAATCAGCACCTTTTTACCGCAGCCAGAGACGGTGGTTTCCGACGCTTCACCCGTGTTTAGGCGGTTCTGGCCGCCCAACAGCTCCAATGCCTGCACAATGCCACCGAGCTCGCGTCCAGGCACCTTCAAGTCGCGTGGAACAGGTGTTCCCAATGCCACGACAACGGCATCAAAGTGTTTCAGCAGGTAGCCTCCTGAAACGTCCTTGCCCACCTCGGTCTTGCCGTGGAACTCAATTCCAGCTGCTTCCATCAGCTTCCAGCGCCGTTCAACGAGGGCCTTGTCGAGCTTGAAGCAGGGGATTCCATAGCGAAGCAACCCGCCAGGCTGCTCATTGCGGTCGAAAATAGCGACTTTCCAGCCACTTGCGTTCAACTTGGCGGCCGCTGCAAGCCCCGCTGGTCCACCACCTATAATCGCTACGTTTTTCCCATTGCGGTGCAATGGGGTCTGCTGGACAACCCACCCATTTGCAAAAGCGGTATCGACGATTTTCTTTTCAATCTGGCGGACATTTGTGGCTCCGAAGCCCTCACCCTCTAGGCAGCAGGAGGCCTCGCACAACGCAGGGCAGATGCGGCTGGTGAATTCGGGGAACGGGCTGGTTTCCGCAAGGCGTTCCCACGCATCACGCCAATTGCCCTGCATGACGGCGCGGTTGATGTCTGGGATGGCATTCTGTAGAGGGCATCCCATCGCATGACAGTAGGGGAGACCGCAGTTCTGGCAACGTGAGGCTAGTCGCCGCACTTCGTCCCTCTCCAACGGTGCCTCCACCTCCAATGTATCCTGTATCCGCTCACCGATTGGCCGATAAACGTGTTCAAGCCTTGTTATATCTATAACGGTTCTGCTCATGATTGCTCCTATGAATCGAATTGTGTTGGCTGGGTCGTGTCGGGTTGGCTACTCGCTTCGTATAATTTTCTTGTATTCGACAGGCATGACGCAGACGAAGCGCCCGCGATAGTCGTCCCAGTTCTGCAGGATGCGCTGCGCCTTGGCACTACCTGTTGCAGAGGCATGGTGTTCCAGTAGCTCCAATAGCTCGCGTTCCTCGCGAGTCCCTGCACGGACGGATTCAAGATCCACGGTGTCGAGGTTGCAGTACATGTCAAAATCCCCGTCGCCATCCAAAACGTATGCGATGCCTCCTGTCATGCCAGCGGCGAAATTCACGCCCGTCTTGCCTAGCACGACGACGCGCCCGCCAGTCATGTATTCGCAGCCATGGTCACCCACGCCTTCCACCACGGCTTTGAAGCCGCTGTTGCGGATGGCGAAGCGTTCGCCTGCCTGGCCGTTGATGTAGATTTCGCCAGAAGTGCCGCCATAGCCGATGACGTTACCTGCGATGACGTTTTCTTCTGCTACACTGGTTGCCTGGCGGTCTGGCACGATAATGATTTTGCCGCCCGAAATACCTTTGGCAACATAGTCATTTGCTTCACCCTCCAAGTGGAAGGTGATACCTGGTGCGAGGAAGGCTCCAAAGCTTTGCCCTGCAACGCCTTTGAAATCAAAACGCCAGGTGTCATCTGGGAGACCAGCTTCGCCCTTTGCCAACGTCAGATAGCTGGAGAGACGCGTTCCAACAGAGCGCGCTGAATTTTGAATTGGCAGGCTTACGGTGGCAGCCTCAAAGCTCTTAAGAGCCTTGCCAAGCTTGGGCATCAACTCCTTATCATCTAGCGTACTTTGTGTATAATGCTCTCCTTGCCAGCGGACAATATCTCCATCCACACGGTGAAGCATGGCGGTGAAGTCCAGCGTCGCGGCCTTGCCGACCGCCAGCTGTGGATTGAGCTCCAATAGGTCTGCCCGTCCGACAGCTTCATCCAATGACCGCAGCCCCAGCGAAGCCAAGATAGCGCGTGTCTCTTCGGCGATGAAACGCAGGTAGTTGATGATATGTTCTGGCTTGCCTTTGAAGCACTTGCGAATTTCAGGGTTCTGGGTTGTAATGCCAGCGGGGCAGGTGTTGTCCTGGCACTGGCGCAGCATCAGGCAGCCTAGCGAAAGGAGCAGCGAGGTGGCAAAGCCAAACTCCTCGGCACCGAGCAGGGCGGCAATGACGATGTCGCGTCCTGTGCGGAGCTGGCCATCCACCTGCAACTTGACCTTGCCGCGCAAGTTGTTCTTGACCAGCGTCTGATGCGTCTCGGCCAAGCCGATTTCCCATGGCATTCCTGTGTGTTTGATAGAGCTGAGAGGCGCGGCCCCCGTACCGCCATCGTGTCCAGAGATAACCACCACATCGGCGTGGGCCTTCGCCACACCTGCCGCCACCGTACCGACGCCGCTTTCAGAGACGAGCTTCACGGAAATCCGCGCCTTGTCATTGGATGCACGGAGGTCGTGAATCAACTGCGCCAGATCCTCGATGGAGTAGATGTCGTGGTGGGGCGGGGGCGAAATCAACGTGACTTTCGGGGTGGAGTGGCGCGTGCGCGCAATCTCTTCGTTGACCTTGTCGCCAGGCAGCTGACCTCCTTCACCTGGCTTGGCTCCCTGCGCCATTTTGATTTGCAAGTCCCTGGCGTGAGCCAAATAGCTGATGGTCACGCCAAAGCGTCCCGAGGCCACTTGGCGGATGCCGCTGGCACGGCACTCACCCGCTGCATTCGGCTGGTCACGTTCAGGTCCCTCGCCACCTTCGCCCGAGTTGCTTAGGCAGCCAATGCGGTTCATTGCCACTGCGATGGCCTCATGCGCCTCGGGGCTTAACGCCCCCAAGCTCATCGCCCCACCGACAAAATGGTGCAGCACGCTTTCAACTGGCTCAACTTCTTCCACTGGAACTAGTTGCTGTGAACGGAACCGCAACAAATCGCGCAGACGAATTGGTTGGGACGGTTCGTTGATGCCCTTTGCGAAGGCGCGATATTGCTCCACATCGTTCTCGCGTACAGCGCGATGAAGCGCGCACACCGATAACGGCGTCACAAGATGCGGCTCGCCAACGTTTCTCCAGCGGTAATTGCCGCCAACTGGAAGCGGGATGGATTCGCCGCAGGAACACGCCTTTTCGCAGCGTTCACGCACCTCTGCCGCAATTTCCTTCAAGCCGATGCCACCCACAGCGGAGGGCGTGCCTGGGAAGAAACGCCGCACCAGCTCGTCGCCTAGCCCAATAGCCTCGAACATCTGCGCGGAACGATAGCTGCGCAGCGTGGCGATACCCATCTTGGACATGCATTTGAGCAGCCCCTTGTCAATGGCGGTGATATAGTTTTCAGTAGCCTTGGCGGCATCGCCGTCCTTGGCCAGGCTACTGACGGTCTCCAACGCGAGATAGGGATGGACAACCGTTGCGCCATACCCTAACAGCAGCGCATAGTGCATGACTTCTCGCACCTCGCCCGATTCCACTACGATGCCGACGGGCGGTCTCAACCCCGCCGCTGTCAATGCACGGTTGACGGCAGAAACGGCCAGCAAAGAGGGTATTGGCAGCTCCCCTTCTGGCAGGTTGCAGTCGCTCAACACTAGAATTACAATGCCCTCTTGGACAGCGGCAACGGCACTCTTTTCTAGCTTTGTCAGCGCATCTGGCAGACTGTCTCGCCAGCCAATCGTTAGTGTGCGCACTTTTCCGCGTGGCTTTTCCATAACCATCAGGCGCGCCAAATCACCTCCCGTGAGCACGGGGCGTGCCAGACGGATGACGCTGGCGCGGTGAGCCGCTTCGGAGAGGATGTTGCCGCAGTTGCCGATATAGGTCGTCAGGCTCATCACCAGTTCTTCTCGTATCGGGTCGATAGGTGGATTGGTTACCTGCGCAAAACGTTGCTTGAAGTAGTTGAAAAGCAGTTGCGGGCGCGGCGATAGTACCGCCAGTGCGGCATCATTTCCCATGGAACCAACTGGCTCGTGGCCTGTTTCCACCATGGGGCGCACGAGCAGCTCAATGTCCTCCTGCGTCCAGCCGAACAGCCGTTGCTGCTCTCGTAGGTTGTCTGGCACTTTCGCGGCGGCAATGGTGTCGAACATGCCAGCCACGGGAATCTTGTTCTCATGCGACCAGCGGCGATAGGGGGCTTGGCGCGCAATGGTGTTCTTCAGCTCTGCATCCAGCACCAAACGATGGGCGCGCAGGTCGCACCACAGGATTTCGCCTGGTTTCAGGCGCCCACGACGCACAATGTCAGCTTGCGGCAAATCCAACACACCCGTCTCTGAAGCCAACACAAATAGACCGTCTTTTGTCAGCTCATAGCGTGCGGGACGCAGGCCGTTTCTGTCAAGCATCGCGCCACAGCCAATGCCGTCGGTGAAGGCGACGGCGGCGGGGCCGTCCCATGGTTCCACTAACGTGGAGTGGTAGTCGAAGAAGCCGCGTATGTCATTGGTGATGTGATACTTTTCGCCCCATGCCTGTGGGATGAGCATCATCATCACATGGGGCAGCCAGCGTCCCGAAAGAAGCAGCAGCTCCGCCATGTTGTCCAGGCAGGCCGAATCATTCTGCGTTTCGTCAATCAACGGTAGTACCTTGCGGAGGTCGTCGCCGAAAAGCTCGCTCTGGAGGAAGGTCTCGCGTGTTCGTGCATGATTAAGGTTGCCGCGCAGGGTGTTGATTTCGCCGTTGTGCGCCAGATAGCGGAATGGATGGGCCAGCCTCCATGTTGGGAAAGTGTTGGTGCTGTACCGCTGGTGAACCAGTGCCAGCGGAGATACAAAAGCCTCATCAGCCAAATCCTTGTAGAACGACTCGATCTGCGTCGCCAGCATCAGCCCCTTATAGACCACAGTTCGCGTGCTGAAGCTGGGGAAATAGACGTCCAGCAGCTCGCGCTCCAGCCTTCTACGCAGGACAAAGACCTTGCGCTCCAAAGCATCGTCACACTCCCCTTGGCACGAGGCGATGAAAATCTGGCGAATGACGGGACAGCTTTGGCGTGCCTGTTCGCCTAGTTGCGCGGTGTCAATTGGGACCTCGCGCCACGCTAGAACCTCGCAGCCTTCCTCACGAACAATCGCTTCCAGTGCATCCTCCTGGCCAATGCCATTGAACATCATACCCAAGGCATAGTGCCCCACATCGGGCAGGCAGCCCTTCAACTCTCGCTGGAAGAAGCCATGCGGTATGACGCACAGTAAGCCTGCACCGTCGCCAGAAAGCGCATCGCTGCCCGCCGCACCACGGTGAAGCAGACGAAGCAGGATGGTCAGTCCCTGCGTAACAATGTCGTGCGTTGCATTGCCGTTCAGGTTTGCGACAAGCCCTACACCACATGCATCGTGTTCATTACTGAAATGATACAGCCCTTCGTCCTGCGGTAACGCAAGCCCTGGCTGTCGATAGGAAAGCTGATTGTCCATAGTCCTTTTCCATTTTGGGTGAAAACTGCTTTTGCAGGGGTAATTATGCAGAAAGCGTGCCAAAATGGGATGGCTACGAACGACGGGGGGTTGCCGCCCCCGAATCCCCCGCCGACAACAGGGCAGCAAATATGACGGGCGGGCTACAAACGACGGGGGACTGATGCCCCCTGCCAGGGGCTAGCAGGAAAGTATATTACAATTTTTGTATGGTTATTTACACTTTTTGTAAAAAAACAACCAGGCCGTTGACGGCCTGGCTACCCCCGTCCTGAGAGCGCACTCCTTTAGAGCGCACTCAATCTAGCTTAGGTCCAAGCCAGGCGGAACCGCTATGGAGCCAGGCAGGGCCGCCTGCGGGAGCAGCGACGAGCTTCAGGACTTTCACGCCTGTCACATTGAGCTCCAGCTTCTCTTCGGGCTGTTTCCAGGTGACGGTTTTTTCGCCGAGCTTTCGATTGTCACCAAATACAGTAAATTTCACGGACTCACCACGCTCGCGAATCTGGCACATATTGGTTTCGGGGGAGTTGAGCAGCGTGACGCCCGTGGTGAACTTGGTGAAGCGTCCACCGATTTCATATTCAATAGTGCAGGGTGCGCGCATACCGAGACTGCCAGGTTCCTTTAGTTCCTCGCCGAAGAAGCCGCGCCCGATACCCAGGGCCCCACGCATCTGGTCGATTTTCTTTGGCATAAGTTCGGCCAGCAGAATGTGGTCAAGCCCTTCGGGGGGGATGCTGTCAATAGGCGGATAGCACTGTGGTGCAACATCGTGGCGTAGCGTCTCGTTACCAGGGAAGAAAGAGCCGTTATCGACGGTCCAGTCCGTGCCAAACCAGCCAACGACCAGATAGGTTTCTGGGGAGACGGTGCGGGAGTCAAAGACCGCATAGTCAAAGTACTTTTTGCTGTCGAAGACTCCCCAGTTGAACCAATTGCCGAAGCGGCCCCACATCTGGTAGGCGGCCTCGGGGGAGTTGGCGGAGAGCATCACAACCAGCTTGTCAGGAGCGTAATTCACGTTGGGGTAGAGGATAATGGAGCCGACATCAGGTGCTGATATGCCGCTGTCGCTGATGCCTTCGGGGGAGTCGTCATCGTTGGAAGGCACGTTTGCCATAATGTCGGCGAGAGGCATGGAGGGGGCTACCAAATCGCTGACGGAGTTGTCGCGTTCGCCACCAAAGAGGATTATGTTGCGATGCTGCATGTCTTCAATGCGGCACTGGCTGTCTAACATCATCAGGCACTCCTTGCCGTTTCGGCGCTTCCACTCGGAAGCAAAGGTTCGGGCCTCTCGCATCCAGGCGGCATTGATTTCAGGGTCGGAGGATGAAGAGCCCACCACCACCATGAATGGTGTCTGCAAGGCTTCGTTAATAGGTCCCTCCAGACCGCGTTGCTTGCGCAGGCCGTTATTTTGCAGGAGTCGTGCATCCTGCCAGCCATGGTCGGGGTCTTTGCGCACTTCAATCCAGGTTTCCTCCTCGTCAGGCAGAGAGTTCAACTGCACCTGATGGCCATTGATGGTGACCGTCATGGTTGTCGCTTTCGGGAAGAGCTGTCTTGGGCGTTGGAACGAGAAGGCTAGCACGTTGAAGAGCTGCACATTCAAGTTGCCGTCAGGAAGGACATTTGCGGAAACGACGGCTGTTTTCAGGGGGCGTTCCATCTGTTCCATGCGGAACCAGTGGAACTTGCCGTATTTCAGCTGATTCGCCTTCCAGTAGATGGAGCGCGGATAGGGGTTGCGCTCCCAGCCGCAGGTCCATGCAAGCGCATCGGCCATGGGCTCCTTTGGGAAGCCACCGTGCCCGCAGCCAGGGTACTCCCTATACTGCACGTTGGCACCATACTGGCGCAGAAGACGCACCATGTTGCGCGAATGGTCGGGGGGCACCACAAAGTCAGCGGAACCAGCCACCACGAAACATGGGAGCTGGAGCAGGTTTTCCACGAAAGCGCGTGCTGTATGGTCGTCTTGAAGCCACTTGCGAAGGGTGTCATAGCGTCCCTCGAAGCGGCGATTCCACCCCCAGTGTTTCGTCCATGCCTCGTTGTCTGCATTTGGAACGATGGGATTGATGGCGGCAAACTTGTCTGCGTAGCGGGTCGCCAAATGGAAGGTTCCCGTGCCGCCCATGGAGGAGCCCGTCAAGTAGATGCGGTTCGGGTCGATGTTGAAGTCGCCCTGTACCTCTTCGATGACGTGCATCACATCGACTTCGCCGAGGTCCTTGTAGTCGGTGGCACCGCGCCCCTGGGGTGAGAGGCAGAAGACGCCGCTGTAGTTCGGGGCAGGGTGCCCCTGGAAGGGGGCATACCATCCATGGCCGTGCATCGAAACCACCAGCGGCCACTGCACATTTGGGTCGTACATCGGGGGAACCGACAGCGAGTAGGTCTGCACAGACTGGTCTATCTCAGAAATATAGGCACGCAGGCGGCTTCCCTTCTCCTCTTGGATTTCACGCAGGCCATAGCGGCTTTGGTGCGCACCGCGTAAGACAATGTAGTAGGTGTCCTCCAGCAGGAAGAGGCCTGCTTCGGTCAACACGTTGTCCTTTTTCTCGACTCCTTTGTAGCTGAAGCCGTTTTTGAAGAGGGCAAACCTCGCCTTAGACATCAGCCAGGCAGCTTGGCGGGACTGCAGCCCCTCATACATCCAGATGAAGCCTTCCTCTTCGTCAGCCATCCGTGCCAGCTCGACTGCATACTTTCGCGCTTGCTTTACACTGCACGCAACGCGCTTCGGCGGCAGTGGCTTCGCGCCAGCCACTGGCGGCACGGGCTTCTTGCGTGGCCAAAAGACCACAGCCAGCACCGCCGCCAGTACGACCAACACGATGGTAACCACCGCCCAACGGCGGGATATGCGCGAAAATATGCTCATAGCGTGGAGATGCGCCAGCGATAGCGTGGAGATGCGCCAGCTTCGTCTGGCGCAGAAAGCTAGTTCTGGTTCCAGGTTTCAGCCATCTTGACGAAGCGGCGGAGGTTTTCCTGGCCGATTTCGATGCCAGTCAGCACGTCTTCCATGCCCTCGAATTCAACGGAGAGGACACCATTGTAGCCCTTGTTGACGAGGGTGCGGATGCACTGCCAGACGGGCACGTTGCCGTGGCCGATGATGGCACCGCGCCACCAGTTGCCGCTGCGGGACATGTTCCAGCCTCTGCCAGGCCAAGGCATTGTGCCAGGCTTGCGGTGGAAGTCTTTGGCGTGGCAGTGGAACGCGAAGGGCACCAGACGACCAACGGCCTTTTCGGGGTCGTCGTCAGCGCAGATAAAGTTGCCCATGTCGATGAGCAGGCCGAAGTTGGGGTGGTTGACGCGGGTGACAAGAGCCTCGACGCGGAGGCTGTCTTGGCAGAAGTAGCCGTGGTTTTCAACCATGGTCTTGATGCCTTTGGCTTCGGCGTACTTGGTGATTTCGCGGCAGCCGTTTGCCATTCTGTCGAGGGCAGCCTCAAAGGACTTGGCGCCCGTCCAGTTTGCGGGGAAGTTGCCGCCAGAACAGTCGTGGCGCATGCCAGGGCAGCCGAGGATTTCAGCGATGTCAACTTCGCCCTGGACGCGGGCGATTTCGGCCTCCTGGTCGCCATTGCAGCCATTCAGCATGTCGGCGCCGATGGTGTAGTTGGAAATCGGGATGCCAACGCGGTCCGCTTCGTCCCTCAACTCCTTCGCAAAGTCCTTCAGGGTCTTCCCTTCAGGCACGGCGATGGTCGAGAACTCAATGGTGTCAAACCCCATCTCCTTTGCCTTAGAGATGACGTCAATCTGCTTCATGGCGCCGCTTCTGACAAGGCGGCTGTAACTGTAGGAACTCACACCAATTTTCATCTTTCTTTCCTTTTGTTTTGGGTTGGTTATAAAAACAACTTAATGTAGCATAGATTCATCGTAAAGCGAATTCGTTTGTGCAACTCTGCCAGAGGCGACCTCCAGAAAGATGCAGGAGCCGTCGGGCAGAGTGCGCGTCGCCTTGAAGGCAGAAGTGTGTTCCCACGTCCATTCAGGGCTTGCGTACTTTGCCGCCATGGCGGTCAAATCCGTTTCAAGGGTACAAGATTCCGCCTCGCCGAAAAGCTGTTCAGCGGCGGTGACAAGTGCCTTTTCAACGGCATCCGCCGTTGCTTCTGGCGACAACGCGACAGTGTTGGTGACAGGTGCAGGAACAGAGGCTACGGATGAACCCTCGTAGGTGATGTCGGGGCGTTTGCGAAGTGCTTTTGATAACAGCTCCAACTGCGTCTCTGCAAGAATGCAGCCGTGGAGCATGGCGCATTTCCCGTTCAGTGCGAATGCACTGCCTGAGAGCTTGCGTCCCGCTGCCCAGATGCTATGCTGCCCCTGTATGACCGCCTCCACGCCCAAGTTGCGCAGAGCAGCGACCGCAACCCCCACAAACCTGTCTGGCTCGTAGTCGCTGCGCGGCACGAAGAAGGCGTAGTTCACGTTGCCAAGGTCGTGATAGACGGTGCCACCGCCCGATAGGCGGCGATACACGGGAACGTTGTTTTCGCGGCACCAGAGCGTGTCCGCCTCCTGCCAGGGGTTTTGGTTTCTGCCACACACCACCGATGGCGCGTTGCGGTAGAGGAGAAGCGTCACGCCGTCGGGGCGGTTTCGATAGAGGAACTCCTCCAGAGCTAGGTTCTCCGCTGGAGAGTGTTCCGTTGATCGGATGAGGCGCACAGGTTCCTACTTCTCCGCAGGCAAGGCTGGAACGACGATGTTGACCTTCACATCGTTATCCTTGACCAGCTTCTCGACCACTTCGTCGATGATTTTCTGCCCTTTCTGGGCGGACATCCTCTCGATGATCTTTTCCTTGACCTCGTCAAAGGTTTTATTGAACTTGCCGCCAGACTTGATGATATGGTAGCCAAAGCGCGATTCAATGGGTTCGCTGATAGTCCCTTCTTCGATGGCCAGCAGGGCTTTTTCAAATTCTGGAACCATCTGGCCCAAGCCAAACTCGCCCAAATCGCCGCCATCCTTCTTGCTCGGGCAGTCGCTCTTCGCCTTAGCAACTTCTTCAAAGCTCTTGCCCTCGGCCAGCATCTTCTGTGCTTCCTTGATGCGCGCAAGGGCTTCGTCTTTGTCTTCCTGGGTCGGCTCTTTGCCAGTTTCCGCATCCTTGAACTTTGCAAGAATGTGGAAGGCCTTCATGGTCTTGAAGAGGTTCGGGTTTTTGTCGTAGAACTCTTTTGCTTCCTTTTCATCCACCTTTGAGAGGGATTCAATATAGGCCTGTACCTGAAGCTGTTCTGCAACCTTATCAATCAGGTCGGCCTCGGTGAGTCCCATGGCCTCAATGGTGGCCTGGAACTGCAGACCCGCCTGCTTTTTGTAGATTTCAATCTGCGCTTTTGCGGCGGCAGCGTCCTTCTTGAAACCCTTGGCATCCGCTTCGCGCACCAACAGCTTCTGGATAAGCATGTTTTTGGCGACTTCGGCGGCATAGCCCTTGATTTCCTCTTCGGGGATCTCAGCGCCCGCATCCACGGCCCGCTGAAGCTGCTTCTTCATCAGGTTCTTCAGCTCAATGCCCATGACCTTCAGGCCACCCTTGCATTCGGCAGCGACTTCTGGCAGAAACGCCAGCAGCTTATCCACATCCACAGGAGCCTTCTGGACTTCGACGGCGGGAGCCGCTGCATTCACCACTGGCTTGTCCTGTGCCATCACCGCTGACGCCACAAGGCTCAGCACCACCATTCCCCATTTCGAGATTTTCATTGTTTTTCCTGATTGTTTTGGTTATTTGATTGAGGAAATTCCCTTTAGAAATTACCTCGATTGCGTAGAAATCAACTCAACTGCCTCGTATATACCCAGCCAAGGAGTGACCCTGGCAGGGGTGTCGGAGATATTCAGCTTCCCCATGTACTGGCGAACCAGTGCTCCCGAAACGCCATATTTGGCATCTCGGGCGGCGAAAAATAGAGCCTCATAATCCTCTAACGTTCCAGATTGCAAAGCATTTGCAACGACGCCGCAAATACCTGCCTTCGCGATGTTGGGCTTTAAAACCGACATGGCCTTTGTGCGCAAGCCACCCTTTAGTTTAGCCCAATTTGCGACAAGTGCAACTGCAAAAGTCATTTCTTCTCCATTTTTTACTGTCGGCAGCGCGCCTTTGAGCAGAGTTGCCTCCATCTGGAAGAAGGGATGGTCGGGTTGGTCTGCCCGAAAGCCCTGCCTGGCCTCCTCGTAGTCCCGAACAGCTCCTGCGACCAGTGCGCGTTCCATGCGGTTGAGGAAGCCTTGGGCGCGCTCTGCTGCCTCCTTGACCTGCAATCGCTTCAACTCTGCCAGCTGCTCCTTGTGGAACGCCACGAACGCGGGCGAGGCAGAGAGGGTTTCTACGTGCGGTTCCAGTTCCTCCAGTGCATCTTTCAGCACGTCGGAGCGTTCCCATGGCATGCGGCTGCGGAAAAGCTCCAATTGTTCCAACGCATCAGGCAGCGGCTCGAAGCCGTCTAGCTCGGCGCCGACGCGTCCTGAGGCCTTGCACTGCGCGAGAAAGAGTCGAAGCCCCGAGTAGTCGCGCTGGCGCAGCAGCTCTTCCGCCTTGTCGAAATCCTGGCGGCGGCTGATGGCAAGTTGCGTTTCGGTGGAGAAGTCATCCTGCCCGCTGATGATTTCCATTTGCTGCAAGGCGGCCATAGCGGCGGTGTTGTCGTCTGCTATGATGGCTTCACAGGCATCCAGCAGGGCCAAGCTTCGCCTGTTGTCATACGGGACGGTCTCCCTACGGGAGCACCCCCATAGCAGGAAAAGCAAAATAAATATGCAAAGTTTCATTTTATTTTGAGTTGCCTACTGGCAATTATCCACTTTTCAACTTATAATATAGTCGGCGAAAATTCTCTGTGGAGGTATTTTACCTCCGTGGTATATAACATAACCCAAAAGGACAGATAAGCAAGTATGACAAGGACTGATAATCGAGAAAATGTGCAACTTCGCAAATGGAGTTTTGTTCCCAACTTCCAGCGGCATCCACTGGCCTCG
>JAEEGL016003499.1_pt1 | contig 19365 bp, 9 predicted proteins | sample 9134231 | NCBI WGS metagenome assembly JAEEGL01 (sample SAMN16246548, study PRJNA631951) | gut metagenome | biome: gut microbiome; feature: rumen; material: fiber-attached | host: Bos | place: Iran: Karaj | collected 2018-10
CCTCGCCGCTGTGTCCCTGTGCCGGCAGGACAAAGGAAATCATACCGCCGAAAAAAGCAGGGGCTTCTTCCCAGTTCAGGAAGCTTCCGGTCCATCCTCCCTGTACGTCGCTCGTCCAGCTGACGATCTTCCCCGCGCCGTACTGCCACCAGGCCAGAATCGGATCCTGTCGGTCGCTGCAGAGGGATACGGTGGCCAGCGGCTTTTCCGTGGCCGCCAGGTATCCGTCCAGCACCGGAAATCCTTCAAAGTCCGTCATGGTATTGTCCGCAACCGCCGGGGTAAAGGTCCGGTTCTGCACATAGGAGCCGGAAATCATCATGGTTTCCTTGGTAAATATTTTCGGCAGGCTGTCAAACGGGCCGGCGTAATACATCCTTCCCTTTCCCAGCTCCGCAAGCTTCCGCATGCCCGAGGTGTCGGCCCCGTCGCCCACGGCCACGGTGGTAACCGTGATTCCTTTCCCTGCCGTTTCCTTCACAACGTTCTCATATCCGCTGTCTCCGGCTTCGCCGTCCGTCAGGAAAATGACGTGTTTATACTGCGCTTTCGCATTCATCAGGGCTTCCTGCGCCATTCTCAGGGGCGAATAGAAAGCGGTTCCGCCGCCGAGCCGGATCGTCCGCACCTGCTCCTGCATGGCTGCCACGTCCGTCACAGGGCTCAGGGGCACAACCCATTTCCCTGTGTCGTCAAAGGCGATCACGCCCGCGCTGTCCCGGGCTGTCAGCACTTCCAGCGCGCTGCAGGCGGCCTCCCTGGCCAGCTGCAGCCGGGTCAGTCCCCAGGCGGCGTCCGCCATGGAACCGGATTTGTCGATGGCGATCACCAGCGCCGTGGAGGGAATATCTGTCTTGTTCTTTACGTCAATGGTCACCGGAAGCATTTTCTCCAGTTCGCTGCCCCGGTAGCCGCCCAGCGCGTAGCTGGAGTCACCGCCGAATACAGCCAGCCCGACGCCCAGCCTGCTCACAGCTTCGTCCAGCGCCCGGATCTGTCCGTCGGTCATCTGGTCCGCGTCCGCGTTCACCAGCGCCACGGCATGGTAAGCCCACAGTTCCGCCGCCTGTTCGCTCAGCATGGAAACCGGAATCACGCGGACTTTCATCCCCGCGCTTTCCAGCATCTTCCGCAGCTCGGCGCCTTCACCGGGCTTTCCTTCCGCCAGCAGCACGCTCATCTCTCCCGCCACGGTGGTATAGGTACCGTTCTGGTTATTGGCGGGCACCGTGTCTCCGTCCAGCAGGATCTGGGCCTCGCAGGGAATCACGCCGCTCCGTTCCGCGGAAGATTCAAAAGCGAAGGTGTTTTCTCCCTTCCGCAGCGTCACATGCCTGGTTTCAGGCGTTTCGTGGTTCTGGCTCAGCAGCAGCGTCGCTTCACCCGCGGTGTTGGTATGGACCGTTACAAGCGTCGTATACTTCTGTCCCTGGTAAAGTGTATCCGGCACCCGGATCTCTGTCACCTGGGCGTCCGGTCCGGTTTTCCTGCTTATCTGCAGCGTGTTGACCGGTACGCCTGTCCGGCTCTTCAGCCATTCCTCCGTCCCGGTCACCACCCCGTCGCTGATGACCGCAATTCCGCCGTTCGCGTCTGAAGGCAGCAGCGCCGAAGCCAGTTCCAGCGCCTCCCCCAGGTCGCTTCCCCCGCGGTCCACGCCTGCGTGGACTTCCGTGAATTCGGTTTCACCGCCGATGGATTTTTCCACCGCGGCATGCTGTCCGAACACAATCACGCCGGTTTTCCGTTCCGCCCCCGCTTTCCGCAGCGCTTCCCGTGCCAGCGGCAGTGTTTCGTCCTCGCTTGCCGACGCGGACAGATCCAGTACAAGCCAGGCGGTACGGTCCGGGCTGGCGGTCAGCAGGCTGACGCCCGAAAACGCCAGCGCGGTCAGGAGAATCAGGATATGCCGCAGAATATGGGATACCCGTTCCTTCAGGCTCCTGCTCTTTTGCAGATGTGCGACGAACAGTACCAGCGCGCAGCAGACCGGAATGGCCAGCAGCCGCAGGGGGTGCGCAATTTCAACGCTCATGCCGCTGCCTCCTTCCTCTTCTTCCTGCCGGTTTTCCGGTGTGTCCACGGCTCTCTCGCCAGTACGAACTCAATCATCAGCAGGAACAGGAACACGCCCATAAGCAGGCCTGTCAGGTCCCTGCCGCGGGCAGCCCCGGCCGCGGCAGTCTCGCTCTCCGCGTCCTGTGCCACCGTGCGCACGTCGCTCTCCGACGGATCCATGGGTTTCAGGGTTACCGGAACCTCTGCCGCGGTGTCCCGGAGCAGCATATTCAGAATGTTCTGGATCAGAACGGGAAAATCATACTTCAGCGGCAGGTTGGAATCATTCAGCCGGAATCCCAGGGCCGCTTCATTCTCCGTATACGCCGCCAGCACGTCGTTTCCGGCGCGGACGGCCGCATTGCCGCCTGTCAGCGGTCTGCAGTTCCGGAGCGCCACATTCCGCAGGGTTACTCCTTTCGTCATGGGCGTGTCTTCCACGGACAGGCTGCCGTCTGCTTCCCGGTCCTCCTCTGTCCAGGAGAATGCCGTCTGCACGGGATTTCTGGAAAAAATAACCGGAGAGGTTCCGTAAACATACAGGTCTGCTTCCGTTTCAGCCAGCAGCTCCTCATCGGTCCGGATGACCCGCAGGTCCTGCCGTACCTGCAGCGCGCTTTCCAGGAACAGATTGTCCCCGGTCAGCGCAACGGTACGCACCGGGCTGTGCTGAACCGGAGCTTCCGCCCGGTTGTCCGCTGCCAGCGCGTCCGCCTCCCGGATGCGCACTTCCGCCTTCGCGGCTTCTTCTGGAATGGAGAAGGAAACGCCTGCCGTTTCGCCCGCGGGGATCGTAATCTCTTTCGCTTCGCAGAGTTTCCCGTCCGCTTCGCAGGAGACGGTGACGGTGCAGTCGTCTCCGAAATTGCACAGGCGGGCATAGGCGGAGCCTTCCCCCGCCGTCAGCACATAGATTCCCCGGTTGTTTTCCCCCCGGCCCGTGTTCACCGCGGCAACGCCTGTTTCAGGCACATAGGAGTCGGAAAACACAATAATCCTCGTCCCCCGGTCTGTTTCCTCCCGCCGGATTGCCTCCGCCAGGGAAACAGCCTTTTCCAGGTCCGCTCCTTCCCGTCCGCACGCAAGCTTCCGGATCGCTCCGCGGATATCTTCCCGGTCCGTGCTTCCGTTCAGGATCTGGCGCACCTCCGCGCCGGCAGCCAGTACGGTTACCTCCTCTCCCGGCGGAAGTCCGTCAAGGATTTCCTCCGCCCGGTCTTTTGCTTCGTCCAGGCGGCTTTTCCCTTCGCTCACAGCCTGCATGCTTCCGGAAAGATCAAAGATCATCACCGTGCGGGAGGCCGCCCCTCCCGTCAGGTTCGGCTGCATCAGGGAAAGAGCCAGCACCAGCGCCGCAAGGAACTGCACCGGCAGCAGCAGGTTCTTCCGCAGCCGCTGCAGGGGTTTGTTGGCCGCGTGGTCCCGGATCGCCGCTTTCCAGAGAAAGGTGCTCGGAACCTGCTTCGGCAGATATTTCCGCCGCAGCAGGTACAGCACGACAATCCCGGCCGGGAGCAGCAGAAACCACGCGTACTGCGGGGCAGCAAATGTAATCATAAAACCTCCGGTTTTCTTAAATCATTCCGGCTGCGGAGATCAGCGGGATCCATTCTTCCTCAAAGCTCTTTCCGCCATCCAGGAGGGCATACGGCGTTTCCCGCCGGAAGCAGGTTTCCCGGATTTCCCGCAGGAACCGTTCCAGCGCGCGCCGGTAGTTTTCAAGCGCTTCCCGGTCTGCAAGAAGGTCCACCGTATCCCCGGTCTCGGCGTCCGTCAGCTTCACCGCACCGTCCAGGGCCGGATCCAGCTCAAAGGCTGAAAGCGGCTGGATCACCGCGCATTCCTGTCCCCGGTACCGCAGGTTGTCAAGCGCCGTTCCGATCCCGTTTTCTTCGTAACAGTCGGAAATCAGGAAACACAGGCCTTTCCGCAGGCCTTCCGCCTGCAGGATCCGCTCTGTCAGGTTCCCGGCGCCCTGCGGAGCGCAGGTGTCCAGGAACTGCGTCAGTCGGGCATATGCCTGCCGGCCGGACAGCAGGGGCGACATGCGGTTTCCTGTCTCCTGCAGGAAGATCACCCGCAGGCGGTCCCCGCCGGTCAGCGCCAGGTAGCTCACCGCCTCCGCGGCGTTCCGGGCGGCGTCCCATTTCCCGGCCATGGAGCCGCTTCCGTCCAGCAGCACGGTTACCGCCGATTCCTGTTCCTCCATGAACAGCTTCAGGAAAATACGGTCAAAGCGCGCCATGGCGTTCCAGTCGATCCGCCGGATATCATCCCCCGGGATATATTCCCGGTAATCGGAGAATTCCGCCGAGGAGCCTGTCTGCCGGGAGCGCCGTGTGCCGCCGGCGCCGCCGGAAGCCCGGCCCTTCATCGCCAGCATCAGGGTATCCAGCCGGGACAGAAAGGCGTCACTTAACATAATCATTCACCAGTTCCGCCACGATGGATTCCATGTCCTTCCCTTCCGTGACCGCCGCGAAGTTCAGGGCCAGGCGGTGCCGCAGGCACGCGGGCGCCACAAAGCGGATATCTTCATAAGACACATTGAAGCGGCCCTGCTCCAGCGCCCGCACTCGGGCGGTGGACAGAATGGCCTGGGCCGCGCGGGGGCTGGCGCCGAAACGCAGATATTTCTTCGCGAGTTCAGGAGCGTCCGGTGTTTCCGGATGGGTGGCCAGAACCAGTTTCAGCGCGCTTTCCCGCACGCTGTCCGCCGCCGGCACCTGCCTCGCCGCTTCGCGAAGGGCCAGGATTTCTTCCCCGGTCGCGGCTTTCTCCGCGGATTTTCCCGCTCCGGATCCGGCCTGTCCCAGCGTCAGGTCCATGATCCCGCCCAGCTCCTGCAGCGTCGGGAAAGGAACCAGCACCTTAAACAGGAAGCGGTCCAGCTGCGCCTCCGGCAGGGGATATGTGCCTTCCTGCTCCACAGGATTCTGGGTTGCCAGGACAAAATAGGGTTCCGGAAGGCGCATGGTTTCCCCCGCCACGGTAACGGAGTGCTCCTGCATGGCTTCCAGCAGGGCTGCCTGGGTTTTGGGCGTGGCGCGGTTGATTTCATCCGCCAGGACAATGGAAGCGAAGAGCGGCCCCTGCTGGAACCGGAAACTGCTTCCTTCCTCCGTGCGTACGAGGATATTCGTTCCCGTAATGTCCGCCGGCATCAGGTCGGGCGTAAACTGGATCCGGGAAAAAGGCAGGTCCAGAACCTTCGACAGAACCCGTACCAGATGCGTTTTTCCCAGTCCGGGAACGCCCTCCAGCAGCACGTTGCCTCCGGCGATCACCGCCAGGAGCAGATGCTCCACGACGTTTTCCTGCCCGATCATTTCCTTCGCGATTTCGGAGCGGATCTTTTCATAGCGCTCCGCAAAACTGTTGATGTTGTCCATAATATGCTCCTTTCGACTGTCCGCTGCTTATGGTTCCTCCGTCAGCCGGCGGAAATACTCGTCAACCCATTCCTTCTGTTCTTTGGTCAGGTGCGCGGCTTCAGCGGCCGCCGCTTCCTGTTCCGCGTATTCTCCGACCACCTGGCGGAAGGGTACGTCTCCTTCCAGGTTTCCTTTTCCCGGGCCGGTCTCAATCTGTACCGAATCCTTTCCCAGGCTGTTCTGTTCGGTCATTACGTCCCGGGACGCGGTTTCCGCCTTTTCCGGATCATAAATGGTTTCATATTCTCCCTGTTTGAATTCCGGCGGACGGCTGCCTTTTCCGGAACTGCTTTTCTGTCCGGAACCTCCGCCCTTCTGTTCCTGGTTGGTCGTTCCGGACCCTGCGCCGCCTCCCGGCTGTCCGCCCTGCCTGCCCTGGCCCGGTCCGTTGGCGCCCTGTCCCGCCTGCTCTCCGTTCTGCGCGCCGGCTCCGCTGAGGCCTGCTTTCATCCCGGAAAGAGCCTGCTGGAGCGCGCCGGCTTTTGAGGGGTTTTGCTGTCCGGACATCATTGCCTGGAGCTGGGCGTCCGTGATTTCCCCGGCCTCGGCGGCCTGTGCCAGCTGCTCCGCCAGGGATTTCGCGTCCCCGTCCAGCCCTTCCGCCAGCTGTTTCATCTGCTTCGCGTCAAGCTGCGACAGGGCCGCGTTCACTGCTTCCGCGTTTCCGGAAGCCGCTGCCTCCGAAAGGGACTGTGCCGCCCCGGAATCCATGCCCGCGTTCTCCATCGCCTGCCGGAGCTCGTTCATTGCCTCCGCTGCGTCGCCCGCGGTTTTCTCCTGCGGCTGTCCGGCGCGGAGCTTTTCAAGCCGCTGTTCCGCCTTGTCCAGCGCGACCATGACGTCCAGCTCGTCCCGGCTGGCGCTCAGATCCCGTTTCAGGTCCTCCGTAATTTTCCGGAGCTCAGCCTTCTCCTTCTCCGTCATGCCGGCCTCGTCTGCCTCCGCCGCTTTGTCCGCGGCTTCTGCCATCGCGGCGGTCTTCTGTTCCAGGGCCTGCCGCGCTTCCGCCGCCCGGTCTCCGCCGCCCGGAAGCAGCAGCGTTCCGGCGCACAGGATCAGCAGTCCCGCCCCGAGAATTGCCTGCCGCCGGGGAAAGCCCGGGCGGATCTGCTTCGCGTCCAGCGCCTGCAGGCTTTCACAGGCATCCTTCCGCTGTAAGCGGATCATCTCCGTTTCCGGCCGCCCGGCCAGTTCCAGCGCGGTAACGCTGCGCTCCCGCAGCCCGCAGGCGTCCGCCGCTCCGGCTGCCTTCCGGTCATCCACCGGCCAAAGTGCGGATACCAGGCAGGCTGACAACGTACAGCCCGCCAGGCAGGCGGCGGCAATCAGCCACCGGTTCCGCAGCGGTACAAAAGAGGTCACCGTCAGCAGAATCAGGGCCGCAAGCGCGCCCGCGGCAAATCCCGCACCTGCGCCGTGCACGCACCGGCGCAGGCGCAGCCGGCGCTTCACGGGACGCAGGGCCTTGAGGAATTCATCCATCGTTTACTTTCCTTTCAGGATATTCATGTTCCGCTTGCCCGGGTCCGCTTCGCGGCCTTCAGGCCGTTTCCGCGCAGGACAAAGGCTGCCGCGAGAATCAGGATCAGCGCCAGTACGGTAATGGCGCCGCAGCAGATCAGCGCGACGGTTTCCCCGCCCGCCCTGTTCATCAGGACAAACTCATAGAAGATCCTCCCGCCGCTCTGATACTGCAGAAGGGACGTCAGCATTCCCGTCTGCCCCTGCAGGAGCGCGAGCAGGGCATAACCCGGGTTCATGAAAAGAATGGGGGAAATCATTCCAAGCGCCGTTGCCGCGGATATGGCGTTCGTCCTGCTCTGGTCGTACACAAGGCTGACCGTTTCCTCGTTCGGAATAATCAGGAGGGGAACGGAGGCAAGCAGTCCGATCGCCAGCAGGATTACATAGCTGAGAATACTGCTGCCGACGGTGGACTTGGCGATCGCCGAGGAAAGCACGCCGACGCATACCGCGGCGAAAGCCATCACCAGCAGGAACAGTTCCCCTGCAAGTATCTGCGGAAGCGTCACAGCCCCCGCGATCAGCGTCAGGCACATCACAGGCAGTCCGCAAACCGTCAGCAGCGCCAGCATGGCAAAAGACTCCATGGCCTTGCCCCAGACAATCCGGAAAGACCGGGTATTGGTAACCAGCAGCAGTTCCAGCGTCTGGCGCTCCCGCTCCCCGGCAATGGCGCCCGAGGTCATGGCCGGCGCGACGAGAACAATCAGCACAAACTGCACAATGATCAGGATCTGGTAGCAGGAAACCCCGGAACGCAGGGAGTAGATCGACGCTTCCGTCCCGAAAAGGTGACCCATAATCAGCAGGGCGGCTCCGAGCATCACCAGCAGCCACGCGAGCGCGATCAGAAGCGTCTTGAAGGAGCGCATCCGGCGGGTCGCGGAAAAGGAAAGAATGGGATTAAGCATCTTCCGTCACCTCCATGAACACCTTTTCCAGGTTCATCGGCGCGCGGTGGAAATCGCACACCGGTACGCCGCGGGAAACCAGCTGCTGCAGGATCGCGGCCTGCTGCGCTTCCCGGCAGTCTTCTTCGGAATCCTGCGCCGCCGCGATCCGGATCCGGAGCGCACAGTTTCCGTCCTGGAGGATTTCCTCCACGAAGGGGAATTCCTTCAGGCAGGTCACGGCCTGGTCCGCCGCGTCCTCCCCGCAGCCTTCCCGCAGCCTGATCTCCAGCGGGGAATTTCCGTTCATCCTGTCCGACAGCGCTTCCACACTTCCGGAGAACACCAGTTTCCCGTGGTCCAGGATCGTCAGGCTGTCGCACATCTCGCTGAGTTCCGGCAGGATGTGCGAAGAGATAAGCACGGTTTTTCCCATCTCGCGCAGGGTCCGCAGAATGGTCTTCATATCTGCCCGGGCCCTCGGATCCATTCCCGAAGCCGGTTCATCCAGAATCAGCAGGGAAGGATCGTGGATAAGGCTGCGCGCCAGGCACAGCCGCTGCTTCATGCCCCTGGACAGGGAATCCACAAAAGCGTCCCGCTTGTCCGTGAGCTGCACAAGGTCCAGCAGTCGGTCTGTCATCTGTTTCCGTTCCTTCTGGCCCAGGCGGTAGCAGCGTCCGTAGAAATCCAGGTACTCCCAGCATTTCAGGCTGTCGTACACACCGAAGAAATCCGGCATGTAACCGATCCGGCGCCGCGCTTCCGCGGCGTTTTTCACCACGTCCGCCCCGTCCACCGAGGCGGTGCCGGACGTCGGCTTCAGGAGCGTTGCCAGAATCCGCATGGTTGTCGTCTTCCCCGCGCCGTTGGGTCCCACAAATCCATGGAGCTGGCCGTCGGCAATTTCCAGGGACAGTCCGTCAAGGGCCGTAAAATCCCCGTACTTTTTCGTCAGGCGGTCAAGAATCAGCATTTTCTGTCATCTCCTCACTTGTTTTTCAGCGTTCCTTCGACCATAAGGGTCGGCGCGGGAATCGTCGAGTAGGTTTCCGCCGCCGTCGGGCGGAACTGGCACCAGAAATTCCCGTTCTCATCCAGGAACTGTTCCGGCTGCTTCAGCGGCACGTTCGCGGTAACCTCCACCCAGGACTTCAGCCGGAGGTTGAGCGCGTAGCAGCGCAGGTCCTTCACATACCATTCTTCCATCCCGATAATCATTTTGCCGATATCCACGTCCAGGATACCCTCCGGGCTGAAGCGGAAGGTCGGCCGGTCGCTCAGCTCATAATAGACGTAGGAGCTCTTGGTCGCGTCCTCGTTCATATCGCCCGCGGGCATTCCGGCTCCGTCAATTTCGCACCGGACCGCTTTGTCCATACCGGGCGTATGGAAGACCACGCCGGTTTTTCCGATTTTCAGGTATGTCATTTCAACGCTCAGGAGCGCAACCCCGCTCCGGCCTTCAATTTCCCGCCCGTCCGCGAAAACCGGTTTGCAGATTTCCGTTTCCGGCTCCGCGCAGTAAACAAAGACTGTCCTGCTCTGGCCGCCGTTGTCCTTCCGTCCATAATCGGCCAGGTAATCCATCGAGGAAGTCATCATTCCGATCAGCGCGGATTCCCGGCTGTTCGAAGCTTCTTCCCTGGTTCCGAGAAGCATCTGCGAAGCAACCTGGTAAGTGGAACCCGATACGTTCATGTACATCTTCCCGTTTTCGAAAACAGGGTTTTCAGGATCCCTGAGTGTATCGGTGACAAGTTCAAAGTCCGCGCTATCCCCGGGCGCCAGGGCCGGAATCTTCACGAAACCGTACAGGCATACCACGGCGCCTTCCTTCAGGGCATAGGATGTTCCGTTTGTCACCGTTCCGTGAAGGCCGTCGCTCTCCATCCAGATCTCCGCCTCGACCCGGCCGGATTCCTCTTCCTGCCGTTCTCCCAGCATGCGGACGGATTCCCAGGGTGTTTCCGCGTTGACGGCAATCTCATTCTGCGCTCCCTTCCGGTAAACAACCCGCAGGGTTGCCGGTTCCGCGGCGGCCTTTTCCTCCTCCTGGTCCCAGTATGAATCGTCGTAGCGCAGGACTTCCATCCTTTCGTTTTCCACGCTGTAGCTGGATATGCCGGGCCGCGGCGCCGCCGCGATCACTCCGGTATACCGGGTCATCCGGCCCGATGCGTCCTGCACGATGTTCACCGCCGTGGCGGCGACCGGGCTGTTCATGGAGGATCCGCCCGCAAGCGCCACCGTTATGCCGCCCGCGGCAAGGGAAAGCGCCGGAAGAACCGCCCACATCCACTGCGTTTTCCCGTACTTCCGCAGAATCAGCCACGCCGCGCAGGCAATCAGGGCAAAGCCCGCAATCACAGCAGCGGCCGCCGGAATCGGATTCCGGACGGTGAGCTGCGCTTCTTCGTCCGGAATGTAACGCGCGCTTGTTCCGCCGGAAGAATACAGCAGATCGCTGTAGAGGGAAGAATCCTCCCGGAGCAGCATCTGCTGGAAAAACGTATGCAGGACGCTTTCACTGTTCAGGGCAGCGTTACCGGCCTCCCAGGCCAGCGTACAGATCCGCCCGGAACCCGCGGTCTCCATCCATACCAGGCCGTTTCCGTTTTCGTCCGCGATCAGGGGCTCGGCCCCTTCCGGCACGTTCACGGCAATTTCCGGCGTCCGGCCGGAAGATTTCAGGTCCAGATAGTTTTCAAGCGCGGGGATTACACGGTCCGTTACCGTAAATTCCCCGGCCCGCAGGCTTGTCAGTTCCCCGGCCAGCATAAGGTTTCCGGGAGCGGTTGCCCCGCCGCCGAGAATCAGGATATGGCCCCGCCGCACCCAGTCGCGCAGCGCTTCCTGCTGTTTTTCGGTCAGGCTTGCCGGGGACGTATCATCCAGGACAATCATCCCGAAACTGTCCAGCAGTTCCTTTTCCTCCGGCAGCGTTTCCGGATCCAGCGGCACCGTCTGCCAGTATTCATAGCGGTACAGCGCGTCGTTTTCCTGGTTGATGTCAAGGTTCGCGAGGTTCCTCGGCCGGGAAGACAGCACGCCGATCATCATGGCGGAAGGGTTGATCACGCCTTCCGGCTGCGCGTTGACAGCCAGAACGGTTTCCCCGTTCCGGAGGATTTCAACCGTGAACATTTCCTGCCGTGTCTGGGCTGTTACAGGCAGCACTACGGTCCGTTCCCCGCCTGCGGGAACGGAAATTTCCGTTTCAAACCGGTCATATTTCTCCTGGTTCACATAAGCGTTGACCGCCAGGGTCCCTTCCAGGTCTTCCCCGGCGTTCCTCACCGTCACCCGTACGGGAAATGCCTTCCCGTAGGTAATCCTTCCGTCATACCCCAGCAGCACTTCCGCCGTCAGGGACGGGTTTTCCACCTCGGTGTGCATGCTTTCCGCAAATCCCGGGGCAATGCCTGCCAGCAGGCATAACAACAGTCCGAAGGCCAGCAGCCTTCCGATCTTCCGACGCATACGCGTTCCTCCTGTTCACGGCCGCCTTCTCTCTGATCCGGGCGGTCCATTTATTTATACGCAGAATCCTTGCAGGATGTTCCTGAAAGTGAAAAATTATGTATTTCAGTAAAAAAATGTTCTCCGCAGCGCGGCCCGCAGCGACGGGATCAGGGACGCGATAAACAGGAACAGTCCGATCAGGCAGAAAACACTCATACAGTACAGGGACCAGACGAACATCGGCGTTCCGAAAGTGATGTGCTGGAAAAACTCCACCAGCATAAAGCTCAGCCCGATCGCGATCAGCAGCAGGCTCATCAGCCGCAGGCGCCCCTGCACGATATACCGCATCATGGCGACCCCGATCAGGGTCAGGATCCCCGCAATTGCCGTAACCGGAAAAGCAAAGGACAGGAACCAGTTTCCGCCCGTACTGGCGCAGATATACAGCAGATAGCCCCCCAGGCAGAGGAAATCAATCGGCAGGAAAATCATCGGCCGCCATCTCGGAAACAGGGACGGCAGCACGACCCACACCCAGAACAGCGCCATGCCCAGCGCCGCGATTCCGCTCCAGCCTACCCTGCCCGTGCTCTTCAGGCAGAAGATCAGGCAGCTCAGGGCTGCGGCGGCCAGAATCACCGTAATCAGGCCGATCACCAGGTATTTTCCGCTTTGTTTCTCCGGTTTGGGATATTTGTCAGAGTAGGAGGATTCCTTCATCTGTTCCGGCAGAGGAACCGCCTGGACCTTCGTGTGGCACAGGGGGCATTCCGGCGCCCCGTCCTGCAGCCGTACGCCGCAATATACGCAATACATTTTCTCACCGCCTGTTGCTTTCAATGTCCACCGGGATTCCCAGCTCCACCAGCCGGGAGAAGAACAGCCGTTCCAGCTCCGAATCCCGGATGCCGCGGATCATGCTGATATAGGTTTTCCCCTGCCAGCTTACCACGGAGCAGTTGTTCGGATAGGAATACTGCACCCCGATAATAAAGTCAAACCGTTCCACATACGGCGCCATGCTTTCCGGCAGCTTCACCACGCCCATGTTGGAAATATTCAGGCAGCCTTTGCTTTCCCCGCTCAGGGCATACACCAGCCGCATAGCCAGCGTCTTGACCGGGAGGGGAATCAGCCGCAGCGGCAGGCTCCGCTGAAGTTCAACGTTGGTGGATACCCGCCCCGCCATCTTCTGGGGGATGGTTTCCGCCGCCAGCTGATGGTACATCAGCCGGCAGATCTCCTCGTGGCTGTAATCTCCCAGCCGGGGATCAAACCCGATGTTCACCGCCAGGGTAAAATTCCGCAGGGTGTTCAGCCCGAAGGTTTTCCGGAGGTTCACCGGCACGGTAATCTTGATATGGCGCCGCCGTCCGGGCCGCGGGTCTGCCTGCTGCCGCGCAAGCACCGCTTCCCCCATCACCGCCGCAAGGTATGCGGTAACGGTCACGCCCTGCTCATGCGCTTTCTCCAGCAGCGTTTGCGTCGGAACGATTCCCGTGACGATGTGACGGAAAAAGTCTTCCTCCGGGTTTCCCCGCAGGCGGTAGGCGTTTTCCTCCGCCCGGGAGATGGAGGCTTTTGCCCCGCACTGCTGGAAGCAGTCCCGCGTTTCCTCCGGTTTCGGTTTTTCCGCGGGATCCAGGATATTTCCCTCCGGAGGAACCGAAATTCCCTCCTTCAGGGTCAGATACCTGGCCGTCAGGTTCTGCAGGAAAGCCATGCCTCCCGTTCCGTCCGTAACGGAATGGAAGAATTCAACGGCGATCCTGTTTTGATAATAGAGGATGCGGATACAGCACTTCTTCAGCTTCCGCCTCGTCATCGGCGTCAGGGGCCAGGCGTAGTCTTCCTCCGCCTTCGGCGCCTCGCCCACGGTTTCAAGGTAATACCAGAAGAATCCGGTCCGCAGCCGGACGTATACCGTGGGGAACCGGGGCAGCAGGTCCGCTGCGGCCCGGCTGAGGATATCGGGGTCCACCCTGTCCTTCAGGGTAACGGAAACCCGGAAAACATTGTTCCAGTTTTTTCTCATCACGGCCGGAAAAATCAGCGCTGCGTTATCCAGCCGGTACCATCGTTTTTTCATGATCCCCTCTCATTCCGGTATTCAGGGCCCGGGAAAGTATACCACATTTTCGCCCGGAATGCGAACAGCCCGTCCGGAAAGCGGCAGTTTCCAAAATAAGGATGGGGCAAGGCGGATACCGCCTTGCCCCGGGTCTTTTTCTGGTTTCTCTGAATTTTTCTGTCCGGATCAGTTGCCTGCGTAGTCGATCACAAGATCCGCGCTGCATCCTTCGAAAGCGTTCGGATTCCAGGGTTCCACGCTTGCGGGGATCCAGACGTATTTCAGGTTCTTACAGTCCTTGAAAGCATACTCCTCAATCGTCGTGCAGTTTTTCGGAAGGATAACCGCCTGGCAGGCAAGATTGGAGAATGCTTCGGACTCGATCACCGTCAGTCCGGCAGGCAGCCGCAGGACCGTCATGTTCTTCAGGGCCGGAATGGTTTCGATCACCTTTGTCTGTACGCTGTAGCCTTTTGTTGTAAAGGGATCGGAAGTGAAGGTGGCCTTCCCCGCTTTTGTTTCCGTCGGAGAAGTGATCTCCACGGTCACGCCGACTTCTTCCGGATTCACCTTGTGCTCGTCGTTGCGCAGGCAGGCTCTGTATGCCGTTACCGTTCTGTTGTCGGGAGCCCATTCATAGATCGGTTTTCCGGTTTCAACGTGTCCGAGCGCCGGGATCACCACATTCTCGAGGGTCTGTGCATGGTAGGCCGGGTTCGTAAATGCTTTGGAAATGAAGCTGCCCAGTCCGGTTTCCTCGCATCCGGGTTCGCGGGTGATGATGCTCTCCTGCATTCCGACGGTTTCCGGCTGATCAGAGTGCGGCATACCCGGAGTGAGGCTGCAGATACGCGTTGCTGTTACGCTGCTGTAATCCTTCGCCCAGGTGTAAACCGGGTCGCCCCACACATGGTCCTTATATTCCGAATCCAGCATTTCGCCGCACACGGTGCAGTTCTTGAATCTGAAATGGGCATCGGAGTCATCCCATTCGCCGGGGGTATGAGCTGTCTTCGGCGTATACTTTTTCTTCGAAGACGTTACTTCCTGCCCGTCCAGTGTTATGCTGGTTGTGTAGGTAACTATTCCCTTCTCCATACAAGTGGCCGGTGTTGTCTCCTCGGATGTAACATTCACCTCCGCGGTTTCAACATCTCCGCAGCGTCCGCATTCGCGTTCCGCATAGGCGGTGTAGTCGAGGTTCCAGACAATTCTCCACTCTCCCCAGTCGTGGCCCAGCGCGTCCGCCCCGTCGAAGATCCTGTCTTCCTCATAGTCTTCGCATACCGCCCGGTAAACCATTTGCTCCGGTTCCGTACAGGTCGCGTCGATCGTCCGGATCAGGGTTACCTCTGCGTTTTCCGTACGGGTATGCGCCGGGAAGTTCTCGCAGGTAAACGTCGCGGTTGCACTGTATCCGCTGCCGGTTTCCGACCAGGTGAACACCGGTTCACTCCAGTCATGTTCTTTCATTGCCAGCGTTTCTGTTCTGGTATCGGTATAATTCTGACCCTGGAATTCTGCTGTGGCGGTATAGGTCTTCTTGCCCTCCGCGTCGCAGGTCGCCTCTTTCGTCACTTCGCTGGTGATCTGCGCCGGGATCTCCTGCTCGTCCTCCTCACGCATCGAGGTGAAAGTCGCGGTGGCTGTGCTGAAATCCTCTGCCCAGGTCCATTCCGGATCCCTGCAGGTGTACCAGTAATACACAGGAATACTCCGCTCAGTCTGCCCATTGTCATATCCGTCCTTGCCGTATTCAATCTGTATCCGGTACACGCCGGCATAGGCATCACAGACCTCCAGTTTTTCGGAACTAATAATATATTCTTCCTTTTTCTCTTCCTCTCCCATGGGGTTGAAAATGGTTACCGTCGCCCATCCGCCCGCTGCCGGGGTAACACAAACGTCAAACTGTGCGCCTTCTTCTCCGGCTTCAGGCATTTGCACAGAAGGTGCGGGTGCCTCACCATGCGACCGGACAGTAATGCTGACAGGTCTTGCAGTGGTTACGGTGCCAAATCCGTCATACACTGCTGTCGCGCCGAACTCGAAGGTGCCGAAACCTTCGTCCGCATCCCAGGTCAATCCCCACAAAACCGGATCCCCTGCAGCACCGTTCTTCCAGTTTACAACCCTTGAAGATGTCGCGCCGGGAGCATTCACGGTAAATTGTACTTCTTCGCCAAAGAATACAGTTTTTTTGTTCACGGACAGCGTCACGGTCGGTTCCGCCATGACGCGAATATCCACCCCGCCCAGCACGGGCTCATAGCCGCCCCAGAAAACATTGTAGTTCAGGCGGAAGACCCGGCCGTCCACAATCTCTTCCGACGGAATCGAAACCGTTCCGTCCTTCACACCATCCCAGGTAATCAGACGTGTGGGATTGTTCTCATCTCCATAATACAGCTCATAGTTCACCCATGCGCCATCCACCGGTTCTCTGTACTGGTCCGTGATCTGCCCGAAGCTGAACGTTACGTCGCCGCTTCCTGCAAAGAGCTGTGCGGGAATAGCGGAAGTATCCAGTGTCAGCGGTCCGTTCGGCGCGGTGATCGTTACTTTCGCCTCATCCGTATACACCCACACTTCATCTGCAACAGACCAAAGCCGTGCATACAGTGTATAAGTTCCGTTCATTCCGAAGCCGGTAATGCCTTCCCATTCTGTATCTGTAGCTCCGATGTCTTCCTCCGGTCCATACCTTTCTCCGTCAAAGAGCTGGATCTTTGAGTAAGTTCCGGCAGGGAATCCTGCAATGCAGGTAATGTCTGCGCAAGTCACAGCTGAATTGGTCGCTGCAAATGTAATCCCGCCGTTCCCCTGTCTGACCACAGGAATATGGCGCTCCTGGTGATTATGGTCATAGTTGACGGCGCCGGTCCAGACCTTCAGATAAACTGTACCGTTTTCATGCAGTTTCCCTCTCGGAATCCTCAGGTCAATGGATTCGCTTTCACTGCTGTTGTGATCCGCGAACAGTTCTCCGTCAATCCAGATCTCCCATCCCATATAGTCGGATCCTTCCGGCTTTGGGACCGCAATCGTCGCGGTAGTACTGTCAGCAAAGAATCTGGCAGGCACGCCGGAGAAATCCAGCGGGATGATCTGTCCGTTTGAGGTAACGGTAATGGTAATCCGGTCGGAATCCGCATATAACGGATTGCCCTGATCATCAACCTCCGGATACCATGCCCGGGCAAATACCTGGTATGTTCCGCTGTTCCCGTACCGGTATGAGCCGGTCCAGGAATCGCCGTCCTGCCTCCAGATATCGTCGTCATGCCAGCAGATTTCGGTCCGGTCCGCACCCGGTGCGTATACGCCGGCCTGAAGATCCTCATTGGTCATAACGGTGGATTTGGAAACTTCAAATGCAACCGTGGGTTCCGCGGGATCCTCAACCGTCAGGAAGAGCGGCTGGCTCTCCCGGCCTTCATAGCCTTCCATGCCGGCAACCCAGACGCTCAGCCGGTATTCACCCGCCGGCATCCCCGCCGTGGAGAATATGAACTGATGATTTTCTTCATTCCGATGCCAGCGCAAGTTATAGCTTTGGTGGAGATCATAGCGGTCCTCGTCGGAATTGGCACCCACCGTATAATTCAGAACCGCCGTCTCTCCGCGGGTAACGGTTGTTCTCTGCAGGCTGACGGTAAAGTCTCCCACTACGCCGGACCGGGTCAGCGTCAGCTTGACCGGGTCGCTTTCGATCCAGTACCCTTTGTCTTCTTCTGTCTCGTCCGGGAACCACGCGCGGGCGTGCAGCATCCGGACGCCGGGGTTGTTGAAGCTTTCCCCGTCAAAAATCCACTGATTGTTCTCGTCCAGCTTCAGGCAGTCTTCATCCCGCCCGTTTTCATCGTCCCAGTAGCTCCAGAACCCGTCGCCGTTGTAGTACTGGACATATTCCGGTTCCAGACCTTCATCCACGGAGATCGTCACCGTGAGGTCTTCATTGACCTGTGCTTCAGATTTGCTGAGAGACAGCGTAATTCTTGCTTCTTCTGTCTCAATCACGCGGATCCGGTAATTCTGGTGGTTATGCTCATAGCCTTTTCCGCCGACAGACACACGCAGCTCAATGGTGTTCCCCGCGCTGAGCCTGTCGCCGGAAATCGTCAGATCAAGAGCGCCGCGGCCCCGTTCATCCGGTTCCTGTTCATCGTTATCAAAATCCCGGTTCAGGAAAAGCTCCCAGTCCATATATTCAGCTTCTTCCGGATACGGGATGTACAGATCCAGATCCTGCCCTGCAATTACGCAAGCGGGAATTCCGGAAGCGTTCTGCTCAATCCTGCCTTTAGGCGCGGTAATGATGATTTCCTCAATCCTGGAGTCTGTAAACCTGTCTTCCTTCCAGATTGGATCGCCCCGTTCGTTTATTCCTTCAGAAATGAGCTCCCCTTCGTCGTCCCGCTCAAAGTAATGGGCCCGGGCAAATACCTGGACTGTCTGCGGGTTGCCTTCGCTGAAGCAGCCGGAAGTGCCTTCCCCGCCGTTGTTGGCAAAGTCGTCTTCCCGGCCGTCCTCTTTCCTTCGGATGATTTCCACCCAGTCCGCGCCGGGCGCGAGCACGCTGGCATAGATATCTTCCTCTGTCTGCGCTTCTGTCTTGTTCACGGTCAGCCGGACTTCGCCTTCCGGAATGCCGCTGTCGGTGACGGTCAGCCAGAGGCTGCCGCTCTCCCGTCCTTCATATCCCACCTCGCCGCGGGCCCAGACGCTCAGCCGGTATTCGCCCTCCGGCATTCCCGCCGTGGAGAAGGTGAACTGATGTCTTTCTGTATCCTGCTGCCAGGGCAGATGATAGTCAACAAATTCATCGTCGCCCTCCCGTTCTCTGTCGTGGTGGAGATCGTAGTGATCCTCGTCGGAATCTTCCGCAACCGTATAGTTCACGACAGCCGTCTCCCCGCGGGCAACGGTTGCCTTCTGCAGGCTGGCGGTAAAGTCTCCCACCGTGCCTGTCCGGGTCAGCGTCAGCTTGACCGGGTCGCTCTCGATCCAGTATCCTTCGTCTTCTTCTGTTTCTCCCGGGAACCATGCGCGGGCGTACAGCATCCGGACGCCGGGATTGTCGAAGTTTTCCCCGTCGAACATCCACTGATTGTTCTCGTCCAGCTTCAGGCAGTCTTCATCCCGCCTGTTTTCATCGTCCCAGTAGCTCCAGAACCTGTCGCCGTTGTAGTACTGGATAAATTCCGGTTCCAGACCTTCATCCACGGAGATCGTCACCGTGAGGTCCTCATTGACCTGTGCTTCAGACTTGCTGAGAGACAGCGTAATTCTTGCTTCTTCTGTCTCAATCACGCGGATCTGATAGTCCTGGTGGTTATGCTCATAGCCTTTTCCGCCGACAGACACGCGCAGCTCAATGGTGTTCCCCGCGCTGAGCCTGTCGCCGGAAATCGTCAGATCAAGAGCGCCGCGGCCCCGTTCATCCGGCTGCTGTTCATCGCTCTCAAAATCCCGGTCCAGGAAAAGCTCCCAGTCCATATATTCAGCTTCTTCCGGATACGGGATGTACAGTTCCAGGTCCTGCTCTCCGATTATGTAGTAAGCGGGAATTCCGGAAGCGTTCTGTTCGATCCTGCCTTTAGGCGCGGTGATCCTCACCTCCACAATTTCGGACTCTCTCCACGGAAGCTCCTTCAGGCGTTCACCATCTTCATCATGTACAGGAATGGTATCCCCATTCTCATCCCGCTCAAAGAAGTGGGCCCGGGCAAATACCTGGATTGTCTGCGGGTTGCTTTCGCTGAAGCAGCCGGAAGTGCCTTCCCCGCCGTTGTTGGCAAAATCATCTTCCCAGCCGTCCTCTTTCCTCCGGATGATTTCCACCCAGTCCGCGCCGGGCGCGAGCACGCTGGCATAGATATCTTCCTCTGTCTGCGCTTCTGTCTTGTTCACAGTCAGC
>JAEEGL016200496.1_pt1 | contig 19365 bp, 16 predicted proteins | sample 9134231 | NCBI WGS metagenome assembly JAEEGL01 (sample SAMN16246548, study PRJNA631951) | gut metagenome | biome: gut microbiome; feature: rumen; material: fiber-attached | host: Bos | place: Iran: Karaj | collected 2018-10
CATGTACAACACCCCCAACTGCTGGGCCATCTACTGCTGCGGCAAGGTCTTCAAGTACCTGCTTGACAACGGCGGCCTCGAGGCCATGAACCAGAAGAACATCGAGAAGGCCAAGGTCCTCTACGATTACCTCGATTCCAGCAGCTTCTACACCGCTGTGGTCAGAAAAGAAGACCGTTCCCTCATGAACGTTCCCTTCGTAACTCCCTCCAAGGAGCTTGACGCCGAGTTCGTAAAGGAATCCGTCAAGGCCGGTTTCGACAACCTCAAGGGCCACAAGAGCGTAGGCGGCCTCCGCGCCTCCATCTACAACGCCATGCCCAAGGACGGCGTCGAGGCTCTGGTAGCCTTCATGAAGAAGTTCGAGGAAGAGCACGCTTAAGTTTAAAGATATAACCTCAGTTTGAAAGGAGAAATAACCACCATGCGCATTCTTGCTACCGACGGTATCGACGCTTCCGCAGTAAAGAAGCTCACCGCAGACGGTTTCGAAGTAGTTGAAAAGTTCTATGAGCCGGCCGAACTGGCCGAGGGCCTCAAGGATTTCGACGTCGTCGTAGTCCGCAGCGCCACCAAGCTCAAGGATCACGCCCTGCTTGACAGCCTCAAGGGCACCAATCTGAAGATGATAATCCGCGCCGGAGTCGGCCTCGACAACATCGACGTTCCCTACGCCACCTCCTGCGGATTCCAGGTAAAGAACACTCCGCGTTCCGCTCAGAACGCAGTCGCCGAGCTGGCCATGGGCCACATCCTTTCCGTCGCCAGAAACATCTCCATCTCCGGCTACACCATGCGCAACGGCCAGTGGGAGAAGAAGGCTTATTCCAAGGGCGTCGAGCTCAAGGGCAAGACCCTGGGCATCGTAGGCTTCGGCCGCATCGGCCAGAGACTGGGCGAGATCGCCAAGGCTTTCGGAATGAACGTAGTCGCCTTTGATATCTTCCATGTTCCCGGCATCGAAGAGAAGATGGGCATGAAGTACGTCGAGATGGACGAGCTCCTCGCCTGCGCCGATGTGATCAGCGTACACGCTCCCGCTGTCAACGGCGGAGCCCTCATCGACAAGGACAACATCGCCAAGATGAAGGACGGAGTCATCATCGTCAACACCTCCAGAGGTTCCAACGTTGACGAGGCCGCTCTCCTCGAGGCACTCAACAGCGGAAAGGTCATGGGCGCCGGCCTCGACGTCTACATGACCGAATCCATCTCCAACCCCGAGCTTATCGCTCATCCCCACGTATCCTGCACTCCCCACATCGGTTCCGGCACCAAGGAAGCTCAGAAGGGCATAGGCGGCGAGCTGGTGGAGATCATCGAAGCTTTCGCCAAGACCTGCTAGACCAGAGGAGATAAGCATGAACAAGAAGTTTGAAAAGCTGGGCTTCTACCCGGCAGACATACTCCTTCCCAAGGACGCCGATATGACCAAGTGGTCAGTAGTAGCCTGCGACCAGTTCACCTCCCAGCCGGAGTACTGGCAGCAGGTAGAGGAGCTGGTAGGGGACGCTCCCTCCACCCTCAGGCTCATACTCCCCGAAGCCAAGCTCAACAATCCCGACGTCGAGGATGAGATCGCCAAGATCAACGAGCACATGGACGAGTACATGAAGAAGGGTATCTTCAAGACCTTCCCCGAGAGCCTTATCTACATCGAGCGCACCCAGACCGACGGCTCCATCCGCCACGGCCTTGTGGGAATGATCGACCTCGACCAGTACGATTTCACCCCCGGCTCCGGCGCTCTGATCAGAGCCACCGAGGGAACCATACTCGAGAGGATCCCGCCCAGAGTAAGGGTCCGCAAGAACGCTCCCATCGAGCTGCCCCACGTGATGGTGCTCATCGACGATCCCGACAGGACCGTCATCGAGCCTCTCACCGCGGCTGCCTGCTGCATGGAAAAGGTCTATGACTTCGACCTGATGCAGGGCGGCGGAAACATCAAGGGCTTCCTGCTCACCGAGAAACAGATCGACGCAGTGGCCGACGCCCTGACCGTGCTGGCAAGCCCCGAGAGCATGGAAAAGAAGTACGGCATGGGAGACGCCTCTCCTCTGCTCTTCGCCGTAGGCGACGGAAACCACTCTCTGGCCACCGCCAAGCGCTGCTACGAAGACCAGAAGGCCGTCACCCCCGAGAGCGAGTGGGCCAACCTGCCTTCCCGCTTCGCCCTGGTAGAGCTGGTCAATAACCATGACGACGCCCTCAAGTTCGAGCCCATCCACAGGGTCCTCTTTGGAGTCGACGCCGAGAAACTGCTCGACGCCTTCAAGGCCGAGTATCCCGGCGCCCACGAAGGAAAAGGCGAAGGCCACGTCATCGCCTACACCTACGAGGGACATCAGGGCTTCATCACCGTTCCCAACCCCAGGTTCCAGCTTGAAGTAGGCACTCTGCAGAACTTCCTCGACAAGTACATCAAGGAGAACCCCTGCGAGATCGACTACATCCACGGCGACGACGTCACCGACGAACTGGGCTCCAAGCCCGGCAACATTGGCTTCAAGCTCCCCGCCATGGGTAAAGACATGCTCTTCAAGACCGTCATGACCGACGGAGTGGTCCCCCGCAAGACCTTCTCCATGGGCCATGCAGCCGACAAGCGCTACTATACCGAAGCCAGAAAGATCAGATGATCTCTGAACGATCTCAAACTGCCGTCCGCTCCGCGGGCGGCAGTTTTTTCTTTGCTCAAATCCTTCTCTGTGCTATAATATTTATAACTGTAACTGTGTCCCGAAGAGGGAAGACCGGGGGCGGAGAACCGAGTATGCCTGATATCATTATCCAAAATGGGAAATACATAATGCTGGCTCTGCTCTGCCTGCCGGTGCTGGTCATATGCGTAAAGGGTCTGGCGGACCTGGGCCGCTACAACAGGGCCCTTAAGAACAGAGCCATGGAAAAGGAGCTGCTGAGAGAAGCGAGGCTCAAAGAGCAGAAGCGCGAGGAAGAGCGCAGGCGCCGCTTTGAAGCCCAGTACAGCAGCATGCGCGGAGGAAAGCGTTGAAAAAAGGTTTTTTTATAAGCTTTGAGGGGCCCGACGGCAGCGGGAAGACCACCCAGATAGGTCTTCTGACCGCTTACCTCAGGGCAAAAGGCTATGAGACCGTCGCGGTGAGGGAGCCGGGAGGCACCCCCATATCCGAGAAGATAAGAGAGATAATACTCGACAACAGGAACCGCGAGATGGCTCCCGCCACAGAAGCCCTGCTTTACGCGGCTGCCAGGGCCCAGCTTGTGGAAGAGGTCATAAGGCCCGCCCTTGAAGAGGGCAAGATAGTCTTAAGCGACCGCTTCATGGATTCTTCCATAGCCTACCAGGGCTACGGCAGGGGTCTGGGCGACGGGGTCAGGACCATCAACGAGTTCGCCGTGAGAGACCTTCAGCCCGACCTCACCTTCCTCATGGATCTGGATCCCGCCCTGGGCAAGCTGAGAGTCCTTAAGGAAGGGGCTCCCGACAGGCTGGAGAGCGAAGCCCTGAGCTTTCACAGAAAGGTCTACGAGGGCTACCTTGAGCTGAGCAGGATATACAGCAACAGATTCGTCGTGATAGACGCGACCGAAAGCGTCAGGGAGATCTCCGAAAAGATCATCGGAGCTTTTGAGAGATATGCCGCTGAGAGAGCTTGAGCACAACCGCAGCATAGGCATGCAGCTTTCGGCTCTGCTTGAGACCGAAAGGCTGGTCCACGCCTTCCTCTTCGCAGGCTCAGGCCCCGAAGAGAGAAGGGAGCTGGGGCTCGCTTTCGCCAAGGCCCTACTTTGCGAAAAGGGTGAGGGGGACGCCTGCGGCAGCTGCCTTTCCTGCAGAAAGTTCGAGGACGGAAACCACGAAGACCTGATAATGCTGGCAAAACCCAAAGACCGGGCCGTCATATCGGTGCCTCAGGTCGAGGAACTGCAGGACAGGCTCAGATTTGCCCCCTACGGCCCCCGATACGCTGTGGTGATAGAAGATGCCCAGCTCATGAATACCCAGGCTCAGAACAAGCTTTTGAAGCTTTTGGAGGAGCCTCCCGCCGGGGTGGTCTTCATACTGCTGTCGGAGAGCAGCGACGCTCTGCTTTCCACCGTGGTGTCCCGCTGCAGCTGCTACTGGCTCGAAGAGGGGGAAAGGAACGCCGACCCCCGGCTCACAGCCATGGCAAGGGATATGCTGCGCCTGATCTTCGAAGGGGCGCCCTTTTACAAAAAAAAGAACGCGGTGAAGGATATCATCGATTCCAGGGAAGACGGCAGGGCCATGGGCCTTGAATTCATAGACATACTGGAGGAGCTGCTGCTGAAAGAGGCCGTAAAGCTTTCCGGCACCAGCAGCCCCGACAACGCGAAGATAAAGACGGCGAGGCGGGCCCTTTCGGACGCCAGAGTCTGTCTGAGACAGGCCCACAGCGTGGGCTACACCCTGAAGCAGCTGTGCCTCAGGGTATGAGGAGGTATATATGGTAAAAGTTGCGTGCGTGCGCTTCAAGTCGGCGGGAAGAGTGTATTATTTCGATCCCGGCGATCTCGAACTTGCCACCGGCGATAACGTTATAGTTGAGACCGTAAGAGGCGTCGAGTACGGCACCATATCCTGCGACATGCTCGAGGTGGACGAGAGCGGCATAGTCGCTCCCTTAAAACCCATCATCAGGATAGCGACTCCCGACGACGAGAGGCGCTACAGGGAGAATGAGGCGAAAAGGGACAGGGCTCTGGCCATCTGCGAGGAGAAGATCGCGGCCCGCGGCCTTGACATGAAGCTGGTCGACGTGGAATACACCTTCGACAACAGCAAGATCATATACTATTTCACCGCCGAGGGCAGGGTTGACTTCCGCGAGCTGGTAAAGGACCTGGCGGGGGTATTCCGCATGCGCATAGAGCTTAGGCAGATAGGCGTCAGGGACGAGACCAAGATGATGGGAGGCATAGGCTGCTGCGGCAGGGATCTCTGCTGCCACAGCTGGCTCCCCGAGTTCGGGCCCGTGTCCATCAAGATGGCTAAAGTCCAGAACCTCTCCCTCAACCCCATCACGATCTCGGGCATCTGCGGCAGGCTCATGTGCTGCCTGCAGTTTGAGAACGACAATTACATCGAGTCCAGAAGGGGCATGCCCGAGGTGGGCGAGAGAGTCGCCACCCGCGACGGAAGGGCTCTGGTCTGCGATATCAACATACTGAACAACAAGATAAAGACCCGCCTCATCCTTGAGGAGAAGGACGGCGACAAGCCCGAAAAGCTCTCCACCGAATACTACGTATATTCGAAGGAGGAGATCTCCAGGACGGAAAAGCACAAGGGCGAGAATAAAGAAGAACCCAGGAACAGATCGGGAAAAAAGAAGGGCAGGGGCAATAAGCCCGGCCCGGGCCTCGCGGATGAAGAGATAGCCTTCATGAGCGAGGAAGAGCTCGAGGAAAGGCTGTCGGAAAGCGAAGATGAGCCCCAGAGTTGATGAGATAGGTTTCGGAGGTCTCAAACTGCTCCAGGACCCCTGCCAGTTCTGCTACGGCGTCGACGCCGTGCTGCTGGCGGATTTCTGCCGCGCGAAAGAGGGCGACAATGTCTGCGAGCTGGGAAGCGGCAACGGCGCCGTAAGCCTCATCATCAGCGCCAAGTATCATCCGGCCCATATCACGGGAGCGGAGCTCCAGAAAGACCCCTACGAGCTGTCCGTCGAGAGCGCGAAGCTCAACGGTCTTCAGGACAGGGTAGAATTCCTGAACTGCGACATACTCGATCTTAAAGGGAAGCTGCGCTGCGCATCTATGGACCTGGTGGTTACCAATCCCCCCTACATCGAAAAGGGCAGGGGCTTCATCAGCTGCGAGAACCCCCAGAGCCTGGCCCGCCACGAAAGCACCGCCTGCCTTGCCGATTTCATCAACGAGGCCGCAAGGCTCCTAAAGTGCGGGGGAAGGCTCTGCATGGTCCACAGGCCCTACAGGCTTCCCGACATCACCGAGTGCGCCAGGGCGGCGGGGCTGGAGCCCAAGAAGCTGGTTCCGGTGGCCCCGAGGAAGGGCGAACCCTCCAACATAATACTCATTGAGTGTATAAAGGGCGCCGGGAAGGGCCTTCAGGTCATGGCCGAGCTGGTCATAAGGGAGGCCGACGGAAGCTTCACCGAAGAGCTGAAGCGCATATACTCCAGGTAGACCGGCAGCCCGGCGCAAAAGATCCGGCAAGGCCGGGCGAAAAGCGATATGCCGGGTCCGGCGCAAAAACGTTAAAAACAGCGAAGCCTTCAGGGGCTCCGCTGTTTCGCTTTTTGCCGTATTTTACATCGGTTCGCCTTATATCAGATTGCTCAGATACTCGCTGTACTGCTTTTCGAGGGCGTTGATGCGCTCCTGAGCCTGGACCTGCAGGGACGAGGCTCTGTCGTAATCGCCGTCTTCTATGGCCTTTCTCAAGGCTGTGAGCAGGCTGGTGTAGCTCAGGCTGTCCTTTGAGAGCTGGCTTATCTCCTTGGAGATATTGGCCCAGCGCAGCTGGTCCAGGTCGCTGCTGTCCTCGCCGTGGCGCTTGACGCAGCTTCTCACTCTCTGAACGAGAGAGGGGGCTATCCTGTCGTGAAGCTCCGTCTCCCACTGGTCGGTGGCGGCGGCTCTGAAGGAAGCCAGATCCCGGGCACTCATCACGTTGCCCTCGGCCAGCACGGCGGTCTTTTCCGGGTAAAGCCCGAAGGCCTTGATATTGTCCCAGACCGTGGCGGGAGCTTTGCCGAAGCAGCGCTCTCTTTCCTCGGGGCTGTAATCTTCAAAGATGTTGTTTTCAGCCCTGTATATCCTGTTCTTTTCGAGGTAGAAGTCCTCTTCGCCGTAGGCCTTTGAGACCGAAGCCTCCAGATCTTTCGGAGTCTTCTTCGCCTCGAGGCAGGCCTTGATCCCGTCCAGCATGGCGTTGAAGCCGCAGGCCAGCACCAGGTAGGTGTTGCTCTTGGGGTTGGGAGAGCGCAGCTCGAAGTGGGTCGCCATGGGGTTTGAGATGCTTCTGATGAGGCCAACCAGCACGGACCTGTTTCTTGAAGGGAAGCTGACGCTCCTTCCTAGGCTGCAGGCTATGCATATGGGGGCTTCATAGCCGGGCTTGAGCCTGTTGAAGGCGTCGTTGGTGCAGTTTGCCACCGGATTGATGACTTCGTAGTTCTTGAGCAGGCCCATGATGGCTCCAAAGCCTATGGGGCTCATGAATTCCTCTGCGTGGTTGACGCTGCTGAAGAGGTTGACTGTCCTTCCGTCTTTGAGTTTGGCCGCCATACCCATGTGGGTGTGCTTGCCGCTTCCCGCGACGTCCTCCACCGGTTTTGCCATGAAGGTCACGTCGAGGCCGTTCCTTCTGAAAGTGTCTCTGACGACGTAGCGGGCGAAGCTGTCGTTGTCGGAGGTTTGCATGGGGTCGGAGTATCTCCAGTCGATCTCCAGCTGCTCCATGACGTGGTCAAGGTCGCCGTCCTTTAAGAGTTCGGACTTTATGCCTCCAACCTCCTTATGGCCCATCTCCACCTGCAGCCCGTAGCGGTTGAGTATGCATACGGTCTGCTCCAGCGCGGTGCGCACGGGGCCCATGGTCCTCTTCCAGTACTGCTCCTTCAGCTCCTGGGAAGTGTGCATCTTTTCCCTGTCGGCCACATTATGGGGGGTCTTGACGTAGAATTCCAGCTCCGTCGCCGAGGTCATCACTATGTCCTCGATCTCGTCCGCGCTGCCGAAGGGCAGGTATTCGAGGACGTAGGGATTTTCCTTTATGAGGCGCGGAAGCTCGGCCTTGACTCTTTCAACTGCTTTTTCAAGTATTACGCGGGATCCTACGCTGTTTACGTCGTTGTGGACCAGGTAGGCGGGTATCCTGAGGGTGCCGACGGGCAGACCGTTCTCGTCATCTTGGTTTCTGAAATTGTAATCGACGAACCAGTTGACCGCGGTATCGGGCAGCATGTCGACCTTGGCGTTGGATATGTCGGCGATGCCGGGAAGCAATACCGAGGACCCGTCGGTCTGTACGCCGGTCCGCATGAAGCCGTCGAAGTCCTTCATCAGCTCCTGCACGGGTATCTTTTCGTCGGTATCGCGTCCGTAGATATCAAGTCCCACCATGGAAACGAAGCGTATCTCGGGGTGGGCGGAAAGTATCTGCCGCATATCATCCGCGTTGTGCTTTGCGGGCGGGATGGCGAATATCATTTTTTCGTACATTCTCATTTACCTCGCTTTCGGCCTCCTTGGCCGCGCCATGATCAAATATGGCAAATACTATACATGAATAATATGCTCAATTCAAGGGTATACGGCAATCGTATAGTTATACAGACCAAAAAAATATGATATAACATGGTGCCTTTCGACAATTGTGCCTTTCATGAACTATATGCGCCGCCCCAAAGGCAGGTCCCGCTTGAGTTGAAATATGTAATTGTGCTATAATCTTTCTTAAGGATCGACGATCCGAAGGGGTATTGATATGAGAAGATACGATAAAACTTTAAAAATGCTCGCTCTCCTGCTGGCGCTGGTCCTGGCGCTGGCAGCCTGCGGCTCCGGGAAGGAGGAGCCCTTTGAACCGCAGACACCGACGCCTCAGGAGCCCGAAATAGTCAATCCAAAGAACGAGACTCCCCCGGAGCCGGTCAAGGAGCCTGAGCCCGCCAAGGAACCGGAGCCCGTCAAGGAACCCGAACCCGAGCCCGAACCCGAGCCGGAGACCTTCCCCGACCCCCTCACCGGGCTTCCTCTTGAGACCGACGTCAGCGCCAAAAGGCCTTACGCGGTCATAATCAATAACCACAAGCAGGCTCAGCCCACCGTGTCCCTTACAAAGGCCAGTCTTATCTACGAGTACATCGCGGAGGGCGGAATCACCAGGTTCCTCGCCATATATCAGAATATCGAGGACGTGGGAGAGATAGGGACGGTGCGCTCGGCAAGGCCCTATTACCTTGAGACCTGCCTGGGCTACGACGCCATACTGGTCCATGCCGGCGGGAGCGACGAGGCCTACAGCGATATAAAAGCCTGGAAGATGGATCACATGGACGGGGTCAGGGGAGGCCGCGACGCGAAGATCTTCTGGCGCGACAGCTACAGAAAATCCAAAAACGGCTACGAGCACAGCCTCATGACCAGCAGCGAGAAGATACTCGAATACGTCAACAGCACGACCATGCGCAAGGAGCATAAGGAAGGCTACGACAGCGGACTGCGCTTCGGAGAGGAAGCCGCGACCGTTGAGGGCATCGATGCCGCCACCGTCAAGATCAATGTCTCCAACTACAAGACCGGTGTCTTCTACTACGACGAAGAGACCAAGCGCTACGACGTGCATCAGTACGGCGGGCCCATGAAGGAGGGAAGCACCGAGGAGACCCTCAGCGTCAAGAACCTGCTGGTGCTCCACACCACGTCCAGGGTCATAGACGATTACGGCAGGATGAGCTACGCTACCACCGGCTCCGGAAGCGGCAACTATTACTGCGAAGGTAAGGGCATACCCATCAAGTGGTCCAGAAAGACCAGAAATGACGTATACATCTACACCACCGAAGACGGTAAGGAGCTGACCCTCATGCCGGGCAACACCTACGTGAGCGTGATAAATCCCAAGGCCAGCAGGGAGACCGCCTCGGCGGCTGAATAAAAGCCTTTAAGGGCATTTCTCCGACAAGTTTATAAAGCATTAAAAAAGCGGCTCCGAAAGGGGCCGCTAAAAGTTTGCCGTTATGTTCGAGCCTATTCGAGATTCTTGAGCTTCTTCAGGCAGTTCTTGCAGATGTTCTTTCCGCCGAACTGAACGATATCGGTGGCGTCGTTGCAGAATACGCAGGCGGGCTGATACCTGCGAAGTATGATGTCGTCTCCCTCAACGAAGATGGCGATGGGGTCGTTCTCCTTGAGATCGAAGGTATCCCTAAGTTCCTTGGGGATGACTATTCTGCCAAGCTGGTCTAATTTTCTCACGATACCGGTTGCTGTCATTGTATAACTACCTCCTGACGGGTATATGATTAAAAAACTAACAATTACATTATAGCCATGTTTACATTAAAGTCAATATAAGTAAATAAATATTAAGAAAAATTCAAAAATGCCTGCAGAGCCTTTTTCAGATCCTTTTATTTGCTTTTTTTGTACCTGTAAACGTAGACCAGGATCAGAACAGCGGCTGTGCTGACGCCTGCCAGGGCCAGAGCGAAGGGGCTCATGGGGTTGGATTTGTACATGATCCCGGCGAAGAAGGCTCCGAAAATGCTGCCCAGGGCGGTCATGGACTGGAAGAAGCCCATGACGCGGTTGCTGGTCTCGGGGGTTCCCTTGCCGGCAAAGATGTTCTGGAACATGGTCATCCTGACAGCAGCCAGTACGAAGAAGACTATGTCGCAGGCGGCGAAGGGAATGACGTCCTTCACCACGAAGACCAGGGCAAGGGGTATGACCTGCAGCACCAGAAGAGGCGCTATGCTGACGTTGGTGTCGGTATTCTTTACTATCCTTACGGTGATGAGGCTGTTGACCAGGAAGGTCAGGGCGGCTATTACGGCCTTGAATATGCCGTTATAGGCTGAAGAGAGGTCAAGCTGGTCCTTTATATAGTAATTGAAGACCTGTTCGTAGGCGGTCTGTCCAAGGTTTCCTATGGCGACGGTGATGAAGAGCAGCAGGAGGGTCCCGGTCATAAAGGACTTTGCCGAGATGAAGACCCCGAAGGGGTTGGCGTCTTTAAAGCTCAGGGGACGGTCGGGCTTCGCCTTATAGGGGGTGTCGTCCACGCAGAAGAAGCGGAAGAAGAGGCCGCAGCCGGCCAGCATTACTACCTGGGTAATGAAGGCGGTCCTGACCGATATCAGGCCCAGCATCCCTCCCACGAAGTAGCCTATGGCGTTGAACACGTTGTTGACGGTGGAGTAGGCTATGATCCTTGAGCCTCTGGTCTCCGGTTCTGAGGTGTTGACTATGTAATTGAGGAAGGCGGTGAAGACGCCTCCGCAGAATATGCCCGCGAACATGCGTCCCCCTATGACCTGGGCCTCTGTCATGGCGTTGCCGAAGATGAACTGGCCGACGGCGTAGCCGCAGCTGCAGATCAGCAGTATGGTCCTGGTGGGGATGTAGTCGCAGAGCCTGCCCCAGAAGGGGGCAAACAGAAAGTATATCGTCTGCATGGCAGCCAGGGCGACTCCGAACATGGAGCTGTCCAGGTTCCTCTCTACAATGAGAGTGGGAGTTACCGGATGGGCCAGATTGGCCGCGATCGACATGAGGCATACGCCTATGAGATATATTATGAACTTCTTTCTGCTCATTGCGCTGCCGGTCTCCTTCCTGTCTGCTTTATTAATACAGACCGCTGAAAAGTATACTACCGCGGCGGCGGGATTTCAAGGGCGAAGGGGAGGCTCCCCTGCGGGGGAAACAACTTGCGCTTGAAGTTAATTTATGCTTTAATTATTAAAGAGTACTAACGAATTTCGGAGGAACCGATGGCAAAGTTTATCGTTGAAAAGTCCGGACCCCTGGTGGGCGAGGTTAATATAAGCGGGGCAAAGAACGCGGTGCTGCCCATAATGGCGGCGACCGTCCTCACAGACGAGGTCTGCGAGATATACGACGTTCCCAGGCTCCGCGACGTTGACGTCATGTGCAGCATCTTAAGAAGCCTCGGAGCTTCGGTGACCGAGGATTACGATAAGCACACCGTCGTTATAGACGGGTCCGGCATTAACAAGAGCGAGATCCCCTACGACCTGGTGAAGAAGATGAGGGCGTCCTTCTTCGTCATGGGGCCCCTCCTCGCAAGGACCGGGGCGGCCTTTATCGCCCAGCCCGGCGGCTGCTCCATAGGAAACCGGCCCATAGACCTGCACATCAAAGGCCTCAAGGGTCTTGGAGCCCGCATAGTCTCCGACGAAAACAGCGTGGAAGCCATAGTGAAGAAGCTCAAGGGAGACCTGATCTACCTTGACTTCCCCAGCGTGGGAGCAACCGAGAATATCATGATGGCTGCAAGCCTCGCCGAGGGCATAACCGTCATAGAGAACGCAGCCGAAGAGCCCGAGATCGTCGATCTGGCCAACTTCCTCAACAAGATGGGGGCGAAGATCAAGGGCGCCGGGACCGACTCCATAAGGATCGAAGGCGTGGAGAGGCTCCACGGAACCAGGCATACGGTCATACCCGACAGGATAGAGACCGGCACCTTCATGGTGGCCGCTGCCATCACCAGGGGCGACGTCCTCATCAAAAACAGCGTGCCCGGCCACGTGAGGCCTGTGATCGCCAAGCTCATAGAGTGCGGAGCCGCCGTCAACGACGAAGTGGACGGCCTGAGGGTGAGGGGAGACCTTAAGAAGCTGGTCGCGACCGACATCAAGACCCTGCCTTATCCCGGCTTTCCCACCGACATGCAGGCTCCCTTCATGGCTCTGCTGACCACTGTCCAGGGCACCAGCACCATAAACGAGACCATATTCGAGAACCGCTTCATGCACGCGGGAGAGCTCAACCGCATGGGAGCCAACATAAGGCTCGAGGGCAGGAACGCTTTCGTTCCGGGGGACAAGCGCCCCCTGGTGGGCAGCGAGGTCATGGCGACCGACCTGAGGGCCGGAGCCGCCCTTGTGCTGGCGGGCCTGGTGGCTGAAGGGCGCACCGAGGTTGCGGACATCTACCACATCGAAAGAGGATACGAGAACTTCATGGAAAAGCTCAACGCCCTGGGAGCGAAGATCAGCAGGGAGGATGACTGACGGAAGCCAGTGCAGCGAACATCAAAAGACCGAAGGCACAGCGCCTTCGGTCTCTTTTTGCTTTATTACAGGGTTTCCCGGACCTCTGTCCGGAAGCTTATCAGTACTTTCCGAGGGAGCCGGAGAGCTTCTCGTTCTTGCCCTGGGCGAAGCTGTCGTCCCTTCCGGGGAGTATGGCGTTGAGCACCAGTCCGGTGATGGAGGCTACGGCAAGGCCGGAGAGGGAGAGGCTCATTCCTCCGATGCTGAAGGATATGTTGCCGGCGGCGGAGTACTCGATGCCTATGGTGAGGCAGAGGATCAGGGCCGCGATGATGATGTTCCTGCTCTGCTGGAAATCGACCTGGTTCTCGACCACGTTGCGGACGCCGATGGCGGCTATCATGCCGTAGAGTATGATGGATACTCCGCCTATGGTGGCTGCGGGCATGGCGGTGATCACAGCGGCGAACTTGGGGCAGAAGCTGAGCAGTATGGCGTAGAGGGCGGCCAGCTCGATGACCAGGGGATCGAAGACCCTGGTGAGGGCCAGGACGCCGGTGTTCTCGCCGTAGGTGGTGTTGGCGGGGGCTCCGAAGAGGGCGGCGATGGCGGTTCCCACGCCGTCGCCTATCAGGGTCCTGTGAAGGCCGGGATCCTCGATGAAGTCCTTGCCGACGGTGCCGCTTATGGCAGAGATGTCTCCGACGTGCTCCATCATGGTTGCTACGGCAAGAGGCACTATGGTGATGACGGCGGAGAGGACCAGGCCTCCGTCGGCTCCTCCAAGAAGGGAGAAGACGGTGTTTTCTTTCACGATGGGAAGTCCGAACCAGGCGGCTTCCTTAACTCCGCTGAAGTCCACGTTGCCGGTCAGGGCGGCGGCCAGGTAGGAGGCGAGGACGCCCAGGAGTATGGGTATGATCTTGATCATTCCCTTGCCCCAGATGTTGCAGATTATGACCACGGCAATGGCGACCAGGGCTATCCACCAGTTGGAATTGCAGTTGTCGATGGCGGAGGGGGCCAGGTGCAGGCCGACGCAGATGATGATGGGGCCGGTGACTATGGGCGGGAAGAAGCGCATGACCTTGTTTGCTCCCACGGCCTTGCAGATCAGAGCCAGTATGAGGTACAGGAGGCCGGCGCAGGCTATTCCGACGCCCGCGTAGGGAAGGCTCTGCTCGGCGGTGAGGCCGTTGCTCACTGCCATCTCCCTGACGGCGGCGTATCCGCCCAGGAAGGCGAAGGAGGAGCCCAGGAATACGGGGACGCGCCGTCCCGTCACCAGGTGCATGAAGAGGGTGGAGATACCCGCGAACAGCAGGGTCGTGGAGACGCTGAGCCCGGTGAGTATTGGGACCAGGACCGTGGCCCCGAACATTGCGAACATGTGCTGAAGTCCCAGGACCAGCATCTTGCCGGTTCCCAGCTGTTTGGCGTCGTATATGGCGCCGTTGTTGTTGTCCATTTGTTTTCTCCTTTTTCCTTACTGTTCCTTTGAATAGAGATTGACGCAGGTCTCGCCGTCGGTCTCGCGCACGCGGACGCTGACGATCTCGTTCCTCGAGGTCGGCACGTTTTTGCCCACGTAATCGGCCCTTATGGGAAGCTCTCTGTGGCCCCTGTCGATGAGTACGGCCAGCTGTATTCTGGAGGCCCTTCCCAGCTCGGAAACGGCATCCAGAGCAGCTCTTGCGGTGCGGCCGGTGTAGATCACATCGTCAACCAGAATGACCACCTTGTCCTCGATGGGGAAATCGACCCTGGAACCGCTCGATGCGGCTTCCGTTCCTATCCTGGAAAGGTCGTCCCTGTAGAGGGTGATGTCAAGCTCCCCGACGGGGATCTCGGCGCCTTCTATGGCTCTGATATTGGCTGCAAGCCTCTCGGCCAGGGGAACGCCCCTCCTTTTTATGCCGAGAAAGACTATGTCGCCGCAGCCGTCGTTTCTTTCCAGTATCTGATGGGCCATGCGCTTTAGGGCTCTGTCCATCTCTTCCTCTGACATCAGTCCGGCCTTGAGCTTCATATCTGCCTCCATAAAAAAACGCCCTGCCGTGCCGACAAGACATCACGCGGACCCATCAGGCCCGAAACCGCAGCGGATCTTGTCAGTCTCTCTGTACCGACTTAAAGATTATTCCACCCCAAAATATACCATCAGAGATGGGACGCGTCAATAAATAAAACGCGGCGGAAAGGGGTTTTCCGCACAAAAATAAAGGCGTTTTTAAGCGCCTTTAGATTAACGCGAAATAAATTACGGTCAACTATTCGATTATCTCATACTTTCCGCCCAGGGCCGCGTAATCCCTGAGGAAGCTGCCGTATATCTTTTCGGCGCACTCCTCGTCTTTCAGAACTATGGGCTTTTTGAGCATGGCGGCGGAGAGGGCAAAGGAGAGGAAGATCCAGGGATCCCCCTTGCAGTCTATGGGTGAATCAGCATTTATCTCTCCGTCTTCGGGGCCTTTCACAGTGACGCCGTCGCCGGTGCATGAGGCTTCTCCTCCCAGCTGCCTTACGCACTCCGTGATTAGCTTCAATCTGTCGGTCTCCTTGGCCTTGAGCTGGGGGGCTCCCCAGAGCTCTACCTTGGCTCCCTTGAGTGCGGCCGCGGCGGCTACAAGAGTTACCAGATTGGGCCAGGTGCTCATATCGAGGCTTATTTCCCTGAAATCCTGGGATACCAGGGCCAGAAGGGTCTGAAAATCCCTGTAATGCTGGGACGAATTGGCAGCAAGGCCTTCCACGGTGAGCCTGCCTCCCCTGTCCCTTCCGAAGGCGGAGGCGCAGATCCAGGCCGAAGCCAGGGCCCAGTCGTTTTCGGTCGCGATCTCTCCGGGAGATACGTAGATCTGCTTTCCGGGTATGAAGAAGCCCTTGTCGTCTTCTTCTATCGTGACGCCGAACTTGGCCAGGGTGTCTATGGTTACGTCCACGAAAGAGCGGTCGACAAGGGGAGAGGACAGGCATATCCTGCTGTCCTCAAGCAGGACCGGCAGGGCCAGCATGAGGGCGCTTATGAACTGGGAACCCTCGTCCCCCCTGAATTCGTAGAAACCTCCCTGAAGTTTCCCCTGCATCTGAAGCGGAAGGGAAAAGCTGGTGAAGCGTATGCCTCTTAAGGCCATGCGGCTGGTGAGGGGCAGCATATGGCGTCTCGAGAGGCTTAGGCTCCCCCTGCAGCGGGCTTCGACCCCGTAAGCCCCCGCAAGGGCCATGGAGAAGCGGGCGCTGGTCGCGCTGTCGTTGAAGTCGAAGATGGCCGTGGGCACCGGGTTGTTCTTGGGGAAGGGCTCCACCACCAGATCACCGTCGTCGGTGTTCCTTACACGGCAGCCGAAGCTCTTGAGACACGATATGGTCGTCCTGATGTCCTTGCAGTCGGGCACATTGGCGATGACTGTGGGAGTGCTGGGAAGGGCGGACGCGAAAAGTATCCTCTGTGCGTCCGCTTTGGAGGCCGGTGCTTTGAGTATTCCGCTGATGGTGCTTGGGTATATCCTGATCATTTCACGCTCCGTAACAATGTATTATACATTTCATAGCGGAAAACGTCAAACCCTTAGGAATACTGCGGGAAAAGGGCGCGGCGGGTCTCCTTCGGGCTGCTTTTAAGCCCTCGACAAAGCAAAAAGCCTTATGATATAATCAAAACGAAGTTATGCTCTGCTTGTCCAGGAGGTATAAATGAAAATAGAAAACAGCGACAAGAAGTATCTTAAGCTGCTGGCCAAGGATTTCCCCACCGCCCAGGCCGCGTCTGCCGAGATCATCAATCTCATGGCGATACAGAACCTTCCCAAGGGGACCGAACACTTTTTAAGCGACATTCACGGCGAATCGGAGGCCTTCCGCCATATTCTCAAAAATGCCTCCGGAACCATCAAACTCAGGATAGACGAGGTCTTCCCCGAGCTGCTGCCCGCAGAGAGAAAGACCCTTGCCACCCTGGTCTATTATCCCGAAGAAAAACTTGAGATCCTCAAAAGCAGCACCGACGATCTGAACGGCCTTTATTCATCCATTCTCTACAGGCTCATCAGGCTGCTGCGCAGGGTCTCCTTTAAGTATACCCGCTCGTTCGTGCGCAAGCAGATGCCCAGGGAATACGCCTACATCATGGAGGAGCTGCTCTACGGTTCCAACGAGGAGGCTCTTGGCAGGGCCAACCACCGTCAGGACATCATCAACTCCATAATCGAGATAGGAGCAGCAGACGACTTCATCAAGGACCTGTGCGAACTCATCTCCAACCTTGCCATTTTCAGACTCCACATAGTCGGGGACCTGTTCGACAGAGGAGCCGGCAGCGACAAGGTCATAGACATGCTGAAATCCTTCGGAAGGGTGGACATCCAGTGGGGAAACCACGACATACTCTGGATGGGAGCCGCCGCCGGAAACAAGGCCTGCATAGCCAACGTCATCAGAATATGCACCCGCTACGACAACCTGCACACCCTTGAGGTGGGCTACGGCATAAGCTTAAGACCTCTCGTGACCTTCGCCTTAAGGACCTACGAGGATGATCCCTGCACTGATTTCAAGGCTGCCGTCACCAAGAAGGACGCCATGACCGACACCGACATGGACAGCCTCCGCAAGATAGGCAAGGCCGTAGCCATCATGCAGTTCAAGCTTGAGGGCCAGCTGGTCGCGGAGCATCCCCATTATGACATGGATTACATCAGGTACCTCGACAAGATCGACTACGAGAAGCATACCATCGACATCGACGGGGTCAGCTATCCGATGATAAGCTGCAACTTCCCGACCATAGATCCGGCCAATCCCTACGCCCTCACTCCCGAAGAGGACGCCGTCATGGACAGGCTCCAGTCCGCCTTCATGGAGAGCGAGCTGCTGCAGGATCACGTGCGCTTCCTCTACGCCAAGGGCAGCATGTACAAGCTGGTCAACGGCAACCTGCTCTTCCACGGCGCGGTGCCCGTCACCAAGGACGGCGAGTTCGACGTGATGCAGACCGAGGACGGTCCCATGACCGGAAAGGCCTGGTTCGACTACGCCGACAGGCTGGTCAGAGCCGGCTACTTCGGCACCGATCCCGCCAGGAGAAAGAGGGGCATAGACCTCTGCTGGTATCTCTGGTGCGGCTACAGATCGCCTCTCTTCGGCAAGAAGAAGATCACCACCTTCGAGCGCCTCTTCATCGAGGACGAGAACACCTGGAAGGAAGCCAAGAACCCCTATTACAACCACATCGACGAGGTCCCCTTCATAGAGAAGGTGCTGGCCGAGTTCGGAGGAAACGTGGAGAGCGGCTCCGTCATCAACGGCCACATACCCGTAAAGAAGGGCAGCAAGCCCATACACGCCGGCGGGAGGGCCCTGATCATAGACGGAGGCTTCGCCAAGGCATACCAGAAGACCACCGGCATAGCCGGCTACTCCCTGGTGCAGAATTCCTACGGCTTCATACTCTCAGCCCACGAGCCCTTCGTCTCCAAGGAGAAAGCCGTGCTCGAGGAGCTGGACATCCACTCCTCCCAGGTCGCGAGGGAAGACGTCACCAAGCGCATGCTCAACAAGGATACCGACCAGGGCAAGGAGATACAGGAGCAGATCGACTGCCTGAAGCTGCTGCTGGAAGCCTACCGCGAGGGCGTTATAACCCAGGGCGAATAATAACAGTAAACCTATGCCGCGGGCCGGTATTCGGGCTGCGGCGTTTTAACAGTTTTTCTGCGTAAAGGAGGTAAACATGCTTTTAATCAAAGGCGGAAAAGTAGTGACCGTGACAGGCGAGACCATAACCAACGGAGTGGTCGCGGCTGACAAGGGCAAGATAGTCTACGTCGGAAAGGAGTTCGACGCTCCCAGCGACGCCAAGGTCATCAACGCCAGAGGCAAGTGGGTCACCCCGGGTCTCATCGATGCCCACACTCACATCTCAAACTTCAATGATCTCAAGGATATGGCCAGCCAGATCGACGGAAACGAGACTTCCGATCCCGTTACTCCCCAGGTCAGGGCCATAGACGCCGTCTACCCCTTTGAGAACGGCATCAAGCTGGCAAGACAGGCCGGCTTCACCACCGTCTGCATACTGCCCGGCAGCGCCAACCTCATAGGCGGCGTGGGCCAGACTTTCAAACTCAAGAAGGCCCAGTTCGTCAACGAAATGGTAATGCCCGGCACCGAAGTCATGAAGTTCGCCCTGGGCGAAAACCCCAGGAACCGCTACGGCAAGCAGGGCAAGATGCCTGCCACCCGCATGGGCAGCGCCGCTCTTCTGAGAAACGCCCTCTACGACGCCAAGGTATATTCCGACGCCCTCAAGGAAGCCGAGAAGGATCCCTCCAAGGCTCCCAAGCCCAACTTCAAGCTCGACGCCCTGGTACCCGTGGTCAGGGGCGAGATGAAGTGCCGCATGCATGCCCACAGGGCCGACGACATCGCCACCCACGTGCGCATCGCCGAAGAGTTCGGACTCAAGTACAGCATCGAGCACTGCACCGAGGGCTGGATGATACTCGACTTCCTCAAGGAGCACGACGTCACCGCCATCGTGGGGCCCCTGCTCATGGGAAGAGGCAAGTTCGAGATCTGGAACAGGCGCCTCGACATGCCCGCCATGATGGAGGAAGCCGGCATCAACTTCATGCTCACCGCCGAC
>JAEEGL017169130.1_pt1 | contig 19364 bp, 17 predicted proteins | sample 9134231 | NCBI WGS metagenome assembly JAEEGL01 (sample SAMN16246548, study PRJNA631951) | gut metagenome | biome: gut microbiome; feature: rumen; material: fiber-attached | host: Bos | place: Iran: Karaj | collected 2018-10
TATAAGTTCTTAGATAAAGCAGCTATGGATTTTGAAGAAGAATATGGTGAAATGGGTGTAACTTTATTATTAAGAATATTAAATGGTTTACAATTTGATGATGATGTATTAGGTTTCTATGAAGAATTAACTGAAGAAGGTATAACAGATCGTTTATTAAATGATTTATTTAGATTAGCTAATTTATATGATCCAAGATGTATACAAGTAATTAATTATATAGATAGTTTAAAACATCAAGAGTTAATTGAAAGTATTCACACTCGTGAAGAAGCTACACCAAATAATATCGTAAGTATAAATAGGAAGAATTAGTATTCTTCCTATTTTTATATGATATAATAGTATTAGAAGAGAGTGATATTATGATTGAAAACTATCTTATTAATAACAACTATGAATATGAATCAGATGCTTCTCTAAAGAAATATAATACTTATCGTATAGATGCTAAAGTAAAATATTTAGTATTTCCTAGTACTATAGATGAACTAGTTAATCTCTTAAAAGAATTAAAAAAAGATAATATTCCATTTTTAATATTAGGTGGAGGATCTAATATAATATTTGCTAAAGAGTATTATGATAAAGTATTTATTAATTTATCTAAATTAAATAAGATATCTATTAGAGGTAGTGTATTAACGGCAGGAGCAGGTGCTCCGATGATAAAGGTAGCTAATTACGCTATTGATAATAATTTAGATGGCTTAGTATTTGCAACAGGTTTACCTGGTACAATTGGAGGTGCCTCAGTTGTTAATGCTGGATGTTATGGAAGTTCTATGTCTGAAATAGTTAAAGAAGTAACTGTATTAGATGAAGATTTTAATATAAAGAAATATACTAATAAAGATATGAAATATGAATATCGTAATTCTATACTAAAGAATACCAAGAATATAGTGTTACAAGTTAAAGTAAAACTACATCCTGGTAATTCTGAAGAAATGAAGAATATAAGAGAAGAAAGAAGAGAAAAAAGAGTATCTTCTCAACCATTAGATAAACCAAGCGCTGGAAGTACTTTTAGAAATCCTGAAGGTGCATTTGCAGCTGGTAAATTAATCGAAGATGCTGGTTTAAAAGGAACTAAAGTTAATGATGCAGAAGTATCTACTAAACATGCTAACTTTATAATTAATAATGGTAATGCAACGGGTAAAGATGTATTAGATTTAATTCATATAGTTCAAGCTAGAGTAAAAGAAGTATATGGTATAGATTTACATCTAGAACAAATAGTAATAGATTAAGGAGAATAAAAATATGAAAAAAGTATTAGCAATTATCGTAATAATGTTATCAACTATTTTATTAACAGGATGTAATAAAAAAGCAATAGATGCATCTAAGTTTGATAGTTATATGAAAAGTAAAGGTTTTGAAACTGTAGATATTATTGAAAATTTAGGTTTCGATGTTGATGGTGTTGAAAGTTCAATATATGCTACTAAAGGATCTGATGAATATGTAGTTAATTTCTTAGTATTTGAAACTAAAGAATATGCTCTTCAATTTTATGAAAAATCTTATTCTGATTATCAATCAGATATCGAAGAAAGATATGATGAAACAGAAGATAATTTAGTAAAATATGATATTTCTTCAGGTAACTATAAGAAGTTTTCATTCTCAACCAATTATGGTATGAATGTAATATCTTTAATAGATAATACAGTTATTCAAGCTGAAACAACAGGGAATAAAAAAGCGTTATCTGCTTATATAGATGAATTAGGTTATTAGAGGCTAATATGAAATATTTTTGTGTAGGAATAAAGGGTAGTGGTATGTCAACATTAGCTAGTATCTTAAGTGATCTAGGTAATGAAGTATCAGGTTATGATGATAATATTAAACATGCTTATACAGAAGTTGGTTTAGAAGAAAGAAATATTAAAATATACCATGAACAAAATCATCCAATAGATAAAGATACTATTGTAACTTGTTCAAAAGCTTTTAGTAGTAATCATCCCGAAATAATATATTTAAAAAAACTTGGTTTAGAGTTTATTGAATATAATGAATTAGTTGGTAGTATTACTAAAATGTTTAATACGATATGTGTATCAGGTACTCATGGTAAAACAACAACATCATTAATGTTAAGTACTATTATGAACAATACTATTGGTGCTAATTACTTTGTTGGTGATGGAAGTGGACATGCTAATAAAAACAATAAATATTTTGTTATTGAAGCTGATGAATTCAATAAACATTTCTTAGCATATCATCCAACTACAACTATAATAACTAACATCGAATTAGATCATGTTGAATGCTATAACGGTATTGAAGATATACGTAATACATTCCAAGAATTAGCTAATAGAGGTAATTATATAGTAGCTTGTGGTGATGACCCTAATGTCTTATTATTAAACCTAAATAAAGAAGTAATATATTATGGTTTTAAAGATCATAATAATTTAAAAGCAACAAATATAGTTACATCAATTGAAGGTTCTTCTTTTGAAGTATTATTAAATAATAACTCTTTAGGTATATTTAATATTCCATTAACAGGAAAACATATGATATTAAATGCATTAGCAGTTATAGCTACTTCTTTACATTACAATATCGATATTGAAGATATTAAGAAGTATTTAGCTACTTTTGAAAGTCCTAAAAGAAGATTTAAAGAAACTATAGTAGGTAATAATATAGTAATAGATGATTATGCACATCATCCAACAGAAATAGCAGTTACTATAGATGCTGCTAGATTAAAATATCCAGATAAAACAATTGTAGCTATATTTAAACCAAATACTTATTCACGAACTGAGGCTTTAGAAAAAGACTTTATAACATCTTTAAGTAAAGCTGATTATGTATATTTAACACCAATAGATTGTGATAGAGAAGAACAAAGTGATTATCCAAATGTATCAAGTGATAACATAGTTAATAAAATAGATAAAGCTAAGTTAATAAATGATACTGATGTATCGGAATTATTACAGTATGATAATGCTTGTTTAGTATTTATGAGTTGTGCAAATATATATAATATGAAGGATAAATATATAGCCGAAAAGAAGGTATAAAGTGGAGGTGTAAACCTCCTTTTTTAATTGTATAAAACTAAATATATGGTATAATTAAAACGAGGTTGTGATAATATGAAAAAATTCATAGCAGTAGTTATCGTTGTTGCTATTTTAGTCGTAGCAGGAATTGGTATTATTAAATTAAGCAATCAAAGAGATCCTGAAGGTAATGTTATTATAAATACTACTAAGAAAAAAACTACTACAACATCTCCAAAAGAGAATATTGTAAAATTTGAATCAAATAAAGAAATATATTATTTAGCTGAAGGTGGAAAACAATATGCTGCATATACACTAGAAACTAAAAATGGTGAATCAAAAGTGGATTATGCTATTGCTGATGAATCTATAGCTAAAGTAGATGAAAAGGGACAAATAACAGGTATTAAAGATGGTGAAACTACTTTAACTATTTCAGCGTATACTGAAGAAATAACTCAAAAAGTTAGAGTTTCTAATTTAATTGTTACTATACCTGATACACCAAGTGTTAAGAAACCATTATTGTATTGTTCTTCTGGTAAATCTGGGGAAAAGAAAGTATGTAAGAACTATACAAAAGAAGAAAATGAGTTATTAGATGCTATTTTATTAGATAGAGTAACTTCTGTAGGTGATGGTACAAGAGCTGGAGCTGTAGCAGCAGCTAGATTCATGGCTCTAGAATTCCCATATCGTGTTCCATACTTTAGTGAAAATGGAAGGTTAAGTAAAGATATTAAAGGTGACCATAATAATTATGTTGATGGTGAAGGAAGATATTACCATAGAGGTTTATATTTAAATGTTGCTTATAAGAAAGCAGAATTAGATCCAAAAGGTATTAAATATGGACCTAAAGCTTGGGGACAATTATTACATTCTATACCAAGTAAAGGTTCTAGACCAAACGGATTAGATTGTAGTGGATTTATAACATGGATAATTAAAAACGGTGGATCAGAAAGTCAAGATAGAGGCGCTGGTATTCATGGTGGTGTTGATGATATGACTGACTTAGGTCCAAAAACTAAATTATCTGATGAAGTACCTAAAAAGAACTTAAATGTTGGAGATTTATTATCAGGTTCAACAATTAGTGGAACACCAAGTAATGGTGGACATATTGCATTTGTAGCTGGTAAAACAGATACTTATGTATATGTTGCTGAATCTTTATGGAGTGGTACAGGTTATTTTGGTGCTATTATTCGTACATATAAATGGGAAGATTTACAAAGCTCAAAACACGGCGTTGGTGGAAGATTCTATTGGCGTATTGATTTAAAAGATTTCTATAAAGGAGACGGCGATGTAACAGATTATTGGATTGACGAAAATGGCGATCCTATATTCTAGGGAGTGTAAGAATGAAAAAATTTGATATCGGTGAAGCTATAAATGCTATATTAAATGATTTCAATGAATTAGATAAAGAAGATACTCTTAAAGTACTTGAATGGTTTTATAAAAATAAACTATTCAGAACAATATATGAAAAAGAAGAAATAAGGGAATTAATTTTAACTAGTTTAAATTATGTTAATAATGAAGATCATAAAAAACATAAAGAATTATTTGATAAGATTTATGGTAATAAAAAATTAAGTAAAGATGATGAAAATTATTTATTACAAGAATTATTAAATGATATTGATAATTTTGAATTAATACGTCCAGCTACATATAAGTTATTAGAAACATATATTGAATTAAATGATTTATATTTTGCTAATGATTTAATGCGTGAACGTTTAGAAAATAATCAACATAATAAAGCTAAATTAAAAGGATATTATAATGGTGAAAGAATAGAAGTAGAAGATATTATTTCTAACTATGTACCATATCAATCAGTAACTTTAGGTTCAGTTGTATATCCTTTTATTGGACCAAATGTAGCCGTTACAGAAATTATTTCTTCAACTGGTGAAATGTTATATCAAAATTTATTTATTCCATTAAACTATAATATGGAAGATGAAAGAGATATAGAGAAACTTAGAAGAAAGAAATTTGGACTAGATAGAGATGAAAATGTTTAATATATATTAAACATTTTTTTATGGTATAATATCTTTGATATTAATGCCGATTTAGCACAGTGGTAGTGCAACGCCCTCGTAACGCGTAGGTCATTGGTTCAAATCCGATAATCGGCACCATTAAATAAATAACAAGCAATTAGCTTGTTTTTTTTATTTATATGAACGAAAAGTCCGTAATTATGGTATAATTGAACGAGTGATGTGTTATGGGGAAAATATTAAGTGTTATTAAATATACTTTATTATTTATATTAATATTTGTAATAGTTGTATTAGGCACATTGGTTGGTACTATATTAATGATTGTTCATGGCCCAAGTGAATCAGCTAGAGATTTATTTGTTACTACATTTTTAGAAACAGGACAAATGAAATTCGTTGTTAAATGGTTTGTTAAAGATAATGTTGTACAAGAAATATTAAATAAAAACTCTATGGAAGAGTTTGATGTTGAAATGGATGATTCTTTAATAAATATTGATGATACTAAGACAAATGATATATCTATTGAAACTATTACTGGTAATACTTTCTTAGCTAAGATGATAATTGTTAAAGATCCATCTCGTGTTAAGATTGCTTCAACTGGTAAGAATGGTAAATGGGGCGAATATGGTAAAACCTTAGAGACTATTGTAAAAGATTATAATGCTTTTGCAGGTGTTAATGGTGGACTATATTATTCTGTTGGTAATAAAGGTGGTAAACCAATGGGATTAGTTGTTGAAAATGGTAAGATTACTTATAATGATCCAGCTCATATAAAAGGACTATATATAATTGGTTTTAATGAAAAGAATTTATTAAAGATAATAGATATTACTGGTAAGAGTGCTAAAGAAGTTGAAGCATTGGTTAAGGAAGAAAAGATAAGAGATGCTATTACTTTCCAAGATGAAACTAATGGTTCAAATGCTCACTTTGTTAAATTAATAATTAATGGTGAAACAAGAGATTTAAAAGGTACTGGTAGTGGTGTTCATCCAAGAACAGCTATAGGTCAAAGAGAAGATGGTACGGTATTAATTCTTGTTACTGATGGTCGAGGTGCTAGTGGACACTTAGGGGCTACAGCATCTGATCTTATACGTATTATGAAAGAATATGGAGCTGTTAATGCTGCTAATATAGATGGTGGTTCATCATCAAGTATGTATTATGATGGTAAATATGAAATGACTTCTGTAACTTTAGGTTTAAGAAATTCGTCATGGAGACTTCCAACAGCCTTCATCGTTGAGAGGAGGTAAGTAACATGGCAAAATCTAAGAAAAAGAAAACAACTTCTAAAAAGAAAGTTACTAAGAAACAAGACCCAAAAACTAATAAGATGAAAACAGTATTACTTGTATATACTTTAGTATTATTATTCTTATCTACGTTATTTCTTAAATATGTTTATAGTAGTTTAATACTATACCAACAAAGTGAATTAGATACCTTTATTGTTGCTAAAATAAAAGATAGTACAATAGCTAAACACTATAAAGGTGAATTAAAACCTAATAAGTATGAAAAAGAAAAAGTAAATTATAAAACAGTAGATAAATTATTAAAACAAAAGAATATAAAAACAATTAAAAAAAGTGATGAATATCCAAAAGCTACATATGATATATATTTAGATAAAAAGGTAATAGCTAATGTTACTATAGAACTAGAATCTTCATTTAAGAGATTATTTATATTAAATATTAATAAATGGAAAGTAAAATCAGTAGATTTTAATTTTGATAATGGCTTTTATCAATATCAAATAGATACACCATTTAATTATACTTTATATATTAATGATATCTTAGTTGATGATTATGAATTATCTAGTGATAAGTTATTAGAAAGAGTATTTGAGTATGATACTAAGATAGCTCGTAAGAGTTATAACTTAAGTAATTTTGTTACTGAACCTGAAATAGTTATTAAAGATGAAAAAGGGGCAGCAGTTGAATTTAAAAATACTGATGGTAAAATAACTATTCAAGATAATTATCCAAAAGTTGAATATAAAGATTTAAAACTAAAAGGTGATTTAGATATCATTAAGTTTGCTGAGAATTGGAGTTTATTCTTATCTAATGACTTAGGTGGTTCACGAAATGGATTAACTAAATTCTTACCATATTTAATAGATGGATCATATATGCATAAGATAGCTACAAGATGGGCTAAAGGACCGGAAATATATGATTTTTCTCCGCATAAAGCTAAAGGATTCCAAAATGAAAAAATAGAATCTTGTACCATATATAGTGAAAATAGTTTCTCATGTGAAGTTAAACTAGAAAAGATTATTGTTATGACTAAAACAGGTACAAAACGCATTGATAAAATGCATGAAAACTTATTCTTCACATACTATGCTGGAGGATACAAATTAACTGATATGCAATCAGCTTAGAAACATGTCAACTTAACGTTTGATGGACACGACAACTCATTCAAAAAATGAGTTGTTTTTTTGCAATTTCATGCTAATTAATTGACTAGTCACTAAATATATATTATTATTAATATAGAATAGGTGAGGTAAAATATGAGAGGAAAGAAATTTTTAATTAGTTTTGTGCTTCTTTTATCATTATTTGCGGCAATAATGATTATTAGACACATTCCTGGTTCAAAATCTGCAAACGTATTCAAAGATGTTGTTACTTATAATGACGTAGACTCAAGTAATACAATTAACGTTGGGGATACTATCAAAATAGGTAATGAAACATTCTACGTTTTATATAACGAACCAGATGACGATGGCGATCGTGATGTATGGCTATTCGCAAAATATAACTTAGACTTTTCTGATGAAAGCAATATTCGTCAAAAGGCAGCTTTAACAGGTGTATTAAACTCTTCAAATACTATTAAGTTCTCTGAAACTGCTCCACGTGTATTAACTACAGATGAAGTAGAAGGAACTTGGGTTTATTCAGTTGATACAGCTAATCCTGCGATGTCTTATTACTTTGAAAAGTATAGAAAGAAATTAAAGGATACTTTAAGACCAGAATCAGTTGTTGGTGTTGAATTAAGAATCCAACCAATTGAAAAGTTTGAATTAACAAACTTTGGATGCCGTTTTAAAGATCATTGTACTGGTGATCCAACTCCAGCCTTTATGTGGTCAACAAACTACTGGACAGGTTCTGGATCACAAACTACTTCAGGTGGTAAGTCACAAGTTTATGCCGTATTACAAAACCAAGAAGTAGAAAAATATACATATGATAGTAAGATTGGTATTAGACCATTAATTACTATTAAATTATCAGATTTATTAAAGGAACCTATTCATGTTAGATTCCATAATAATTTAAATTCTGTAAGTCTTCCAAGTGGTGGAAGTGGCCCAACTGCAGTACAAACTACTGAACCAGCTACTCAAACACATTATGTTGGAGATACTGCAGATTCAGTTCCAAATGCTGTAGCAAATGGATACAGATTCAATGGATGGTTCCCACGTCAAACTGGTGGTTCACCATGGGATTTTGATAACATTTTAACTGGAGACCTTGACTTATATGCTCAATGGAGTCCGTTATTTACATTAACATATGTTCCTGGTGACTGTGGTACAATGACATCTACTACAGAAACAGTAGCATTATATGATTTAATTAATAAACCAAGCTTCACTGAAGCAGATGATAAGATTTTTGTTGGATGGTATTCTGATCCAGAACTTACAAATGAATGGATTTTCAACTATAATACTATTCAAGATAACACTACATTATATGCTAAGTGTGAAGATTTAACTGGCTTATTCCATCATGCATACTTTGATATGAATGGTCATGCTTTAGAAAGACAAGTTCCAGATCAAAGAGTAAATGATGGTGCTAAAGTTATTAAACCAGAAGATCCATACGATGATGGATGGAGATTTACTGGTTGGATGATCGATGATGATAATGATAATCAACCATATGATTTCAATACACAAGTATTTGAAGATAAATATATAATTGCTACATGGGTACCTGAAGTAAGATTAACATTTGACATGCAAGGTCATGGTGAAGATGATAAACCTGAAGACCAAGTTGTTGGTGTTGGTGGTTACTTATATGAACCAGATGAACCTAGTGACCCAGATGTAGAATTCATTATGTGGGGTACAACTCCTTCATGTGAAGAAGAATATAACTTCGCTAAGAGATTATATCAAAATGAAGTTGCATATGCTTGTTGGGAAGGCGCTGAACCTTTCGTTAGAACATATGAAATCGTTTACGATATGAATGGACATGGAACACAAGTTCCAACTGAGGATGAAATTCCAGATGGTGGAAAAGCTACTAAACCAGCTGATCCAACTGAAGAAGGATGGACATTCCATGGATGGTATACAGATGATGATACATTCCAAAACGAATATGATTTCAATACAGAAATGCATGAAGATAAATTAGTTCATGCTAAGTGGACAGAAAATCAACCTCCACAACCAACTAATACTTATAAGATTGTATATGATATGAATGATCATGGTGCACAAGTTCCAACTGAAGAAGGAATCGAAGATGGTGATACTGCAACAAAACCAGCTGATCCAACTGCAGAAGGATGGACATTCCACGGATGGTTCTTAGATGATGATACATTCTTAAATGAATATGATTTTGATACAGCAATGCATGCTGACGTTGAAGTACATGCTAAATGGACTGAAAACCCAGCACCTGTAACATATAAGATTGAATATGATATGAATGATCATGGAACACAAGTTCAAACTGAAGAAGGAATTGCAGATGGTGGTAAAGCTACTAAACCAGCTGATCCAACTGAAGAAGGATGGACATTCCATGGATGGTTTACAGATGATGATACATTCTTAAATGAATATGATTTCAATACAGAAATGCATGAAAATAAATTAGTTCATGCTAAATGGACTGAAAACCCAGCACCTGTAACATATAAGATTGAATATGATATGAACGAACATGGAACACAAGTTCCAACTGAAGAAGGAATAGCAGATGGTGGTAAAGCTACTAAACCAACTGATCCAACTGCAGAAGGATGGACATTCCACGGATGGTTCTTAGATGATGATACATTCGAAAATGAATATGATTTCAATACTGAAATGCATGAAAATAAATTAGTACATGCAAAATGGACAGAAAATCAAACACCAGAACCTGGAAAAGTAACTGTCACATTCCATATTGGAGAACATGGTGGAGAAAATCCTCCTCAACAAGTTCTTGACCCAGGAGAAAAAGCAACTGATCCAAATACTCAAGATGATGGTTATTGGACATTTGGTGGATGGTATTTAGATGAAGGATTAACTCAACCATATAACTTTGATAATCAAGTAACACGTAATATTGATTTATGGGCTGAATGGATTCCAATTAAATATACTGTTGACTTTGTAATGCATGGTCATGGTGAACAAGTTCCAGATCAAAGCGTAGATCCAGGAGAAAAAGCAACTGATCCAAATACTCCAAATGATGGTGATTATGTATTTGGTGGATGGTATAGAGATGAAGGATATCGTATTCCATATGATTTCGATACACCAGTAAATTCTGATATCACATTACATGCTAAATGGATACCACCAAAATATAGAGTTGATTTTGAAATCGGTGATGATCATGGACCAGATCCAGATCCACAAGAAGTAGATCCAGGAAATAAAGCAACTGATCCAAATACTCCAGATGAAACTTGCTGGAAGTTCGTAGGATGGTACTTAGAACCTGAATTCTTAAATGAATTTGATTTCAATACACAAATTAATAGAAATTACACATTATATGCTAAATGGGTTAAAAAGACTGTTAAAGTAACATTCGATATGCAAGGACATGGAACTGCTCCTGCTGAACAAACAATCAGCTGTGGCGGAACTCCAGAAAGACCTGCTACTGACCCTGTAGCTGAATCTCCAAGATTCGAATTTATTAACTGGTTCGTTGATCCAAATACTGATCCTTTATATCCATTTGATCAACCAGTTAACGAAGATACAATTATTTATGCTAGATGGGATCAATTAAAAGTTGTTGTTCAATATGATACAAATGGACACGGAGATGAAACTCCAGATGATGAAGAATTAGATCCTAACTCATTAGCAACTGAACCTAGAAACCCTAACGATGAAGAATATGTATTCGAAGGTTGGTACTTAGACCCAGAATTAACAATTAAATGGGATTTCGATACTGATAACGTTACAGAAGATATTATTCTATATGCTAAGTGGACTAGAGTAGGTGCTCCTCAAACATACGATAACATCGTAATGTATGTAGTATTAAGCTTTATCTCACTTGCTGGATTATCTGGTGCAATTGTATATAAAAAGAAACATAATATGTAATTAAAATAAACTCGAAGTTATCTTCGAGTTTTTTTATGTTATAATCTTCTTGAGGTTTTATTATGAATAAATTAGATATACAAGTTACAAAGGGAAATAAGTTAATAGATATTATTAGAGAAAAAACTAATATGTCTAATAAGACTATTAAACAGTATATTAAATATAATAAAGTATTAGTTAATAATATTATTGAACATAATCCTAATGTATTAGTGTCTAATTCTTTAATAACTATTGTTTATAAAGAAGAAGATCCTAAATTAGATATCTTATATGAAGATAATGATATTATTGCTATTAATAAACCTAGTGGATTATTATCAATATCTAATAGTAAAGAAAAAGATAAAACAGCATATCATTATGTAAGTAATTATTTAAAAAGTAAAAATAAGAATAATAAAGTATATGTATTACATAGATTAGATGAAGATACATCAGGAGTGCTTCTATTTGCTAAAAATAAAGCCATACAAGACGCTTTAAAGCCTGAATGGAATAAATACGTGCAAAATAGAGAATATTATGCTATACTACCATTTAGAACCCCACAGAAGGGCTCAATTAAAAGTTATTTAAAGATGAATCATAATCAAATCGTATATTCATCTAAGAATAACGATGGTGAATTAGCTATTACTCATTATGAACTTATTAAATATAAAGAACCATATTCTTTATTAAAAGTAAATATTGATACTGGTAAACGTAATCAAATAAGAGTTCATTTAAGTGAAAACTTTAAACCAATAATTGGTGACTTCAAGTATGGTTCACATAATAATCCAATTAATCGATTAGGTCTTCATGCCTCCTCAATTAGTTTAATAGACCCAAGAACTAATAAGATATTAACAATATCTAGTGAAGTACCTAATAGTTTTATGGAATTATTTAAATAAGAAGAAAAGAGAGAAAAAATAAATGAAAGCAGAAGCGCTTGCTGTGCTAGAACAAATGGGATTACATGAAGAAGAACATCATATATATACACCACATGGTGTAGATTCTACCGCAGCATATATTTTCAGTAGCCGCACCGAATTCTATCGTTATTTTATTGATAATGGTTTATATTTGGCACCACATCAAATAGGTGTAGCCGTTGTTAAAGAATTTGTAGATGGTACAACAATAGCATCTAAATGGGCTTGTGATAAAATTATTACTGCTCAAAAAAGAAAAAATGATCCATCTACCATAATTGATCAAACATGTGGTACATGTGAATTTAGTTTAAAAATAGATGATATTAAAAGAAATGCTAGCGATGCCGGTGATGAATATTATGATACTGATCCTAAATTAGGTTCTTGTTGCTTAGGTAAAACCGAAGAAGATCAAAGAAGATGTCAATTTCATTGCGATCAATATAAACCAGATTATGAGGCTATTGAAAGCACATATAAAGTATTAACACTTGGTAAAAAAGGAAGAAGAGTTAACACTAGAAAAAAATAAGGAATGCATAATTCCTTTTTCTTATGGTAAAATATATTAAGAAGGTGATTATATGGCTAGTATAGTAACTTTAATACAAGATGAATTATCTATATATGATTTATCTTTAAAAACTAATCAAGAAAGACATCAAGAAGTTAATAAAGATAGTCTAGTATTAATTCGTGCTTGTGATAACTTCCCTTATAATCATGAATTATTATCTAAAAAGAAAAGTAACTTCTTAGAAAGTGTTAGTGAATCATTAATACCATATCAATATTATTTAGATGATGACTCTATAGTATGTCCTAAATATAAAACTAATAAGAATACTATACACTTTACAATAAATGGTTTAATTTATAAAAACTCTTTAGGTTTATCATTAAGTCACTTATATGTAATAATAGATCCATTAGTAAATCATTTAAGTGATAAGATATTAGTATTAAGACCAGAAGATACTTCTATTGAAGAATCATTTAAAATATCTCCTGAAGCTTCTATTATGATGTCTACACAAACATATGAAGGATTATCTCAAGAAGAAAAACATGAATTAGATTATTATCAAAATATAATTTTATATAATTTAGATATATATAATAATTTAGTATTTGATGAGAATAAAGCTTATAATGAATATATTATTGAAGATTATTTAGTACGTAATGCTTTAAATAAACTAAAACTACCATCTTTTAGAATAGGTGAACACTCTTACCAAGATGATGATCTAGAAGATGTACGTGAAGTATTAAAACTAATCGAAGAAATAAGACAAGAAAATAATATATCTTCTTCTAGAACAATATTAAATGAAATACATGAAGTTACTAAGAGATTAAATAAAGAAAGTATAAATAAATCTTTATATAATCATATTAAGTATTTAACTAAGTATGGTAATATATCTAATGATTTAGAAACAAGAATAAATAATATGGGTGAATCTATTCTAGAAGAATCTAATAGAGATACTTTAAAAGAGTTAATTACTTCAATAGGTAAAGAAGAATATAATAGATTAACTAATGAATATAATGCTTCAATAAAATAAACAGGTTTTACCTGTTTTTTCTTTTATTAAAAAAATATATGTGATATTATTATATTAGAATAGAAGGTATATGTGTGAAATATAACGAAAAGAGTATTTTTAACGAAAAGAATTTTATGCAAGCTTTATTAAATGCATTTATATCTATATTTAAATGGATTGAATTAGCTTTATGTGTATTTACATCAGGTGTTGTTATATCATTCTTAATTATATGTTTATTAAAAGGAGAAACGGCTTCTCATATATTATTAAATAGACTATTCTCATTAGGAACAGGTATGTTTGGTGATGAAGTAGCTACTTATTTAATTGACTATGGTATTGGTAGATTTGCAACAGCTGGATTCTTCTATGGCGCTACAAGAGCATTTGTATATGGTTTAAAATATGCGGCTATAAGAAATCTACAAGATTTATGTCGATCATTTAATGCTGAAGATAAATTATTTACTAGGGAGAACTTAGACTTAATTGATGCAACTCTTCCTTATACATTCTTTATTGCATTAACACCACCAATTATTTTATATATTATTTCTGATGTAATTGGTATCTTCCAAGAAATAGATGCTGATGTCAGTGGTTTAATATTTGTGTTATTTGCATTCTTCATTAAATTAGTATTTGAAAAAGGTTATGAAGAAACTAAGAAATTAACTAAGACAGATAGATTATTAAGTGATGCTAAAGCAGTTTATAGTGAACTTAAAATGGAAGTAATTGCTAAAGATGCTCAATTAAAATCTAAAGTAAAAGAATTAACTAAGATTAAAGAAGAAAAAGCTAAGAAAGAAGTTAAAAAAGAAGAAGCAAAAGAAGAACCTAAAAAGAGAAAACCAAGAACAAAGAAAAAATAATCTTAATGATTATTTTTTTTATGTTATAATAAACATTAAAGGTGATGCTCATGTATAAATCAAATGTTAATTTTAATTTATATAAAACATTTTATGATGTAGCCTTATATGGAAGTATATCTAAAGCAGCAGCTATGAATTATACTTCTCAACCAGCTGTATCTAGATCTATTAAAACATTAGAAGATGAGTTAGATACTAAATTATTTTATCGTAATAAAAAAGGTATTGAGTTAACACCTAAAGGAAAAGAATTATTTTACTATGTTGAACAAAGTTATAATTCATTAATTATGGCTGAACGTAAATTAAAAGATAGCGATACATTATCTAATGGTAAATTAGCTATTGGTATTCCATCACATATCGCAACATTTTATTTATTTGATGCTTTAGATGCTTTTCATAAGAAACATCCTAATATTGAAATAACTATTATTAGTAAATCTACTTCTGGTTTATTAGATTTATTAAAGAGTCATGAAATAGATTTTATTATCGATACAGAACCAATAACTATTATTGAAAAGAATATTACTGTAAAGCATATAAAAATATTTAAAAATTCTTTTGTAGCATCATCATCATTTGATACATCTAATATACATGAAATAAAAGACTTAGAAAATGTACCTTTAATATTACCAGTTAAAGGTACTGCTAATAGAATTGGTTTAGAAACATATTTCTTTAAGAATAATATTGAACCAAAGAATGTAATTAATATTCATACATCGGAAGTTATTTTAAGCGCTATAAAAAGAAATTTAGGTGTAGGTTATATAATTAGAGATATTGTTAAAGATGAATTAAAAGAAGGTACTCTAAAAGAACTAGAAATAGATGGATTACCTAAGGTGGGTATTAGTCTTGTATATATTAAAGAATATTTAACTATACCTCCAAAAGTATTCTTAAAAAATTTTGCAAGCATAGATTTATAAAAAAACAAGCCCTTTTTACATATCAATTTTGATATGTGTAATATGATATTAAAGTATTATCTCTTCTTATAAATACTATTGTATTATTAGTGTAGGAGAGGTAAGTAAAAATGAAAGTATATTGTTTAAGAATGGAGGATTTAGATATGTGGCTAGAGCCCGTATTTGAATCACGTGTAGCAGCATCACGCTACAAAGAAAAATATCAAGGAAGGAAAATAGCTATTGAAGAAATAGACGTTGATCAAAATCTAGAACATGTATACAGATTAAGTTGTAATAACTCTGAAGGTTTTGATTTAATTAAGAATATCTTTTCTTCATTAGAAGATGTTTATAGCTTTATTACAAATCAAAATATTAAAGAATATAAAATATATGAAGAAAAAGTTATAGGCACTAAAGATTTATCCTATAATCTTGAAGGAGTATGTATATAATAAGAAAAGAGTTATTAAAACTCTTTTTTTTATGATATAATTTAATAGTAGTAAAGAGGGTATTACTTATGGATAAAGTTTATATTTTTGGACATAAAAATCCTGATACAGATTCAGTATGTGCATCTATTGCCTTATCTTATTTAAAAAATAAATTAGGTATTAATGCTGAACCACGTATATTAAGTCCAACTGTAAATAAAGAAACAGAGTATGTATTAAAAAGATTTAATATACCTGTACCTAAATATTTAAATGATGTTAAAGTTCAAATAAAAGATATTAACTATAATCATAATTATTTAGCTAATGAAGATGATACTATTATTGATGTATTTAATACTATTAATGATAATTGTATTACTGGTTTACCATTAGTAGATAAAAATAATAAATTATGTGGTTATGTATCTTTAAAAGAAATAGCATCTGATATGATATTTAATGAAAACTTAAAAATAGATACTTCATTTGATAATATATTAAAGACTTTAGGTTCAACAGATTATGTTAAATTTGATGATCATATTGTTGGTTATGCCCATGCTGCTACATTTGATGATCAAACATTTATTAATGAACAAAAGATAGATGATCAATCAATAATAATTGTTGGAGATAGAGAAAATATTATTAAATATGCTATTGAAAAGAATGTTAAGATGATTATTCTTATTAAGAATAGAAATATGTCTGAAGAATTATTAAAACAATGTATGGATAAACATATTAATATTATTAAGACAGAAAAATCTTCATTTAAAGTAGCTAGAGTATTATGCTTATCTAATCCAATTAAGAGTATTAAAAGACCTGAAGAAGTTATATATTTTAATGCTAATGATTATTTATCATATTTTAATGATGAAACTAAGAAATATAAACATACTAATTATCCAATAGTTAATAATAACAATGTATGTTTAGGTATGTTAAGAACTATAGATGCTCATGAAATAGATAGAAAGAAAGTAATATTAGTAGATCATAATACTGTTGGTCAATCAGTAGATGGTTTATATGAAGCTGAAATAATTGAAATAATAGATCATCATAATATAGGTGATATTAATACAGCTAGTCCTATTAACTTTAGAAATATGCGAGTAGGTTCAGCATCTACTATCGTATATCATTTATTTAGAGAAAATGATGTTAAAATAACTCGTAATATAGCAGGTATTATGTTAAGTGGTCTTATATCAGATACGTTATTATTAAAGAGTCCTACTACTACTGATATAGATAGAGAAGTAGCTAAAGAATTAGCTCGTATTGCTTGTGTTAAACTTGAACAATACGGTTTAGAGATGTTAAGTAGTGGAGTAAGTATTGAAGGTATGGATGCTCATAATATTATCTATAAAGATTTTAAAACATATAAAATAGATGAATATAAAATGGCTATTGGTCAAGTATTTACTACTGATATAGAAATATTTAAGAAAAGAACAGATGAATTATTAGAAGAATTAAATAGAATTCAAAAAGCATATGATTATAAATTTGCTGCTTTATATGTAACTAATTTCTTAAATAATACTTCATATGTATTATATGCTAATAATTCAAAAGAAATATTAGAAGCTGCTTATGGTTTATCTAATATTGAAGAATGGGTTACTTTAGAAGATGTAGTATCTCGTAAGCAACAAATTGTACCAAATATATTTGGTGTATTAGATCATATTTAGGAGGACTATTATGAATAATGAAAAGGGAACAATAAAATTTATAACTCCAACACCAGTTGGTCAAGAAGAAGAAAAAAAGAAAGAACCAAATCATGAAGACTACAATAGTAGAGAAATGTATGCTATTGAAGATAGAAAAATTAATCCAGTTAAATTAGTTATTGTTTTAGTAATATTAGCTATTATTATATATATAATAGTTACTAAAACTTTACCTATGCTAGATCAATTAAAACCTAAGAATCCAACGGCATTTATTAATCTAATAAAATAGTTTGCAATTATATATATTTTGTGTAATAATAACACCCAAGGAAAAGGGTGTTTTTATATGAAAGTAAAGAATTTAACAATGTATAACTGTCATAGCTCAAATCTTTATGATCCATTATGGACACCAGGTAACACTTTTGTAATTGATGGAAAAACAAGAACGGAGTTTAATAAGTCATTAGATATTGATGAATTAACTTTAAAACAATTATATCGTAAAATGTATTCCGTATTAGATTATGTAGATAATGCTTCTGATCTAACACTAGAACAAAGAAGAGAAGCTGTAGATGGTTTTCGTTCAGAATTATATTATTATGAAAGAAGAATAAGAGAACAAGCTTTAGAAGAAGCAAGACTTAAGTATGCTCCTGATAAACCAAGTAGATTAACTTCTATATGGTTAACTAATGAAACTGGTATAAATAATTGGAATAAAATACTAATAGATTCTGATGTTTATAAAGTTTCAGTAACTGGAGAAATGTTTAAAACTAGTTCAAGATTAATACCAGATGTATCTAAATATTATGAATTAAGAGAACTAGAAATGGACTGTATAAAGTATTGGTGTCCTACATTTAGTTTATTATTTTTAGACCGAAAAAGTGATGAATATTTATTCCAAGGTCAAGTTAAAGTATTAGAAAAATTATCTGAAAAAGACATTAGCTCATTTGCAAAAAAAGGACATTTATGATATAATGTCTTTCGTGTGGTGCATTATGCTAGTCATTATACTATAAGAAGGTTGGGCTAAAAATCAACCAATTGTACAAATGACACTTTATATAGTTGCTTCATCTGCCCAAGTTGGGGTGATTATATAATTTTAGATTTAAGGATATATCATAATGGCATATGGTTAAGAATCCTTTTATCAAGTCACTTATACGAAATAATATAATAACGTACATGATGTGAGTGAATATTTGGGATTAACGGATTTAATGTTATGAAATAATATTTGCAAAAACATATAAGGATAGTCACTATTGTTAGGGAAAACCTCTAGCGTGTATGTATCTTGAGTATTGGAGTGCGGACTAAGTGGCAATCGAGTAATTAGATTGGAAACAACTAGTTGCTTTATTTAAAACGAAAGTGCTTAAGGGTAACCAAAAGTATCACAGAAGAGAAATTCAACTCTACCAAAGACGTAAAATTGATTCAATATATGACCATACAAGATGACTTTAA
>JAEEGL010335342.1_pt1 | contig 19363 bp, 20 predicted proteins | sample 9134231 | NCBI WGS metagenome assembly JAEEGL01 (sample SAMN16246548, study PRJNA631951) | gut metagenome | biome: gut microbiome; feature: rumen; material: fiber-attached | host: Bos | place: Iran: Karaj | collected 2018-10
GTTACTCCTCACAAGAAATTCAAAGCTGAAGTTTATGTTCTAACTAAAGAAGAAGGAGGACGTCATACAGCATTCTTCAAGAATTATCGTCCACAATTCTATTTCAGAACTACAGACATTACTGGTGTTATCGATCTTGAACCAGGTGTAGATATGGTTATGCCAGGTGACAATGTTTCAATTACAGTTGAACTAATTCACCCAATCGCACTTGAAAATGGTACTAAGTTCTCTATCCGTGAAGGTGGAAGAACAGTTGGTGCTGGTTCAGTTACTGAAATTATTGAATAATAAAAATAGAGACCAATGGTCTCTTTTTTTTGGTGTTTTAAACATTTTATGTTATAATACTAAGACGTAATTTATATGTGTGAAACAAGGGGGATTTTGGAATGACACAAATAGAAAAATATAATAATGCTAGATACGAAGCATATAAAGAATTTTTGTTACGTAATAATGCCAATCCAGAGATACTAGAATTAAAAGCAGTTCAAGATATTATTAAGGACGTAATAAAAAATGGTGATCATCAAGTAATATTTGAAGGAAGATCACCAATATCATATGAAATGCCTAATGAAGATGGAACATTTAATATTGTTGGAAGAACAAATGGTCCTGTCGCAAATATCGTATATTATATGTCTTATTGCAAAGATAATGATGCTTTCATCAAACTTAAAAAAAGAAGCATAAATCAAGCACAATACTTTATGGATATAGAACTAGATGAAGAAAACGAAGATATCTATATAAGTAGAGAAGGAAACATAATCGATAAAGGAATAGCTAAAATAAAAAAAATATAGAGAAATCTATATTTTTTTATATCTTAAATTCGTGTCTATCAAGAACTGATGCTTGATATAAGTTATACATAGGTTTATTAGTCATTATTGCAAACTCACCAATAAATTCACATGTAGCAGCATTTAATGATGTACGAGCTAGATTTATACCAAAATCTGGATTGTTCTTTCTATCAAAGTTTCCAGTTACTGGTCCAAAGTTAAATCTATTGAATGCAGGATCTTCTGAATACTGTTCTAGTATCTTCCATCTTAATAGAGCAATAGGTGATAATGAACCAAACTCTTTATCATATCCATCTTCGTATATATAAACTGTTTTGCCACTTTTAATTACTATAGCGTATGCTACAAACTTACCACTAGGATTCTCTTTTAAAGTATTAGTAGCAAGTACTAGATGCTCTTTAAATCCATTTATAGTTTTATCAGATTGCATCTTTTCATTTAAGTTTCTTTTTATATTTTTACCTTTTAAAGTTCTTTCTTGAATAACTTTACTTAGATAATCGTTCTTATCGATTTCACGTTCATATAGAACCTTACTATTATTAACATACTTCTCAGCATTTACTCTAGCAAGATATAATTCACAATCTAGGTTATTTTGGAATAGCTCTTTATAAAACTCAGCAGGCTTACCAAAATTGTCTTTAGCTATTTCATATATGTTTTCAACATTCTTTGTATCATCTTTTATTATTTCTATACCTAATTTAGCAGCTTTTCTTAATTTGTTTCTACTTCTTTTATCCATTTTTTGAAGAAGCGTCTTTGCATTTAATGGTAGAGCAGTAATTGCATACCATCTAGGTAAGAATCCTTCGAAATATAAGTTTTCTCCACGATATTCAAATTTACATTTATTCATAATTCTCTTACGAATTTCTTTAGCATCAGGATTAGGTTTAATTGTATCGTTAGGATGTAATGTTTGAAATAACTTTTTATCTCTTGTAGTACTTTCTTCGAATGGATTACCGCTTCTATCTCTAACTGACATAAGTATGTTAGGATCCATTGTAACTGACATTATCTGTCTATCTTTTAGATAAGACTTTAGAGTTTCTAATATTTGTTCTACTAGAGGTAAATTGTTGAAATCAGTTATTATTCCTCTAGGAGCATATGAAATACTTTGACCCATATATACGTTCTTTGTAAGAAGCATAACAGCACCTTTTAGAGCACCTCTATCTTCAAAACCTAAATATAGTATTGTATATCCAAGTGTTTCACAAGCTTTTCCAAAATTAGAAGTTTGCCATGGATTGGCTAATTCATCTTGTTTAGAAAAGTTATCATATTCGTCAATTGCAAGTTCTCTTATCTTCATAAAAAGACCTCCTAGCATCATTGTCATTATATCATATATTATTTTAATTTAAAATATAATGTAGTATAATTTGAGATGGAGTTGAGTGTATGTTTACAAATAATAAAATATTAATATTGGGGTTTGCAAGAAGCGGATATGAGGCTGCAAAATTCTTAGCAAAAAGAAATAATAAAGTAATACTTAATGACATGAAAACTGACCATGATGAAGATAAAATTAAGGAATTACAAGATTTAGGTGTAGAAATAGTATTAGGTTCACATCCAGATGATTTATTAGATGAATCTTTCGATTATCTAATAAAGAATCCAGGAGTACCAATTGATCATAAATATGTATTAAAAGCTAGAGAGCTTAATATAGAAGTAATAAATGAAGTAGAAATGGCATTTAGACTATTACCAAAAGGGATTAAATTTGTAGGTATTACAGGTACAAATGGTAAGACAACAACTACAACACTTATTTATGAAATGCTAATAAAAGATGGAAAGAGAGCACATTTAACTGGTAATATTGGCTATCCTTTAATTGGATTCTTAGATAAGCTTAAAAAAGGTGACATTATTGTTATGGAAACTAGTTGCCAACAATTAGAAAACTTAACTAAGTTTAATCCAGATATTGCAGTAATGACTAACTTAAGTGAAGCACATATAGACTTTTTAAAGTCTTATGATAACTATAAGAGAGTTAAAACAAAGATATTCCAAAATCACGATTCACATAATATAGCAATTCTTAACCATGATAATAAAGATGTTATGGATATGACTAAGAATATTAAATCAACTAAAAAGTATTTCTCAAGTACTAAAGAAATTGATGGATGCTGTATTAAAGATAAAGCAATCTACTACTATGACGAAAAGATTATTGATTTAAAAGATGTATTACTAATTGGAAACCACAATTATGAAAATATTATGGCTGCTATAATGGTAGTAAAAGAATTGGGAGTAAAGACAGAATCTATTAAGAATGTTCTTACTGAATTTAAAGGTGTAGAGCATAGAATAGAATTTGTAAGAGAAATTAAAGGTATTAAAGTATACAACGATTCTAAAGCAACTAACATTAAAGCTACACAAATAGCACTTTCTGCCTTCAATACACCAGTTGTAATCCTTCTAGGAGGATTAGAAAGAAATCATGATTTCTTCGAATTAAAAGACTATATGAAGCATGTTAAGCATATAGTAGCACTAGGTGAATGTAGAAATAGAGTAGAAGTTTTCGCTAAAGAAATGAAGATACCATGCACTAATGTCGAAACTATCAAAGAAGCTGTAAAAGCTGCATATAAAGTAGCTAAAAAAGGAGATACAATCCTTCTTTCACCAGCAAGTGCATCATGGGATCAATATAAATGTTTCGAAGATAGAGGAAACGAGTTTAAAGAATTAGTTAACAAACTATAAAAATGCTTATAATTAAAGGTTATACTTGTTTTTTATAGTGAAATATGATAAATTAATATGTACGTAGGGGTGATATTATGAAAATAGTACTATTGATAGTAGCAATTTTATTAATAGTTATCGTATTATTACAAAGTAACAAAGCTGAAGGTGCTTCTCAAATTATCTCTGGAGGAAATGGAGATTTATTTAGAGAAAGAAAAGAAAGAGGAGCAGAGCTATTCATAAGTAGATTAACATTTACACTTGGTTTCGTATTTTTCTTAGTATGTGCCATTATGAATATAATGTAATAAGTAATAAAGAACTTCACCTGAAGTTCTTTTTTTATCAAATAAAGTGTAATATAAGTGAAAAGTATCTCATTCCTTTTTGTATTTATAAGTACCATGTTATATAATTATAATAGAAGTAGGACGTGATAAGATGAAAGATCAAATAATTGATACATTAAAAAATTATGGAAGAGCTCTTACATTTGAAGAGATAGACTCAGCACTTAATATTAAAACCGTTGAGGAGACAATAGAGCTTCAAAACATGTTAAAAGAGTTAGAAGAAAATGGAGAAATATATCATTCAAATAAAGATAAATATATGACGTTTGATAACTCTAACCTTAGAAAAGGTACTCTAAGACTAAATAAAAAAGGATTTGGCTTCGTAGAGGTAGAAAACGAAGAAGAAGATATCTTTATTTCTAGGGATAGTATTAATAATGCTATTGAAGGTGATGAAGTAATATCAGAGATCACTGAAATAAAAGAAGATGGTCGAAGAGAAGGAAGAATAGTTAAAGTACTAAAGAGAGGATTATCACGTATAGTGGGTACAATATATTTCAAGAAAGGTATTGGATACGTTATACCAGATGACAAGAAGTTAAATCTTGAAATAGAAATACCAAAGAATAAGAACAATGGATCAGTAGATGGTCATAAAGTTGTTGTACAAATAAATGAATTCAAAAATAAAGGTACAGTAACTGGAGAAGTAACTAAGATTATAGGGCATGCTAATGATCCAGGCGTAGACATACTATCTGTAGTAGAAAAATACGAAATAAAACATGACTGGGATGAAGATGTAATTAAACAGTTAGATAGTATTCCTGAAGAAATAAGTGAAAAAGATAAAGTAGGAAGAAGAGACTTAACTGATGAAGTAATATTCACTATAGATGGCGATGATACTAAGGATATAGACGATGCTATATCAATAGAAAAGCTAGAAAATGGAAACTATAAACTAGGTGTTCATATAGCAGATGTTTCATATTACGTAAGAGAGGGAACAGCACTAGATAATGAAGCAATGGAAAGAGGTACAAGTGTATATTTAGTAGATAGAGTTATACCGATGATTCCTCACAAATTATCAAATGGAATATGTTCATTAAATCCAGAGGTAGAAAGATTAGCAATATCTTGTGTAATGGAAGTTAATGACAAAGGAAAAACTGTCGATTATGAAATATTTGAAAGTGTAATAAAGTCTAGAATTCAAATGACTTATAAGAAAGTTAACAAGATTCTAGAAGAAGACATAATACCAGAAGGTTATGAACCTTATGCAGATAAATTAAGATTAATGAAAGAGTTAGCAGACATCATAAGAAAAATGAAAGATGAAAGAGGAAATCTTGATTTTGAAGTAGACGAAGCAAAGATATTAGTTGATGAAGAAGGAGTACCTACTGACGTTGTATTACGTGATAGAGGTGCAGGAGAAAAACTAATAGAGGACTTCATGATACAAGCTAATGAATGTGTAGCAACTCATATATTCTATATGAACTTACCATTCGTATACCGTGTACATGAATATCCAAAAGAAGAGAAGATTAAGACATATTTAAGTTATATATCATCACTAGGATACAGTATACCTGGTAATATTAAAGATATTAGTCCAAAGAGTATTCAAAAAATACTATACTTCTTAAAAGATAAACCAGAATTTAAGATTCTTTCTAGTCAATTATTAAGAAGTATGCAAAAAGCTATATATCTACCACAAAATTTAGGTCACTATGGATTAGCAAGTCAGTGTTATACACACTTCACTTCTCCAATAAGACGTTATCCAGATACAACAGTACATAGACTTCTTAGAACATATCTATTTAATAAAGATATGTCTAGAGAAACTATTTCTCACTGGGAACAAAAGTTAGTATATGTTTGTGATCATTCATCTGAAAGAGAAAGAGCTTCAGTTGACTGTGAAAGAGAAGTAGACGATATGAAGATGGCTGAATACATGGAAAAACATATTGGTGAGCAATTTGAAGGTATGGTATCAACTGTAACTAACTTTGGATTGTTTGTTGAACTAGAAAACTTAATTGAAGGTCTAGTACACATAACAGATTTAAAAGGTTTCTATAATTATGATGAAGCCTCTCAGACACTAAGAGGAGAAAGTAGTAACGATAAATACTCTCTTGGTGATAAAGTGCTTGTTGAAGTAATAAGAGCAAATAAAGAAGAAAGAGCGGTTGATTTTAGAATTATAAAAAGATTGTAGGGGATTTTATGGAAATACAAAATAGAAGAGCAAGACATGATTACTTTATTGAAAATGAGATAGAGTGTGGAATAGTTCTTAAAGGAACTGAAATAAAATCTATTAGAGATGGTAAATGTAATATTAATGATAGTTATGGTCATCTAAAAAAAGGTGAGATATTTATACTAAATATGTTCATTTCTCAATATAAAGAAGGTAATATATTCAATCATGAAGAAACAAGAACAAGAAAACTATTATTACATAAGAAAGAGATATTAAAGATTTCTAATAAAGTAAATTTAGAAGGATATACTCTTATACCATTAAAAGTATATTTTAAAGATAATAAGGCTAAAGTTCTTTTAGGGGTATGTAAAGGTAAAAAACTATTCGATAAAAGAGAAAGTGCTAAGGAAGAAGACATCAAGAGAAACTTAGCCAAAAGAAAGTATAATTTGTAATATTGTAGCAAAAGTGCTATAATATTACTACACCTTTGGGGTCGACTAGGTTTCGACGGGATTAATAGGGTATAGACTGCAAGTCGAGGCACACGTAAATGCATCAGTTAAAATAACTGGAAACAAAATTAAAAATACACTTGCAACACTATTCAATAGAACAGCTGTTGCTTTTGCCTAATTTAACTTAGACGAAGTGTGCTCTTTCCTTTCTTTTCCTACGGGAAAGATAAAGGGCTTATTTAGTAGGATATATTATTACGATGCCTATAAGTAGTAACGAATTTCATAGGCTGGCTATGTATTTTATTTGTTAATTAGTTTAATACATAGTAAGAATAAGTAATTAACTAAACTTGTAGACGTTTATATTCCGTTTTTTTCGGACGGGAGTTCGATTCTCCCCGACTCCACCAATAAGAAAATAAAGAACCTTTATGGTTCTTTTTTATTTATATATTGAAACATCAAGAGTAAAACTATATAATTATAGTGTAATGATAATCATAGTGATAATGGGATAATTCGTATTATTTAGGGAGGTATTATGGAATTATTGGATGTTTATGATGATCAAGGAAAAAAGACTGGAAGGAAAATAAAAAGAGGAGACAAGACAGAAATACTAAATGAGCATGAACATATGGCAGTAGGAGTTATTTTTATCCAAAACAACAAAGGAGAATTTTTAATTCAAAAGACATCTAAAGAAAAGGGTGGAGAGTACTCATCCACAGGAGGACACATCGATAGTGGAGAAACTCCAATAGAATCAATAAAAAGAGAAGTTCTAGAAGAATTAGGAGTAAATATATACAACGACGTAATAGAAGATTTAGGATTCATTCTATATGATATGCCACTTAGATATCTATTCTATATTAATAAAGATATAGATATTAAAGATATAAAAGTACAAGAGGAAGAAGTAGACTACGTTAAATATATGAATATAGATGAAATAAAAGCATTAATAGAAAATGGTGAAATGCTAAAATCACACGGAATTTTATTTAATGAATTATTAAAAAAGAAAAAAATGATATAAACAAACTCTAAGTTTGTTTTTTGTTTTCATAAATTTAGATGTATAATAATTACTCAAGGAAATGAATTATGTAATGGGATTAAGTCATTATTGTACATAAATAGAAGGAGGAATAAAGTGAAAGCAAATTTTAAAAGCGCAAGCCACATGATAATTACAAAGGAAGGCAAAATATTATTACAGAAAAGAAAAGGGTCAAAATTATGGCCAGGTTATTATGCATTACCAGCAGGACATATAGATGAAGGAGAAAATCAGTATGATGCCCTTTATAGAGAAGCAAAAGAAGAGCTTGGTATAACTATTAACAAGAAAGATATCGAAAATGAATATGTCGTATTAAGAAGAAATTTCTTTGAGATTGATGGTAAAATACTAGATCCATATATAGATTATTATTTTGATATAAAAGGTTATAAAGGAACCCCTAAGATAATGGAAAAAGAAAAATGTGATGAATTAATATGGGCTGATTTAGATAACCTACCAGAACCATTCATTAATTATGAAGGAGCATTCCTAGAAGATAGAACAATTAAGACTTATGACTGTAAAACAGATGGAGCTTATGTAAAAAAGAAAGTTAAATAAAAAAAAAGACAAGCATTGCTTGTCTTTTAATAATCGACTTTAAATTAATTACATCTTTTTTCCACTTGATAAAGCATCAATGTTAGCTTTTGTATAAGATTCATCACCAGTTACAGTTCTAATGAAACTATATAATGAAGAACCATCGTCAACACTTAGGAATCTATCGTCACAGAAAGATCTTCCATATTCACTATCTCTTACGTTAGCAATTACTGAAGCTCCACATGAGATATCTCCTTTTGCTAAACCTTCAAATAATTTAACATCTGTTGGGAATTGTTCAACGATATCTTGAAGTGAAAAGTTACAACCAAGTGCTAGTAAACCTTCGATTAATTCTTTTTGAGGTGCATCTTGATGTTCACAAATATACTTAATTCCTGCAACAACTTTATCCATAGTTATTGGTTCATTAGATTCACTTCTGTTTTGTGCAACTCTTTCAGCATATTCAGCCTCTCTAGCTTCACGTTCAGCTTCTTCTCTTTTATAATTTTCTAACCATTCTTGTCTTTGTTTATCAAATTCTTCTTTAGTACAACCGCAAACTTCTTGATATGCAGAATCCATAGTTACTGAATCTGAATGTAATCTATGACCATTAAAATTACAATATACATGCTCTCCTCTTGCTTTAGCGGCTAATAATGTATATACAGCACTTTCAAGATTACCATATACTTCTATTTCCTTTTCCATATCTTATCCTCCTAATACTAATTATAACATAATATATATAATAATAAATCACTATATTTTTCATTGTACACATTATTATGACTATTACTATGCTATAATAAAAATGGATGTGAAAGTATGAAAGAGTATAAGATACATTTATTATGGGATAAGAAAGATTATAAAAGGAAAATAACTAGTGATGTTATTTTTAATATTACAGGGGAAAAAGGCTCTGGTAAGAGCTATTTCGGCAATATGATGGATGAAAGTAATAGATGTATCGTTATACACTTAGACTCAATTTTCATAAAAGATGGAATAAAAAAGCATGATACATCTTACGAAATAAGAAAAATATTAGAAAAAAAATATGGAGAAGAGTTAGATCCTGATAAATATTTTGAAAGTAATTATTATAACGACATAGTAGAATATGTAAAAAATAAAAACAAGAAAGCTTATATTGAAGGAATACAACTTGCAGATGTAAAAGATATAAGTATATTAAAAGGAAGAGTCGTTATAAAAAGAACGGGAGTATTAAAAAGCTTTCTTAGAACAATTAGAAGAGATTATCATAACGAATACTTTATGAACGAAGAAATAAAAAGGCATGGAAAGTTTAAAGCAAAATTCGTTAGATTAAGAAAAGTAATAAAGAGAAGAAAAAAGATATTTAAGACATATCATAATATAGAGAAGTTCATTAAGAGAGTAGACGAATATAATAGGAAGTGATAATATGCCAAGCTGGTCTATACATTTAAAGATTGCAAAAGAGCTAAACAAAAAATATCATTTTGATGAAGAACCATTTTACTTTGGAAACCTACTACCAGATACTGACAAAGAGTGGAAAGAAAAAAGATTTGATGCTCATTATTATGGATTTAAGAAGTTTCCAAAATGTCCTGGCGAGAACATGATCGACATAGACAAGTTCATTATAGATTATGAAAAGTGTATTGATAATCCACTTATTATAGGCTATTATCTGCATTTGTTAACAGATAACTATTATAATGAATATATCTATTACAACAAATGGATAAGTGATAACGATAAAGTAATAGGGTACATAACTAACAAAAATGAGAAAGTGTATAATGATGGCACACTAAAAGAAAATGCTCGTGTCAAGCATCATGATTTAGAGCTATATGGTAAATATTTATATAAAGATAATAAAATAGTTTTCAACAAAGGTGTGGATAAAAAAGATTTAGATCTCTTGAAACACAAATTTATATCCACAAAAGATGTGAAAAAAAGAATTGAATATTTAAATAATGGATTTGAAGAATTTAACAAAATAGATGATAAAGATGACTATATAATACTTACTAAAGAAGAATTAGATAATTTATTAGAAAATTGTATTAACTATTTGGATAGTAAGCTAGAAGAATTGAAAAGGAGACAAGATGAAGGATAAATATATTTTAGATGCAGAAAATAGATTTACAGGAAAAGCATTAGAGTTGGTAAAAAAGCAAATAGAATTATTCTATAGTGAACCAAAAGGTATAGTTAAAACCAAATATAAAGTAGGAGATAAAGTGTTTCTTAAAAAAGGAACATTCATGCATGGAATATTTGGAGAAATAGATAATTTTGATTACACAATAGATAATGGATTCATATCTGGAAACTTTACTGGAGACACTAGAAGCAATAAAATTTGTAACAGTGTAGGAATGTGGAATATACAAGAAGATATGTATTTAAAGGATTATATAAATGAATATAGTGGATTTACTATTTCATATTCCGTAGGAAGAGGACCAGATGCTAAGGTAGAATCAATTCTTATTCCTTATCATAAATTTGATGAAATAACAGAAAAAATAAACAATGATGATAATATTTGGACATACTGGGGAGACAAAACTAAAGAAGTATCATTTATCCCAAGTTTAGTATCCGATAAAAGACAAATTGCATTTATTCTAAATATGGAAAGTGATTATGCTAAAGAGCTAGCTAAACAAGACGTTTGGAATACTGATATAGAGTATGAAATATTAGAGCCTTTCTTAGATTATAGATATTATCCTAAATTCAAGGACGAGAGAGTTAATAAAACTAAGGCAACTACTGATAGAGAATCATCTATCATGTTTGGATTACCAACTAGTCTAATTGAAGGAGTATTTGTAGGAAGAAAGATAGAAAATAATAAAGAAAGCCTTGATCATATTAAATCAAGACTACCAGATTGTTATATCTGTAATTTAGATGGAAAGGTAATAGTAGGAAATGAATGATGAATGTTTTTTCTGCAAAGCACAGAGTGATGATATATTATTAGAAAATGATTTAGCATATGCAAGATTTGATGGATTTCCAGTAAGTGAAGGTCATTTAGAAGTAATGCCAAAAAGACATATAAAAGACTGGTGGAGTGCTACAATTGGAGAAAGAGAAGCAATTTTTGATTTAATTGATGCAGCTAAAACATTAATAGATGAGAAATATCATCCAGATGCTTATAATATAGGAATGAATCTTGGGGAAGAAGCAGGACAAAGTATTATGCACCTTCATGTTCACTTAATACCTAGATATAAAGGCGACGTAGAAAACCCAAGAGGAGGAGTTAGAGGAGTAATTCCTAGCAAACAGAACTATTAAAAAAGGATAATCATACGATTATCCTTTTAATTTATTAATAAATTCGAGCTGAATCTTTTTACCTTCAAGTAATTCTTTAGCATCTACATCTATAAATGAAGCAATCTCATATATTAAAAATTCTTGATAACATTTAGAGCTTCTCAAAAACTCAAAGAGCTTCTGTAAAGCTTCTTTTTTGTTAATAGAATATTTATCTTTAATTCTGTCAATTATAGAAGCACATAAAATATATGATGAAATATATGAATATCTAAATGAACATGCTTGTCTATAGTTTACACTTTTAGATCCAAATTCATTATTTTTGCATTCCATAATTAATTCTTTAACACTTAAAATGTCTTTTTCTTCAAGAGAAGTAATAATATCCTTATGTTCTAAATACTCTTCTTCCATATCTAATACATAGAAAGGAACAGCTTCTGCAATACCTTCAGATATAAATCTATCTTTACTGAAAAACATACTTGCTACTAGATGAGTTAATTCGTGAACACTGTTAATAGTGTTATAAAAAGAAAAATCAGTCTTTTCTGCTATATCCTCAGTTATTCCATATGCACTATTGAATCCATCTAATTCAAAAGAACTAACAGGTTTTCCACCACCTTTTTTCCTACTGAACTCTTTAGGGATATTAAGAAGCTCAGTTTTATCAAGCGGAATTATATATATATAGTATATAGGATTACCATTACAAGGATATTTAATTCCTAGCTTATCTATAATAGATATACACTTGTTAATATGATCGGTAAAAGAATTATATAATCCATTATCGTAATTAATAGCCAAATCTTTAGATAATTTAACATAGAATCTATCATTAACTTTCTTAGTAATTGACGCATCTATATACATCTTAAGAGACAACATACTATTCATAAAAATCACCTTTACATATCTATTTTATCATCTGCTTTACACAATGGCAAATACCCTTAAATAATAAGCTCTAAAGAGGGGTTTAGAACTATTTTTAAATTTAAAATTTGCATTTTGAAAAAAATTGTAATAGAATAAAGAACGTGCGCTCTAAAAAAACGAGTGGGCAATAATCATTTATTAAGGTGAGGATTTTATGAAAGACGCAAAACCGGGGTCGACCCCTTTGGACAGGAAAAGAAAGATTTATAGAAGAATTAATATAGCAGGAAATATTCTATTTTTAGCTATAGGAGTTACTACAGTAGGATATAACTTCTACAACAAATATAGAAAAGATACTATATATAATTCACTAGATATGTCATTTATGGCTGCTAGAGAAATTGAATATGGAACTGATAACTACGATGTAAGACATTTGATTGCCAATATCGATGATGGTGTCATAAAAGAATATACTAAAGATGTTGATACATCTGAAGTAGGAGTTCAAAAAGTAAAATTTGAAATTGGAAAAGATGATGTAAGTAGAGAGTTCAATACTATGGTTGAAGTTGTAGATACTAAGAAACCAGTAATTGAGTTCAAAAGTAAAAGCGTAACTATTTATAAAGGAACTAGTTATAATTTAAGATCAAATATTAAATCTGTTCATGATGAAGTAGATGGCGAAATTAAATATGCTAGTGAAGGAAACAAAGATAAGAAAGACTATTATATAGTTACTAGTACTTTTAATAAGAATAAAGTAGGTACTTATAAAGTAATAGTAAACGCTTATGATAAAAATGGTAATTCGACAACAGCTAGCTATAACTTAATAGTTAAAAACAAAGCAGTAAGACAAACAACAACAACTACAACAAAGACTACGACAGCTAAGAAGAAAGTTGCAACACCTACATATAATGGAAAAGCATCAGTAGATACATCTTCAGTAGTAGCAACTGCTAAATCATTTGTAGGATACAGATACGTTTTTGGAGGAGCTTCTCCTAAAACTGGATTTGACTGTAGTGGATTAGTTAAATACGTATATAGTCTTCATGGAAAGAAATTAGGTCATGGAACATATTCCCAAGCTAAAGCAGGGCAAGGTGTTTCAAGAAGTAATATGCAACCAGGAGACGTAATAGTATGGTCAACTAAATCAAATAATGCTCCAACACATGTATCTATATATATAGGTGGTGGACAAATGGTTCATGCTGCCAATACAAGAGACGGAGTAATAACTAGTAGTGTCTCTTACTGGGAAAGCCATGGTGGAGGACATATAGTAACAATAAGAAGAATCTAACAAGATTCTTTTTTTATTAAATATATTGTTAAATAACGTAAATATCATATAGAAAAAAAAGGTATAAAATGGTAATATATTCTATGATAGAGAGGTGTCTATATGAAAGGTAATTTTATTCAAGAATTAAAAACAGTATTAAAGACTGCACCATTTGAATATTTCTTAAAATTCTTTACTTCTTTAGTTATAAGAGGAATCTTATTAGTAATCCCAATTCTATTCAGTACGGCAATAGATTCAATTACTAATAATAATTATGATCAAGCAGTCATATTTTTAATAATATCTATCATTATTACTTTTGTATATAGACTATTCGAAGGCTTTAACCAAATGGCTTATTATAAACTATATAATAAATTGTTTAATCATTATAATAGTTTAGCCTTATCTAAGACTTTTGATAACTCACTATTTAGTCTATCTAGATTTTCGTCAAGTTCTTATGCAAATATAGTAATAACAGACGTAGATATTATTTCAGGATTCTTTACAGCAGGTGTTATAAGAGTAGTACAAATCATAGAATTCCTAGTAATCTATATTTACTTCTTATCATTAGATATCATAATCTTTATATCTGCTTTAGTGATATCACTAATTATGTTAATAATATCTATTAAGTCAGGTAATAAAGTACAAGAGTTAAATGCAAGTAGAAAAACATGCTTAGATGAAATGAGTGCTAGTTCTTATGATTTCTTTGTAAGTATCAAAGAGATAAAGAGCTATCATATATTTGATCAAATCTTTAACTTAACACATAAATCAACAGAAAAATATTTAAATGCAAATGCTAAATATAATGTTAAATTTAACTTTAATAACCATATGTTCTTATATGTATTTGAAGCATTTAGATTACTTACAGTATTATATGGACTATTTTTAGTTAAAAATGGATATTTTGCAGTAGGTACTTTACTTATTATCTATAACTATTATCAAAAGATTATCGATAACTTTAATACAATACTTACAATCAACGTAGAATATAGAAACTTGATGGTTTCATTAAATAGATTTATTAAGCTTGTTGAGTACAGTAAAAACAAGAAAAAAGGAATCATGGTAGATAAGAACCATATTAAAGCAGATATCGAGTTCAAAGATATATTATATGGATTTAGAGATAATCCTACTCTTGATAAAGCAAGTGTTCTTATACCTAATAATGCCATTACAGTATTAAGCGGTAGAGATGAAGCTGCTCAAAATGGTGTATTTGATCTATTGTTAAAATTAAATAGACAACATGAAGGTACTATTAAGATTGGAGAAATAGATATAGATGAAATAGACGATGAAAGCTATTACAACATTGTATCTAGTGTTAGAAGACAAACTGCATTCTTCGATGTATCAATTAAAGATAACTTTACTATGATTAATCCAGACTGGAATAGAGTGCTTTCAGTATGTAAAGAAATAGGACTAGATGAAGAGATTAATAAACTACCAAAAGGATATGATACAGTACTTACTGATACTACACCAATATCACAATCAACTAAGAAGTTAATAGTAATTGCAAGATTATTCTTAAAAGATAGTAAGATATTATTAATTGATGACATTCTAAATGCATTAGATGAAGAATATGAAAAGAAGATATTAAATGTACTAGAAAATATGAAAGTAAATCATACTATAGTAATAATCAGCAATTCTAAAGAGATATTAAAAAGAGCAGATAAAATATTTGAAGTATCTGATAAAACTATTAAAACGTGTGAATAACACGTTTTTAATTTTACTATTAAGTAGATACATGTTATAATATGTACGATTTAAAGGTGATATTATGGATGTAAATAATTTAAATGCACTAGTTATCGCATATTTAGGTGATAATGTATATGAATATTATGTAAGAAGAGCACTTATTAATAGAGGAATATCTAATGTTAACAATCTTCAAACAGAATCTACTAAATATGTAAGTGCTAAATCACAAAGTGAAATAGTTAATAATCTAATAAATGAAAACTTCTTTACTGAAGATGAATTAGATATTTATAAAAGAGCTAGAAACCATAAAGGGAATAGACATCCTAAGAATTGTGACATAGTAACATATAAATGTGCAACTGGACTAGAAGCAATTATAGGATACCTAGAGTTTAATAATAAAAGAGATAGAATAGAAACAATAATGAAAAGAATATTAGGAGAGTAATTATGATAGTATACGGAAGAAATGTTGCTAAAGAAGTATTAAAAAACAATAAAAAGATAAAAGAAATATTATTACAAGAGAATTTTGATGACAAAGAAATAATTTCTTTAATAGAAAATAGAAATATCAGAGTAAAAACCCTTAATAAAAAGGAAATTTCTAGATTTGATAAATTTTCTCATCAAGGTATAATTCTAGACATTGAGGATTTCAGTTATACTGACTATGAAGAGTACTATGATGTTCCAAATGCAAAAGTAATAATATTAGATCACTTAGAGGATCCACATAACTTAGGTGCTATCATAAGAACAGCAGAAGCAGCAGGAATAACAGGTATAATAATTCCTAAAGATAGAAGTGTCGATATCAATTCGACAGTAATGAAAACAAGTGCAGGAGCCCTAGAGAATATGAATATCTCAAAAGTAACAAACCTTGCTTCAACAATTAAAGATTTAAAAGACCATGGCTTTTGGGTTGTTGGAACAACTATGGATGGAGAATATGACTATAAAGATATAGATTACAGTGGCAAAATTGCATTAGTAATAGGAAATGAAGGAAATGGTATGAGTAAAATAGTTAAAGACTCATGCGATTATATAGCTAGAATCCCAATGAAAGGTAAGATTAATAGCCTAAATGCATCAGTAGCAGCAGGAATAATGATATATGAGATGATACGTTTAGACTAAGTGGGAGGAATTTAGTTGAACTATAAAGAAATAAATGATTATGAATTAATATACGAAGTAAGAGAAAGCAATGAAGATTCATATAATTTATTAATAAAGAAATATTCTACATTAATAAAAAGAATTGCAGATGAATATTATAGAAAATGTAAAAGATTTAAAGTTGAGTACGATGATCTAGTCCAAGAAGGTTATTTTGGGTTATTTCAAGCACTGGATAACTATAATGAAGAAACAAGTCTATTCTATACATTTGCAAGCTTATGTATAAGAAGAGAAATGGAAAGACTAATTAAATCATATTCGAGAAATAAGCATATGCTTCTTAATAATGCTATATCATTAAGTGAACCTATAGATGATGAAAAAGATACTTTTATAGAAGATACTATTCCATCTAATTATGATATAGAAGATACAATTATTAGTGATACAAATATAAGGCATCTAATATCACTTAAAAATGATATGCCATTTGAAATGGCATGTGTATATGAGTTAAGAATGAATAGATTTAATAACATAGAGATAAGCATTCTTCTTGATATAACAAAGAAAAAAGTAGAAAAATATGTTTACAAAATTAAACAAAAAGTAAGTAAAAAAGTCTGTGAGTTAAAATAGATGTGATATAATTACAATAGGTGATTATATGACATTAAATGATTATTTAACATATAATGAAGACGTTAGAATAGAAGATGTTTTTGAACCACTATATAGAGATTTGGAAATAATTAATAAAAATGGTTTAGCAGTAAATAAAGTAGATTCAAATCATATAGTATACAATGAAAAAACAGATAAGTTTGAATTTGAAGATGATTTCTATTTAGCAGATTCAGCCACAATAGAAAAGAATTTAGTAGATTTTACTAAAGTATTCTTTGGTGCATATTTTACTATGCAAACAGGGTTTAAAGATTTTATAGAGGCAAATCTTGAATGGATAAAAGATAACTTTGATGAAATAGCTAATACTATAGTAGCTGATTCTTTTGATAAAGATTATTTTGAAAGAGTATTTGATGGTGAGATAATCTACTATAATAACTATAGAAATCAAAAAACAAATGATGGAGCATCTAGATCTAATGGTAGAAAGTATCAAAAAGCATTATTTACAGGATACGATGAAGAAAATGAAAATAGAGAAAGAGCTTATATAAACAAGATGTTAATTCCAGCACTTTTATTATCATTATTAGTAGTTTCTTTAGTAATAATTGAAATTTTTGTTAAATAAAGATAGAAAATCTATCTTTTTTTATATAAAATATTAAATACAAGAAAGGAGTGGTATTATGTCATTTACGATGGAGATAAAGGAAGAATTAAGTTCTAGAGATTTTCCAATACTAGAAAATATTGCAGAATTATCTGGATTCATAAGAAGCAACTATAAATACTCTATAGATAAAATAGAGTTAGTAACAGAAAATAAGACAGTAGCAACAAGAATACTCAATTTAGTAAATGAAGTATATGGTGTAGAAGGACTCCTTGAAGAGAAAAAGTTAGGTAATTTCAATAATAAGAAAATATATGAAGTACAAATAGATAATAAAGTTAAGACTATTCTTAGAGACTTATCTTTAATAGATGAAAATGACGTATTTATCGAAACACCTAAAGAATATATAACTGGATCTTTAGAAGAAGAAAAAGCTTATATTAGAGGTAGTTTTCTTGCTAAAGGAAGTATAGCAGATCCAAATTCACAGTATCACTTAGAGCTTTTATATGATAATAAGTACGAAGCAGTATTTATGCAAAGACTATTAAATGAGTTCGATCTTAACAGTAAGATAATAATTAGAGATACAAAATATATGGTATATATTAAGGAAGCTGAAAAAATAAGTGATTTCCTAAAAGTAATTGGAGCTTTTAGAGCAGTTTTATATTATGAGAATGTAAGAATTACTAAAGAGCAAATAAACCAAACTAATAGATTAAATAATTGTGAACAAGCAAATATGGATAAGATTATAATGACTGCAGAATCACAAATAAAAGAAATAAACTATATAGATGAAAAGATGGGAATAGACTTATTAGATGAAAAACTATATGAAACATGCCAATATAGGAAAAAATATCCTGAGGCATCACTTAATGAGTTATCTGAAATAATAAGTATTGAGACAAATAAAAAGGTTACTAAGAGCGGTTTAAATCATAGATTTAGAAAAATAAAAGATATATATGAAAGATTATTAAATAATGAATAAAAAAAATTATTATTAAGAATGCATTTTATAGAAAATGCATTCTTTTTATGTTATAATCTTCCTATAAGAGTAGAAAGGACTGATTTAATGATTGAGAATTTAAAAACCATTAAGTTAAAAGTCGAAGGCGAAGAAAGAGAACTAGAACTAGGAGTTAAACTTGAAGATTTAGCAAAAGATTATCAATATAATCATAAGTATCCAATTCTTTTAGCAAGGATTGATAATGAATATCATGACCTAAATGATGTAATTACTGATACTAGAGACGTTAAGTTTTTAGACTTAAAAGATAGAAGAGGAAATTTAGTTTATGTAAATGGATTAATTATGCTTCTTAGTTATACAGCATGTGAACTATATGGCGAAAGTGCTAAAATAATTGTTAAACATTCCATAGATAAAGGAATTTATATTGAAACTAATTTCGATTTAACTCAAAAGAAACTTAAAGAGTTAAAAGAAGCAGCAATGAAATATGTAGAAAAAGATTTAGCAATTATTAAGTGTAGAGTAGATAGAAGAGAAGCTATTAACTACTTTAAGATGAAAAA
>JAEEGL011008749.1_pt1 | contig 19363 bp, 15 predicted proteins | sample 9134231 | NCBI WGS metagenome assembly JAEEGL01 (sample SAMN16246548, study PRJNA631951) | gut metagenome | biome: gut microbiome; feature: rumen; material: fiber-attached | host: Bos | place: Iran: Karaj | collected 2018-10
ATGTCTACCTTATATACAACATCTCCTTGATTGTATGTCTGATATGTAGGAGGAGTTGTAGTATCATCATAGTCAATATTGAACTCATCTGGTGCCCAGTCAAGTATGTTCTTATCATTAACTTTAGGAAGTATCTGATCTGAATCATTCTGACCAAACTTAGTGCTTACTGCCCATACTTTATTATCTTTTATTCTAACAATTCCAGTTTCCAAAGTGATCTCTTTATCTGAGAATTCTTTAACAACATATTTAGAACCTTGGCCTTTGTAGTATGCCATGTTTTTATATGTCGCCATATCGATTGATGAATCGCTCGATAAGAGGTTATCGAAATCATTAGAAAAACATACGTAATTGTTTTCGGATTGACTTGCAAGATGACTTTTTCCCTTATATAATGAGAAGTACATCTTTTTGTCATCTGGATTAAGTACGAGTTTAAAACTGATTTCATGCATATCACAAAGCGACTTAATCAAATCATACAAATTGTCACCCTGATATGAGCAAGGTGACATCTGAATTGCATAAATTGGATCAGTAACACTTGGTGCTACAAATACGAAATCATTAATTTTTCTTTGAGGTTTGTTTCCACAAGCTTCAGGATCGATTATGTAGAGCTTGAGAAGATACTCAATTGCCATCCATAAAGGAAACTTAGAACCAGAGTCCTGATTTGTAGATTTAGGATCTAGGATTTTTGTCGTGTTTATTTGAGTAACTGAACCATCGTCATTCCAAACTACTCTTCTTTTCAAAATTGACTCTAAAGAACGTCCAGAGATGGTTACAAAACTTCCATCTTCCAAATCAGTAGCATAATCGACTTTTTCAACTATCATTGTTCTATCCGATTCGGAACATTGTATATAATAATCTTGATGAATATTCGCTAATAAGTCAACAGCATCTGCTGGAATATATAATTCGAAGTCACCAAGATCTTCATATCTATCATTCCAAATAAAAGACTTATAGAGATCGATGATAGCTACTTTTTGTTTATTTGTATTGAAAGATATGACTTCCATTTTGAATTATACTCCATAATAATAAATTTTGTTTTTAACACCTGCTGTAATTTCTATACTTGAGTCCTTATCTATCGAAAGATAGTTTAAACCGCTTGTTAATTCTACCCACTTTCCTGCAGGTTCAATTGCTCCAAGGACATTATAGTCAACTCCATCATGGGTGTAAACAAGTCCTTTTTCTCCTACTATTGTGGAAAGCCTGACCTTATCTCCTGAAACAATACCAGTGTAACCGTCTAACAAATCGGATACAATATTCTTAATTTTTTCAAGAGAGAATACGTTTGTCGTATTTGTTAGAGAGTTGTCGATACGGATTTTCTTAGGATTTTCAGGATCATGAACAATATTTGATTTAAAAGCAATGTCAACAACTATTCCAGTGTTTGCATCACCCTTATATGATACAGGGGCTACTACATATGATACGACGTCACTCATTAAGAGTTGTGTATTGTCTGTAGGAACCTTAGAAAACTCAAATGAGAATTCAGGATTTGAAGAAACACTAAATCGTTGTTCTTGCATTACCGATGTATAGAAATACGGTTGTGGACAAATAACCGAAACAGAAGCCCCTTCGGCGCTCGAAAATATTGTAGGTTCGTTTGACTCCACAACTCCATCAATGAAAAAGTCTGTAAGCGCCTTTCCATCGTATGTTGTAAATTTAAGTTTTACATTTTTCTTAAGTGGAAAATAAGTATAGCATTTGCGTCTTATGTCCTCTATTGTGAGTGTATCATGATCGACAAACACCAAATTAAAAACAATGTTTCTATAAGTTTTTCTGGCAGAATTAAATAAACCACCATCTGTTGATGAAATATCAGCAACATTTACGGTCGCTTGACCGGGTCCCAAACCATTAATGGAAGTGACGGCCAACCCCTCTTTCCAAGGATTGGCCAATTCACATTCCAAAGATCTGCCAGTGTGGTTTGTAACTGTAAATGAATGGATCATTTTAGAAACCTCGTGACATTCCAAGTTGCCTCTGAGTTTGTCTGTAAATGTCGATACGAGACAAAGCCTTAGGCGAATAGTTATTTTGTGTGAAATTATAGACGTTTTGCCATCTATCTTTCATAAACGGATTAAGTTCAGAATCTTGGTTAATATAGTCACCAATTGAGGCATTTTGAGCTGCCATTAATGAAGACATTACAATACCATTTGCTTTTTGTGCATCAGAAGCAAGTTTATCGAGATCAAACGTAGGTGTAAGATCAGCTCTTTGAGATTCGAGACCGTTTTTGAGATCTGAAGCTGCAGAGACTGCCGAAGCCACATCAGTATCAGTAAGTGTAGCAGACTTTTTTGCATCATCAAAATCCCACCATTTAAGATCAACGTCTGGAGCGGATAATCCAAAACTAGACCAAAGATTACTAAGGATATCGACTATGCCACCTTTTTTATTGGTCTGTTGTTTTCCAATTATATTCATGGCCTGATCTATATAACCCTGAGCCCATGCTTCAGCATCTTCAACACCGGCTCTTTCAGCAGAACTATATAATCCATCCCAAGCTTCCGCCTCTAATTTATCTAAATCCGAAAGAGCAGTATTAAGACTAGATTGGAGATAACTGTGTAATTCTCTATCGGCAGCAGTGGTACTATTTTTTATGTTTGCTACTATTGATGTAACATCAGCACCAGCAGCAGCCATTTTTTCAGCTTCATCATATACAGCATGTGCTGCATTTGCTTCAATCGCTGCTCTTAATCTAGCCGCTTCTTGTTCAATAAAGGTTTTTTGAGCTTGGTATTTTTCATATGCAGTGAGATCACCCTTATATAGCTTAATTCTGTAATTGAATTCTGCTTCTGTAATGGATGTTCTATCAGAAGCTCCTGCGAATAATGTAGCAGTTATCATTCTAGAAGAATCTTCAGCTGCTTGTTCAGACATTCCTGCTGCAACCGCTTCTGCTTTTAACTTTTCTTGAACTTCTTCTTGTTTTAGACCAATAAGTTCTTCTTTATGATCTTCAGCTATTTGGCCCATATTAGCATAATTAGTTGCAACATCTGTTAATGCTATTTCTGATGCCGCTCTTTGTTTACCTATTAATTCAATAATATTTGCAGAAGTAAATTCACTTAATTTATTAAAATCTTCAATTAAGAATTTTGAATCTTTTGATTGTTTATCGGTTGCTACTGATAGAACACCCATTAATTCAACAACAGCGGTTGATGCTTCTTGTTCGGCCATGCCAACTTCTTCTGTTGCAATTTTCATAAGATTTTCATGCAATGTAGCCCTATCAATTCCTTCAGCTATTCCATCGTATGTTTCTGCTCGATCTATAGCAAGATTCAAAAGTTTTTCATTTAATTCAATTTGATGAGACAAACCTTCTTCTTCGCCAAATTTGAGTCTTCTTGCCGGAGTATTAGAATCTGCAGCATAAAGTTCTGCTTGTTTTTTATAATAATCCAATTTATCATCAATTGAGAGATCTGTATAAACGCTATTAAATGCTTTACCAAGCTCATATGATGCATTTTCATAATTTTCCAATGCTGGAAGAGTATTCAAAATATCATTCCATGCAGTATTTATTGCTTCTGTATCATCTTCTGCCATACCGACAAGCGTCTGTGTAACGTGTTTAAAATGTCTATATAATACATCTTTATTGTTCTCAACACCATTAACACTACCATACATTACATCTTTGTATATTTTTTCAAACACTTTTGAAGGAGAATGCTCATCTAAGATTTTTTTAACTATATCGACACCTTGTTTAGTAGTATTAGATAATGCATTATTTAATACTACTATATTGTCATTAACGCCAGCCGCGCCACCTTTAGGAATATTACTGTAAATATCATAGCCATCATTATATGCTCTTTCTGCGGCTCCATCAATTACTTTCTCATATGAATTATATATTTCATCATGGAACGTTCTATACCAATCTTCGTCTGCACTATCAAGCGTCCATTTTTCAAAAAAGTCATCCATATTAAGGGCGTCGCCCATTCCCTCAATTCCTTGAGCTCTATAGTACGCATCAACCCATTTATTTCCTTGCTTCACAAAAAATTGAGCTATTTTTAGTAAAGGCGTTATTAGGAATTTTATACCAGTCCATACAGCAGTTACTATTATTTCTGATATTTTTGTTACACCTTCTATAATTACTTGCCATGCTAATTTAGTATCTGTTAACATTCCTGTTAAAACTTCGCCTTCACTTGTTAAATCCGATCTAATATATGCTGCTTCTTTTCCAAATGTTTGTGCCAAACCATGAAAAGCGGCTTCAACTGCTACAACAGCACCAGCAACAGCGGCCATGGCTCCAACAACACTTTTTAAAGAATTGGCTACTTTAAACTGTGATTTTGTAGCTTCTTCAGGAATATAATTTGAAGGTAATTCACCAGTTTGCATTAAATATGCTGGCATTTGACCAGACGCATTTGCCGTCGATGCTCTAGCTGGTAATGCTAACAATGCTTCTGATACATTTGATGCTTTTTTAGATGTAGATCCTAATTTGCTTTTTAATTTACCAAATATTTCTACTACTTTTTCTCCGCCCTTTTTAAGATTTTTAAAAGTTACACCAATTGCATCAAGTGATTTTTTAACTGTTTTTATACCGTCTGTAATTTTTGTAAAAATCTTAAAACCACCGTATGTCAAGCCGGCTATTCCTAAAAATCTAGCGACAAAATCCTCTGAAAATAGTCCTTTTCCTCTTTTATTATGGAAGAAACTATTAAGTGTAGCGGTTATTATAGCAATTACTAAATCTAATATTTTTCTTACTAATTGTGCTATATCATCTTTTCTTGTATGAAGAACATCAATTAATCTTGATAAAACATCTATTATAAGATTAGCAAATTTATCAACTATGCTATTTAATTTTTCTCCAGAACTTATAACTGTATCAGTAAATCCTTCAAAGAAAGACATAAACATGCTTCCTGCAGAACAACCGATACTATAAAAAGCTTTCTTTAATTTTGGAAGTGCCCTATTAATTGAATCTGCTATTTTTTCCAATCTATCAAATACGCCATCTACAGCACCGCCTATGGATGCTCCATCAATGTTCATTGACGATAATACAGCTAGCATAGCAGCAATACTAGCGATCATAACACTAATTGATGCTACTACAGCAGATATAGCAATGGCAATCTTTATTATAACATCGCCAAAACCAGTAGAAAAATCAGTTTTAGTTTTTGCTGCAATAAGTGTCATCAATGACATTAAACCTATAATGGCCACCATTGCTGCAGAAAGTATACCAACAATTGCTATAACTGATTCCGGAACATCACCCATTAAACTTATAACATACAATACAGAAGCTAGACCTAATAAACTAGCAGTCATTACCAGCATTGTTCTGTTCAAATTTTCCCAAACAAATGATGATGTTCCCAATAATTTGGCAACACCTAATAGAGCGATTATAACTAATCCAAATTTTCCAAGCAATTTCCTAAAATTCTTAACTTTATCATCTTCCAATAATGGTAATATTGTTTTTATTGCTAATAATACGGCTGCAAAACCTAATAAAGCTCCCGTTATTGATACAGAAACTTTTGTTAATTTACTAGCATCATTAGATAATGCAGTCAAACCTGCTATTGAAATGGCTATTACACCAAGAGCAGCAATAATAAACATTATATAACCCCAAGATTCTTTTAGTCTCTTTGGATCTAATTTTGTCATTATTGCCATAGCACCAGCAAGCATCAATACTGCTGCTGCAATAGAAAGTATAACCCTTGAAATTCCTGCAAGCTTAAAGAAGGATGCGAATGTTTGAACACTTGCTTTAGTGCTTTCTGATTTTTTAGAAAGCAACTCCATAACAACTATCAATCCTGCTATAGATGCCGTCATAACACCTATTACAATAGCAATTAATTTAACAGATTTTATTAAATTAAATTCTTCATTTTTAAATAAAAATACCAATGCAGTCATTGCACCAACAAGAATTAATATAGCCATTGCAAAATCTTTAAATGCTGAACCTATCATCTTTATTTCAAGGCCTCTAGCAAGCGTTTTTGCTGCACTACCAAATTTCTTTGCAAGCGTATTCATTACCGTGAACTTCGTAATTGACTGATTTGCATATCCAAATGCATCGCCAATCTTTGCAACTGCACTTATTATTGGAGGTAAAGTTACAGCTAATACAGCCATAAAAGATGTAAATATTACTAAACCGTCTTCAAGTTTATTGTATGGAATCAATGATAATGTAAGCATTGCTCCAGCTAAAATACCTATAGATATAGCAATATTTAAAATAGTTTTTGACTGTAATTGTTTTTCATATGCTTTTAATACATTTACTCCAGCCGCCAATAAATCATTAATATTATCAAGTATTTTTATTTTTTCAATTGTTTTTATTATTTTAGATACAGCAATTGCACTTACAGCTATTCCTGCACCTATTAATGCTATCTTTTTTGGAATTTCATCAAGTACATCACTAATTTTATTTCCTATATTTTCAAAGAAATCTTTAATTGACAAGAAAAAATGTCTTATTTTATTCCATACGGAACCGACACCTTTTCCAGTTTCGTCAATTGCTTTTTGAACTTTTCCTGCAGAATCTACGACTTCATCTGATTCTTTTCCAGATTTTCTAAAAATAGCAAATATACTTGAAAGTATTCTTTTTATTTTTTCTCCAGCTTCACCTATTAATTCTTCAAAAGTTATTAAACCTTGTCCATAGTCACTTAGTTTCTTGAAAAAAGTAATTATAGCATTTTTAGGTCCTTCTAACCAAGACCAGTCAGTATTGTTTTTAAAATCCCTAATAAGTTGAAAAACAAAATTTAATATTCTCCAAACTGATTCTGCTATGAATTTAATAGCACCAAACAAAGTGGCTAATGGTTTAATATTAAATTTTTTAAAAGTATCCCTTATACCTTCAAATACTAATTTTATAGATTTAAATATCCATAAAATAGCTCCTAGAACAGGATACTTTTTTCCTAATTCTTCAATATTATCTATAAAATAGCCAACAATTTCATTAAAGAAATTAGTATCTTTTATAGCATTTCTTACAACTGTTATTTTATCACCAAATTTACCTAAATTTTTAAGTAAACCGACTATTCCTTTATTTGTATTTGAGAAAAAATTTTGAAAAATCGGAATTCTTTCTAATACTGCTTTAATTGGTTGTGAAATTGCCATCCATACAATATCTATGGCTGAAGCAAGACCTCTAAAAAATCTTATTAAATCTTTAACGGCTTCACTTACTCTTTCTATATTATCTGTATCCCAACCAATAACTTTATTTTCACTATTTAATTCCTCATTATTTATAACCAAAGCCCTAGTAAAGTTTTGAATAGTATTCATAACTTTTCTAGCAGCTTCTGAGATTCTATCTATTGGAAATATATTTAAAAAACCAGTTTTGACAGCTTTTAAAAATGTTTTTACGACTGCCATCATGTTTTCTATTGTTTTTCTAAAATTTTCTCTGCCGGATGTTAGGCTATTTTTTATTTCACCTTCTTCGTCATCCATTATTTGTTTAAATAATTTATTTCTAATTTTTGCATTATTATCAATAAATTTACTAATTACATCACTTATTCTAGTATAAAGATCTTTTGCTTGTTCGAGATCGCCAACAAGAATTCTGAATGATTGTGCCCAACCAGATCCTATAGCTTCTCCTAAAGTATCTATTAATTGTTTAAATGTTCTAACTTTAGTGGCTGCTTCTTCTGCAGCATCAGCAATTGATCTTAATTTTTCTATTTGACTTGTTGTGTATCCTTTTGCTTTTAATTCTTCATCCGATAAAGCCCCAGATAAAATCTGCATCGCTTCATTAAATAGATCTCTTGTCAACCAACCTTCTTGAAGCGTATGACCGAGATCACCATATTTAGCAAGCATTTGATCAATATTTTGACCGCTTTTACCTGTAACTTTATTTGCCCTAGCCGCTTCCGTTATTACGTTTTTAAACTGTTCGCCGGCAATATTACTATATTCAAGTGTTTTCCATGTAAGCAAATCAAATGAGCCTTTTGACATTGCTTTAGAAACAGCATTCCATGCCATCTGAGCTTTTTCAGTATTTGCTCCAACTAATGCAGCCGCATTTGCTAAACCTTTAATTGTGCTTACCGATTTACTTAAACCGACACCAGCGGATGTAAATCTACCTATCATAGTAGTCATTTGACCAAAATTATAAATAGTTTTATCCGCATAGTCATTCAATTCATCTAATGCATCATTAACATTTTGAAGTGTCGCACCAGATTGTTTTACATTTTGATAGATTGTTTGAGTTGAATCAATGATCGTATTGTATTCACCAATACCATCTTTTATGCCCTTAAAAAATACATTTTTTATTTTTATTCCAAAATTGACTACTTCATTTCCGAGACGGTTAAGAATGCCAAATGTTACTTGGCCTTTTAAAGTGAAAAAATTAGTTAAACCATTTATTCCTTCTTTAAAGCCATTATAGTCTTCTTTATTTAATAGACTTAATTTTTCATCTAATTTATTTAATGTTTTAATACTATCATTAACATTCGAATCAAAGTTAGAATTATCAAATGACATTTTTACAACTTGTTCATCAACATTAGAACGATATGACATTCATTATCCCTCCTCTCCGAAGTATTTATTTATTTTCTTAATTACTGGCTCTATAGCGGACCCGATATAGTTATATCCTTGAGTCCACGTGCCATCCAAAGCTGCATGTCCTGTGTCTATGATTACAGCTACATTAACACCATCATTTACATTTGTATTATACCAAACAAGATGAGTAATTCCAGCTTCTTCATAAATCTCGTAGTACCAAGAGTTTGCAGTTTTACCAGTACGAACAGGGGTGGCAGCCTGCAAAGCATCCACCCCCATCTGTCCGAACTCGTTTAATTTAATGAATTTCTTATCTACTTTCATCTTTTCAAGACGATTTTTCATTCTATTATTAAATCTTTTGTCGTATCCAAAAGTAACAGTTGGTTTCATAATAGAACTCTCCTTAATGTCATCCTTTACTATGCAGAGCAGCTCTTCTCATTTTATTGAGAGACGTGTTTTGAGCTAATATGCTTAAGGGCGACATCTTTTTAGCAGGCATATTTTCAAGACTACAAACCCTAATTAATGTAAGTAATCTATTCAAATGCCATTTCTGACACGGATCAAATGGTATTTCATTTTGTATCATCCATGAATAGATTACCTCAGAAGTAATAATCTTACTACTAGGCGGTGGTTCGCTTTCTTTTGCAAACCATGTTGCAGTCATACTATCCTGAATGTACTGCATTATCTCAAACTTATTTGTTTGTGATAAATTAGTAAATGCATCATCAGGTAAATTAGTTAAAGACATACACCTAACATAGTCAATAAATTCTTCTTCTGTCTTTTCACGTTTTTCATCTAAAAATGGTTTATGCCATTTTGACTCCCATTTTGAAATGGAAATCAAAGAATGCTCAAGTGTTACTTCCTTAGGATCTGAATAGACAAACTCGTTTTTATTTTCATCAAAATATTCTCTTCCAGGGATAACTATCTTTAGCATTCCAGTACCTCTTTATTAGTTATTTCCAGAAGGAAGGCTAGATGTCTTAGCCGTATTCTGCTTGTTTGCTTCTGCTATAAGATCCTTAGGTACTATATTCTTTACGAATGCAGCAGCCTTATCCGGATCGAGTATCAATTCCGTAAAAAGTGCATCGAATGCCATGGTCTGTTCAAACTCATCAGCAAGTCTTACACCATTTCTCTTCTTAATAAATGAACGTCCGTCATCGGACTTTTCACCGTATGCTGTAAGGATAATATCCTTAAATGTTTGCATAATCTCTGCACCATCGGCACCATTAGAAATTCTTTCAAGCTTCTTACCAAAACCACCGGGTGTCTTAAGTTCCATCTCCGTAAGTTCTGTCTTTGAGATGAAGAAATACAATGTTTCTTCTCTTGTGTTTCCGTCGAAATCTTCGTACTTAACTGTCTTCTTTAACATAATAATTATTTCCTTTCAAGATTTAATAATAAAGCGGGCCAGCCGAACTGAATACCCGCCAAGTTTTGTTATCAGCCGTTACCTATTGTTGAAAGAAGTGTATAAACTTCACCAGGAAGAGGGAGATATGCATCTGTACTATTTGTACCATAAAGAGCTGCCTCAAGAGCTGCGAGACCTGCTACTGTACACTTAGTAGAGTCGATTGTGATAAGTGAAGTAGGCTTATAAGTTACACCATTAACTGTGCAGTTAACAGGTGTAGTTGTAATTGTCCAAGAGAACGTAATAGCAGAAGGGCTATCATTAATTGTCTCATAAGATCTCTCAGAAGGAGATGCCTTACAACCATAGAGAAGGTGAAGCTTATAACCATGATCCTGACCATCTGTATCATTACCAATAGATGTTCTGTAGCAGAGACCAAAGGTCTTTCTTGCCTGCTGACCGATCATAATAGGTGTTACAGAAGGCAGAAGATCCCACTTAGTTGCGTCCCATGCACCAGCTGTTTCGATAGCTGTCTTACACTTGTAGTTACGACCATTGTAAGAAACAACGTCGTTTACTGCGTATGTAGAAGTTGTAGAGAATGCTGTAGCAAGGATCTCAACACCTGCTGAACCGTCGCAAATAGCGAACTCATCAGGATACATATAAGCATTGATTGTAGCACCAAGTTCCTCTGCTGAATAGAGGTTAAGGTACTTAATGTCGTCAGCATAAAGTGCTGTAGCCTCAGCACCAGAGGGTGATTCTGTTACGCCTGTCAAACCGTTCCAAGCAACGCCAGGACTATAAACGTGCTCACCAGTACCGGTCTTAGAAGCGTCATAAAGATAGAGTACGCCCTTCTTAGTACCAGTTTCAAACATTCTTTCGGAAGTCTTATCCCACTCAAGAATTGCCATTAAAGTTTCCTCCTATAAAATTTTAGTTCCAATAAATTATATAAACGTCATGATACAAACTATCTGATACATATTCTCTCTGGAATCTGCAAGTAGGTATCTGTGCAAGAGTATCTATAAGCGGATCATCCGGATTCCTATGTACATAAACAAGTTGGTATGCATGATCGAGTTTATACACATTATTGTTGGCAAAAGTACCATCTATTCTTGTTCTTGAATAAACGATACATGGATAAATAAGTTTTACATTTTCAGGGGGTTGAAAATAAACATTAGCCGTTAGAGTCTTCAGATACGCTTGAAGACTCAATCTCGTCTTCGCCATTATACAATCCTCCTAAAGATAAGATTAACCTAGGGGCTTGAACTTCAACGCTATTTACTTTCCATTTAGCCCCTAGGTATTTAGCATATCTAATAGAGTGAAAATTCTGCATAGCGTATTCATTTGCTACTATACTTATACGATTTGAAACGTTAAGATCTGGATTTACATTCTCACCAAGCTCGATTCTTCTAGTGGCATTTAATATGTCTCCACTATATTTCTTCTTAGTGATTGTGTTTTTCCAAATACCAGAATCAACAGGATCTTCAGATGTCGTAGCAAATCCGATTTCATCATAATACTTAGGCATGTGAATTCTCCTCTAAAAATCTGCTTTCATTTTGGATTAGATCAAGAAGGATCTGCAACACCAGCAAGAGATGCGATGTCTGCAGAAGTAGCTGTTACAGCATTAGGAACAATGTAAGTTACTGAACCTACAGAAGAAGTTTCAGAATAACCAACAGGAATAGCATAAGCTCCGCTATCAAGCAGAATTACAGCACCCTTGAGAAATGCATTCTTAAGTGCACTTGTTGTGAACTTAGTTGTGCAAGCAGCATTAATATATGCATAAGCTTCGCTTTCCTTCTTATAAATGATCTGAGCTGCATAATTCTTATCTTCAGCTCTCATAGGAATTCTATCGACTGCCATTATAATTTCCTCCTATAAAATTAATTAGCCCTGGCCCTGAACGGACTTCTCAAGAACGATTGCAGAGAAAGGCTTTGTGAGAGCGCCGGAGATACGTGTCTCCATGAGGTACTTCTGCTGGTTGAAATCGATGTCGAAGTCATCGAACATGCTGATAGAACCACCCTTATCTGCACCTACATTATAGTCGTTAAGGTTAACAACAATACCCATAAGAGTATTTGTGTAAACCTGGTTGCTCTTTGTAACCTGTCTTGTAAGGTTCTCCATTACAGGAACAGTAACGATCTTAGAAACTCTGAGCTTTGTTGCAAGCTGTGTCTCTGTCTCATAAAGAGCATGACCAATAGAGTCCTCAAGGAGGAGCATATCTGTAAGGAAGTCCTCAGTTGTGAAGAGGACAGGGTTACCAGAACCTCTGTAGTCCTTTCTAGCCTTGATGACAGCTCTGATAAAGTTCTTAGCTGTAGCATCGGCATCAGCACCGATTGTAACTTCCTTCTTAAGGCAGAAGAGATCCTCTTCCTTCCAGATAGGACGTACATTGGACTCATTGATCTTGTCGTCATCAGAATTAAGTCTGCCGTCACCAACGAGGATAGCACGAGCAATTTCCTCGTCAAGCATCATTCTCATTTCTGCCTTGATCCAAGCAACTACATCGAAATCTGTGATGTCGATGATGTCGTCACGATCGAGCTTCTGCTTCTTATAGATTGTTGTAGGGGTTGTAGTTCTCTTCAAAAGAGAGAATACCTCTTCCTTCTTCAGATTGCCCTTAATGTAACCCTTAGCTCTTGCCTCATCCTCTGTGATGTCAGCAAACATAGACTTAATTCTAGAGAAGGGTGACTTATGAACACCGCTCATAACAGTGCTAACCCACTCCATCTTTCTAGCGATAAACTCGGGCTTATCCTGGAATGTCTTTGCCTCAGGGAAGAGCCAATCAATATCCTTAATACCATACTCATCAGCATGAGCAAGGAAAGAATCTCTAAGTGATCCAGTTCTCTTACCATCAGAGATGATTGTCTCAATCTGAGAATGTGTGAGCTCTGCCTGATCTGCAGAACCATTGTACTCGTTTTCACCATCAAAAACGTTGTGCTTCATTTCTTTTTCTCCTTCGTTTTCAGTTTCTTCTTCTGCGCCGCCCTTCTCAGCAGCAACGCCAACAAGGTACATCATTACCTTCTTCTGTTCTTCGTTCATTGTGTCAATGACATCCTGAACTGTCTTTTCCTTACCGGAATCTTCGGCCATCTTCTTTTCCTCCTGTTTTTCCTCTTTATCTTCAGAGTCGGCATGCTCTATTGCTTCCTCTTTAGTATCAGAGTGTTCAACAGATTCTTCAGATTCAGCATTATCTTCAAGCTCGCCACCGAGATTGTCAATAAAATCGTTATTGTAAATAACTGCTTCATCTGATTCGCCATCTTCTCCATGTGCCATTGCAATAAAGTCAATCATAGCTCCAGGATTAGCTCCTGCAATAACAAGACTAACTTCTCTAATAGCCCCGTGAAGGACATCTCCAGCCTTCTGCACAAGCTTATTAGCATAAATAGAAAGCTGATCTACATCGCCATGGAGAACGAGTTCCTTAGCCTGCTGAGCCGGTTCTGTATTATTGAATGAACAATAAGCATACATGCCGTCTGATCTTTCTTCAAGAAGGGCATGACCAAGCACATTCATAGGATCTCCATGCTGATGCTGCCATACGAGAGGAACAACCTTACCAGCACATTCCTTAAATGCACCTGCTCTAATAGTACGTCCATCTGAGCACTTAAGATCATTCCTAGTGGCATAACCACTAAAATCGTATTTCATTTTTGGTGTTTTCTCCTTTCATAATATTATTTAATTTGACTAATCGGAGTGTTACCTACAGAATTTCTTTTGTCTGTGACAATTGGGTTATTCTGCATCTCTTCTTCTGATTGGTTAATATTCTTATTACTTAATTCATCTGCTCTCGGATCGTCAACAGGCTTATAACCAATAATCGCTCTCATCTCATTTGAAGATAGAATTGCATTACGTGTAAACTTATCTGCAATGTCAGCAATCTTTTCAGCTGGTGTAAGCTTGAATGTATCTTTAAAGAACATGATTCTTTGATTTAGTGATCGAGCTGTTTTTGTCAAGAATTTTCTTTGCATTTCTTCGGTTATTGCCGCTACAATAGGTTCGATTGTTCTAGACTGGTAATTTAACATCTCTTCTTCCGAAGCAGTTCCGTCAAATACGCCTTTAGTCATTCCGAGTTGGTTGTAAAGCATCTCTGTCAGATACTGTATCTGGTTAAACATGTTATTTTCTACAGATCTATTCAGCTGTGTTATATGTTCTGTTCCATCTGTATATGCGATACCATACTTAGATCCAGAGAGTTGCTGCTCAATGTCTTTACGTCTTCTCTCAGCCTGTTCTCGTCTAGCTTCAGTCTTTATTACGTACGGCAAACCAATGATAAGGTCAAGTTTTCCTGAACCTGACTGCTCGTCAACTGCATCAAGGATATTAAGTTTCCTTATAAGTCTCTTAGCTATTGAACCTTGTTCGTTCATAACAGCATAGAGAGGGTTTTCAATTAATGAAACCATCTTTTTAGGAAGCGTAATCTCCTCATGTTTTCCTGTTCTGTCATTGTAAAGTCTAACCTTTACATATTGCGGAAACCACTCAACAACACTACCAACTCTCATCGTTTTGATGTCATACGATCCTGTTTTTAATGGATCGAGAGTAGTGTCTACTGGTACAATTGCAACAACACCTTCATCAAACATTGACATAACGACATCCTGAATGAATGCTCTTCCTGTTTGGTCAATATTTGCTTCTTCTGTAAGAGCATAATTGAGACCAGATTTAATAGTGTTAATATAACGACCATTATTGTCTATCTCTACGTGCTCAATTGTAAGTGCTGCCACATCCATAGCAATTCGCGTATAGATAGCCGTTACAATTGTCTTTTCTGTTCCACGGGTAGGTCGAAACATATCTGGTCTTCTAGTATTGCTAGGACCAAGATCTATGTATCTTTTTGTCTCCGTGGGGTCTTTGTTCATGAAGGCGTTCCAAGAATGTTTAAGCCTTTCACCAAAAGTCAATCCCATTTTGAATTACCTTCCTTTATTTCTTTTTAATTATTTCATTTAATGATGTATCTCTAGCTGACGTTATTGCTGATTTTTCTGGTAAATAACCAGCAATTTGAGTCACTGGTGTGACTAATACTGATTCTGGTATATTTTTTGTCGAACTAGTTGTTTTTATTGAACTTACTGACTTTGAACTATTGCTCGAATATGTTTTATCAAAATAATCATAAAATTTCTGAACATTTTCAACTGTTTTCTGAGCATTTTCAACTGCTTTTGGAGCTTCTTTTAATACTTCAGTTGATTCTTTAAATGCTTTCGCTGTATTTTTTGGATTTGATGATTGTTTTGAAACATTTGAATTATTAGAAACATTCTTATTATCATTTACTACATTTTTTACTTGATTTTTATTAGAACTTTTATCGTCAGAACTAGAATCTTTATTATCTGACTTTAAATTAATTTTTACTTTTCCTTCAAGAAAAGCTTTTGTTGCGGCTGTTGCAACTGGAGGAATGGCTGCAGCTGCTACTTGAGTAACTGCTTTACCTGTTGCTCCTTCAAAAAATCTGTCAGCTTTTGCCAATGCACCATCTGGATGTGTGGCAAGAGCATATTGCTTATTATATTCAGACTGAAGTTTAAGACGATTAATCGCCTTATCTAATTCTTCATCTGACATGTTTTTTGTATTACGCAACTTTAAATTTTTTGACCTTCCAACCTGTTCTAATTTTGCTTGTTCTTTTTTAACAAGCCTATTTGTTTTGCCTTGTTGTTTGATTCTGTTTCTTTCCTCAGCAGCAGCTCTTTTATCTTTTTCTCTCTGAGCTTTAGACTTAAGATTTGCCTTATACTTCTGAGTTTCGTAAGTGGCTTTAGCTTTTTCAATTTTCACTCGCTCACTATCGCCCTTACCATAACGTTCACGACCTTCTGGTGTTAGTGAGCCATCTTCGTTTTGAAATCGACGAATTCCCCATTTTTGGTCTTTTATACCATGATGAATAAGATAAGTCGGATACTCACTCATACAAATGCCTCCCTGTTTGCTTTATAAGCAACATAGGCATCCATTAACGCAGCGACATTATCGATCTTCTCGTCGTGTCTCTGCTTAAAGAGCTTTCTGTTGCCATTTGTATCTTCAAGGGTGATACAGTTACCCATTGTATAACTCATTATCTCTTGATCGAAGATAAGCAATCTTTCTTCTGAAAGTTTCTTAATCTCACCAAGAGGTACTGATTCTGTTCTAGCACCCTGAATTACCTTCGTCACTCCAAATGCTCCATTCTCTGCAGACCAACGTTCTACAAATCCTTGAGCATTATAAGGGTCAAAACCAAAACACCTTACATCATATGAACTGTCCTGAATAAACTTATCAAGGTCGTCATAAACTTCCATCATATCGAGAACAGTACCCTCAAGAATAATCAACGTTCCTTCTTCAATAAACTCTTCATACTTAAGTCGAAGCGCTGCTGGAAGCTTACTTAATGTAAGGGATGTTATGTAACTTCTTGCTTTAATTCCAAATCGCTCTCTACTAAGAGGAAACAAAAAGGTAAATGCACAGAAGTCGTCACCCTGTGAGAGGTCTGCACCAAGTGCACAAGGTAAAGACCAGAATTCTTGTTTCCTATGCGGTTTAGTTTCTTCATATGTAAAGAAATATGTATAGCCCTCCATAGGAATGTTAAATCTCTTGGCCAAAATGTCATTTTTTGTAGACGGTGCTTGCTCTGCTCTTTCTACATCTAACTGATAGGTCTCATACGTAACTGTCTTACCCAGATTTGGATTTGCTTTAATCCACATCGATGGGTCGTTAACTTCCTTAATGTCATCAAGCGTGTAATACCAGATTGATACATGAGGATTAACATACTGACCTTTAAGAATGTCTAGCAATTCCATTTTGATGGTATCACCAGGACCATTTCTTACAGTACCTTCTGACGACGTTGCAATAATCAAATAGTCATCCAACTTAGATGCGCCTTGCTCAATACAACCGATGACATCTTCCTTAATGTCTCCAGAAAGCCACTCATCTACAGTCGCAATCTTACATCTCAAACCCTGCAATTTGTCAATTGACATAGGTCTGATCTCAAGAAGTGAATTCGTAAGAAAGTTCTCAATTCCCTTCTTAGTAGATGCCAGCTTCTGTCGATTTGCTCTGTTTCCTGTTGTATTTTGAAGTGAACCCTCAGTAAGAAACTTAAACAGAGGCCCACGCGCACGCGCGATAGAGGTTCTGAATGGTGACATTACCTCTTCTGCTTGTTTCATTGTAGGGGCTACAGTAATCTGATGAGTTGTTGAGGTATCAACACAAAGATAATATGCCTGAATACAGTAGTCATACATTGACTTTGCAGCACCTCTTGGAATGATTAAGTATTGTTTATTAGTTAAACGCTTCTTAATCATCTTTTTCTCGTAGTGTCCCTTAACTCCATTTGCTGGATCAGGTGGCACATATACACTTCGCTCTACGAAATAATACCAACAGAATACTTGTTCTGCCCAGAGCTTGAATGTATCAAGTAAGTGGAGATCATCACCGTTTGTAAGTGTAAGCTCTGACTCACAATACTTTACAAATCCATCCATAGCATGTTCATCATAATACACGCCTGGATTTCTTATAAGATCGTCAATACGATTCATCTCCATCGAGATGTACCGATTAACTAGTATTTCTCCTCTAATTACAGCGGCTCTAAATTCACCGTAATATTTCGGAGTCGCTGTATTTGATAACATTTACTCGTCCTCACTTTGTCCATTATAAACTCGCATTGCTTTAATAGCATCTGCATAAAGTTCTCTTAAATCACCTTCTGCTTCTATCGCTGAGGTTTTAGCAACTACTAATTTCTTCTGTTCTGCAAGGATTTCTTTCTCAAGTTTTTCTTTGCTCGAACCAAGCTTTAAATAGTGTGTTATAACTTGGCTCGATGCTGTTCCTTCTCTTAATTGTTTTTCCGCGAGATCGATAGCCAAAGATACCAATTGCTGCTCCCTCGCTTCAGGTGTTAATACAGGAGGACTTTTAATCTCAGGCTGATCGTCAGGAACTCTATTAATGTTTCTTTTAGCCATTTAAAGTCACTTCCAATCTACTTACCTTTCATAGTTTAGTTGTTTTTAATGAAAGCAGCACAGCTTGTATCATGTAAGCACTTAAAACCTGATACAACTTGAAAGGAGCATGGCCCGCACCATAATTAGCCACAACTTTGCTATACTGCTCTCATTAAAAACAACTAAAAAGTTTCATGGGGTAAGGATTTGTCACCTTACAGTATAACGATTATCTAGCCCACGTTAACCCGGTTTCAACCTAATTTAATAGGAAACACCAGCTCCTGTTTTATGAAACATGTTCTCATACGTGAAAAGAACTCTGAGGCGCGTCTACCTATTCCGCCACCCATGAAACTCAATTATTTAGTTGTCAATTTCGACTCATATGCTCAATCGTGCTACGGTAGCTTTCACGCTCCTCTGGAGTACGTGCATTCATCATCATTTTGTTAAGATGATCAATCATTTCCTGTTTACCATCATCACGGCTTGTATAACGTCCCATTGAATCTCTACCTCTAGCATAAGATTCGCCCATATTATATGAGCCGCCTCTATTATATGAGTTAGGATTGTTGTATCCGCCATACGAAGCACGAGTCATAGAGTAGCCCTCATCGTATCCGCGTGAATAGCCATTCATCCAATCCTGGGATTCATAACTCTTCATCGCTTCAACTGTTTCAATGTCTTTCACAACATCGATCATCTCTCCAATAAGGGCTACTTCATTAGGAGTCCAAGACTCTTTCTTACAGAGTTCCTTGAGCTCATCTTCCATTCTATCTTTGATTTTATAAATGATATGCATTTACGCCCCCTCCTTTAGACAGTTCTCTTTTTAATAGAGAGACTTCCATCTATAATATTTATAGAAGGAGTTGGCGTAGTTGTACCGTCTGTCACACCACTAACATATTCAACCGAAGCTGTTACACAGCAACATCTAGGTACATCAATAGCTGCTCTACTTGTTACATTACCATATTCATCTACTGCAGCAGGTGTAATAATAGATCTGCTTCCCTGTTGGGATTCTCCAGCTATAACTATAGCCGTAGCGATAGGGCCAACAGTTCCACCAGTGGGTATAGCAACATTGCCTGTAAATTCTACGTCATAAGTAGAAACA
>JAEEGL012101425.1_pt1 | contig 19363 bp, 18 predicted proteins | sample 9134231 | NCBI WGS metagenome assembly JAEEGL01 (sample SAMN16246548, study PRJNA631951) | gut metagenome | biome: gut microbiome; feature: rumen; material: fiber-attached | host: Bos | place: Iran: Karaj | collected 2018-10
CGAAGACACCGTAGTTGGTGATGTTCTTGACAGTACCCTCGAGAACCTGGCCCTTCTCAAGTTTGCCGATGATTTCGCTCTTCTGCTTCTCGAGTTCAGCCTCAAGAAGTGCTTTGTGAGAAACGACGACGTTGCGGAACTCCTGGTTGATCTTGACGATCTTGAAGTCCATAGTCTGCTCAACGAATGCATCGTAGTCACGGATGGGCTTGATGTCGATCTGGGAACCGGGGAGGAAGGCCTCGATACCGAATACGTCGACGATCATACCGCCCTTAGTGCGGGTCTTGATGAAGCCCTTGACAACGTCACCATTGTCATAAGCTGCATTGACCATATCCCAGGAACGGAGCTGGCGAGCCTTCTTGTGAGAGAGGATGAGCTGACCCTTGCGGTCCTCAGCTGACTCAACGTAGACCTCTACCTTGTCACCTACCTTAAGCTCAGGGTTGTAACGGAACTCGGGAGCTGCGATAACGCCTTCGCTCTTGTAACCGATGTTCACGATGACTTCCCTCTTGTTGATAGCGGTAACGGTACCCTCTACAACCTCATTCTCGACGACCTTTGAAAGGGTCTGGTTGTAAGCCTCCTCGATGGCGGTCTTGTCAGACGCACCGTAGATGCTTGCCTCGTTCTCGAAAGCGTCCCAATCGAAAGACTCGGGATCGACGGAAGCGTTGGAGAACTTCCTGGTTTCTTTTACGACAGGCTGCTCCTGGATTTCGGTCTGCTCGACCTCGGGCTGCTCTGCCGGATTGATGATTTCTTCTGCCATAATTTTTTTAATTAAAAACTAGTGGTTTAACATTATTTCTTGTACCCTCCGGAAAAGAAAAATGCCCTCCTCCGGAAAAAGGCGGGCAAATATAGCGATTTTTTTCTGACTGACAAAGGTTAACGTGCCGTTTTATGAAAAATCCGGACGTCCGCCTTCAGAAAAGGACAGAATTATCTGAGCTGGAATATCACAGGGAAGGTGAATGTGACCTTGACCGGTTTCCCGTCTCTCTTGCCGGGAGTCCACTTGGGAGACATCGATACCACTCGTACCGCTTCAGCGTCAAGCAGTTCATTGGCGCCACGGAGAACCCTCACATCAGACACCGACCCGTCCTCTCCGACCACATAAGACAGAGTCACTCTGCCTTGAATCTTGGCTTCATAAGCTTCTTTGGGATAGACAAGATTCTCGTTCACCCATTTGGCGAACTCATTGGCGTCACCTCCATTGAAAGTGGGTTTCTCGTCTACCATCTGAAAAGGAACGGAATCTCCGTCCGCGGGAGCGGACTGGGAGGATACGTTCTCAGTTGAAGAAGGACCCGTTTGGAATTTGACAGGGAAAGTATAAGTCACGCTGACGGGCTCACCTTTCTGCTTGCCGGGAGTCCATTTTGGAGAGGCTGATACCACTCTTACCGCTTCCGCATCAAGAAGTTCATGGACACCACGAAGAATTCTGACTCCGTATACGGAACCATCTTTGCCTACAGTGAACTGGACCGTGACACGGCCCTGGATATTCTTTTCCGCCGCTTCTTTGGGATAGACCATGTTCTCGGCCACCCACTTTGAGAATTCATTGGCGTCACCGCCGTTGAAACCGGGTTTCACTTCGACCATCTGGAAAGGGACTGTTTCATCGTTCTGGGGAGCGACGATCTCGTCAGGATCAGAATACGTAACGACTGTCTTGGAATTTGCCGCGAGGCAGACAGTAGCGATAGGAAGCGACAGAAGCAGCCAAGCCAAAGCACCTTTTGCCGTAGATTTCTTGGACATCATTTCAATACGATTTTTGAGATTGCTTTTCGTCAGATTGTTGGCGAGGGCCAATCCCCCGCTTGAGAGGAGTTCCTCTACAAGGAAAAGCTGATAATCCCTTGCCCTGATGCCACGGTCCAGTACCGCACCGTCCGCCTGGAACTCATGAATGGCGCGCAAATCCTTGCGGAGCATCCATGCGAAAGGGTTGAACCACTGTAAGGTGCAAATTGCGGCGCACAACTGTATATCCCATGAATGGCCGTATCGCACATGAGCTTTCTCGTGCAAAACAAGAGATTCCCTTGGAGAGGGCATTTCCCTTGAGGGGACCACTATAGTTCCGAAAAAGCTGAAGGGGACGCTCAACACCGGGGACACCATCACGTGTGTGCCATCCTCAAGGACAGCTGTAGAGGAGCCCCTTATGATCTTCGTCACCTTTATTAGCGAGACAAGATTGTAGCATGCCACCATAGCGGCTCCAACAAGATAGAGAACGAGCAATACGCTCATCCATCCTCCTGTGGAACCTTGTGTGCCCGTCTGAACAGTTTCCATCGCCACCGGCGCTCCCGAGAGAGCTTCGCCGGAAGCCAATTCAACTGTCCTTGTTACAGTTATCACCACAAACGGCAGAATGAAGGAAAGCACTGAAGCTGACAGAAGGTAAAGCCGGCTTTCTCTATGGAGAGTCTTTCCGTAAAGGGAGAAACGCCACAGCAGAAAGAAGGAGGCCAATATGGCCGAAGCCTTCAATATATATAACAGATACGCTTCCATCATTCCTGGGTATTATCGGATTGTCCTTCCTTGAGAGACTTCACGAGAGCCTCCAGTTCCTCAACACTGATCTTGTCCTCCCGGACGAGGGAAGACACGGCACTGAGGTAAGAGTTCCCGAAGAAGTTGTTCACAAGACCGGAAAGGGAATCACTCCGGAAATCCCCCTCCCCCACGACCGGGTAGTATTTGTAGCCGTTCCCGAAAGTCTCGTGGCCGAGGAATCCGTCCTTCTCAAGAGTCCTCACCTGGGTGGAGAGGGTATTGATGTGGGGACGTGGCTCGGGGAATAGTTCAAGCATATCCTTGACGAACATTTTACCGTTCGCCCAGAACAGCTTCATGATGTACATCTCTTTCTTTGTAAGTTTGCGCATATCTTGTTAACAGTACTGTCGTGATCTTAGAGACGGGCTTTCCCCCATCCCTTGGCAAATGTAAAACCAAAAAATGAAAAATCCAACTAAATTTAATAGTTCAACTAAAAAATTTCTTTTTTATTGGGCTATAAAGTTCGCAGAACGAAAAAACGCCCCGGAATCCGGAGCGTCCCTATTCTGCTGAAGAATGGTCTTACAGGAGTTTTCTCTTGATGAAGATGAAAAGTACTCCGCCGAGAAGGAACAGCATGAAGACCAGGATCCCTAACCAAGCCAATGGCCATTCAGCCAATGGAAGTTTCACGTTCATTCCATAGAAACTTGCCACCAGAGTGGGCGGCATCAGAAGGAGGGATATGACCGTGAAGATCTTCATGATCCTGTTCTGGTCCAGGTTGATAAGACCTACCGCAGTCTCCTGAAGGTACTCAAGCCTCTCGAAGCTGAAATTCGTATGGTTGATAAGGGACGAGATATCCTGCTGGAGGACATTGAACTTCGCTTCAAGTTCGTCTGGAAGTTTGTCACTCTTGAGGATGTTTGTGATAAGACGCTGCTTATCCACGATATTCTCGCGGACTATCATCGTATTCTCCTGCAACTGATTGATGTCCAACAGGAAATCCTCATTGATGTCTTCCTGCTGATTGATCCTTCTGCTGTATTGGCTGATCTCCTGGCTCATGAGCTCGATCATATCAGCATCAAGGTCAACCCTCTGGTCAAGTATGTAGACGAACACCCAAGAGCCGTTGGGGAACATCTTTGGACGTCCCTGCAGTCTGCGCTTGAGTTCTGTGAAAGTCCTGAGGGGAACATCCCTCATGGTAGTGAGAATACCTTCGACCAAGGTGAAAGACACCGCTTCCATCGTATACTCCTCCGGTCCCGGCATCAAGAAGTTGGTGTTCGCGAAAATCGCCGTCTCGCTTTCCATGAAACGTGAAGAACTCTCGATTTCCTCAGCATGGGCCTTGCTCTGGATCTCGACTCCGAGGAAAGCCTCCACTGCACGTTTCTCGTCACCTTCCGGCTCAAACAGGTCTATCCAAACGACATCGGACCTGCTGAAATTGCGAAGGTCGGCTTCCTGCTTGGAAAGCTCAATCATTCCGTTAACTCTGTAGAAGATATCTATCATGGCTCTTCCTCCCATTCCGGGGATCTCACCCGGCTTTTGCTCCCGGCGGACGGCTTTGCACGGCCGGGAAGGTTACTACTAAGCCTGTCATACTCTGTTCAGCAAGACAGACATGGGTTTTACAGTGCCGACATTACGGAAAAGTCAGCCTGCAAAGATAAGCAAAAATATTTTCGGTGTATGCCCTTGCAGCAGAAAATATTGCAAAAGACGGAAAGACCTATGGAGGAGATATCAGACTATGCCGAAAACGATATTGAGGCCGATAAGAATGAGGATGACTCCTCCAGCTATAAGAGCGGGGCGGCCGAACTTCTCCCCGACCTTGGAGCCTCCGAGTATGCCGAGTACGACCGATGCGGCGGTCACAAGGAAAATCGCGACCGTGTCTGTTGCCGCTTCTCCCATGGAGATACCGTCTATAGAAAGAGAAGCGCCTACAGAAAGTGCGTCAATGCTCGTAGCCACGCCTCCTATGATTATATTCTTAAGGCCGGAAAGATTCTTCACCTCACGTTTATCCTCACCTTTGAAAGCGTCGAAGAGCATTGAGCCGCCGACATAAAGAAGCAGGAGGAACCCGATCGCATGGGCGATACCCATGACATACCCGGATACAAGTTCTCCGAGAAGCGCTCCGGCGGCGAACAGAGCCGCCTGTATTATGGCGAAAGAAAGGGCAACAGGAAAGATGTCACGCCATCTCCTTCCGGAAAGGGAGACACTTGAGCAGGCCGATACCGCGAAGCAGTCGGCGCAAAGCGCTACAGCAAGAAGAAATGCCTCAAATATACCGAGAAACATATCCTATGGGCGGAATTCCTGACGGTTGACAATCGAACGTCCGAGGGTCAGCTGGTCTGCGTACTCAAGGTCATCGCCGAATCCCAGGCCCCTGGCGAGAGTGGAGACCTTGACGCCGAACTTCTCAATCTGGCGATATATATAGAAGGATGTGGTTTCGCCTTCGACATCTCCGCTCAAGGCAAGGATCACTTCCACCTGCCCTCCGCCTTCATTGCAAAGGGAGGCCACCCTTGTTACCAGTTCCCCTATTGTAAGATCGGAAGGACCGATTCCGGCTATCGGGGAAATGATTCCTCCAAGCACATGGTAAAGGCCATGGTACTGTCCGGTCTTTTCGATGCTCATCACGTCCCTCACATCCCCGACAACGCAAATCGTCCTCGGATCCCTGGACGGGTCAGAGCAGATCGAGCAGGTCTCCGCATCCGAAATCATCATGCAGTTGGGGCAGTAGCTGACATCGTCCCTCAGATGCACTATCGCATCGGCGAAACGGTGCACGTTCTCCTCGGGTTGGCGAAGAAGATGAAGGGCAAGACGAAGCGCGCTCCTCTTCCCTACTCCGGGAAGTGAGCTTATAGCTTCAACTGCATCCTCAAGAAGCTTGGAAGGGTACTTTTCCTTAAGCATCCTTTCCCTCCTTGTATGCCGTAACAGCAGCTCTCACCTGACCATATTCAAGAAGAAGCGCCTTAGCCTTCTCGTAATCCTCAATACCGGTTTCGAACATGATCATCCTGGTTCCGCGGTCGACGAGTTTCTTGTTGGTGAGCTGCATATCCACCATACGGCTTCCGCGCACGTGGCCGAGCCTTACCATGACAGATGTGGATATCATGTTGAGAACAAGTTTCTGGGCGGTTCCCGCCTTCATTCTGGTGCTTCCTGTGACAAATTCAGGGCCCACGACGACTTCAATCGGAATCTGTGCAGCCTTTGAAACCGGGGAACCGCTGTTGCAGGTTATGCAACCGGTAAGGAGCCCGTGTTCCCTTGCGATACGGAGAGTACCTTCAACATAAGGGGTAGTACCCGAAGCCGCTATGCCCACAACGGTATCATCCTCGTCAGGTTCAAAGGGCTGCATGTCCCTCCAACCTCCTTCAGGATTGTCCTCGGCGGCCTCCACTGCATTACGTATGGCTTTGTCACCACCCGCGATAAGACCTATGAACATGTCATGGACACCATAAGTGGGAGGTATTTCGGAAGCGTCGACTATGCCAAGTCTTCCGCTGGTTCCGGCTCCTATATAGAATACCCTGCCGCCCCTTTGCGCCCTTTCCACTATCCCGTCAACCAAACGCTCAATGGAAGGAATCACCGCTTCGATGGCCACAGGAACCGATTTGTCTTCCTTGTTAATGGACTGAAGTATCTCGAGTGTGGACATGTCCTCGAGATGATCGTAATGGGAGGCCTGCTCCGTTGTCCTCAACTGTCCCATATAATAACGGATTAAGTTATCTGTTTTTCTCTATTCAATTCCCTCGGAATGATAATCTATCAGTCCTACGATGGGTGAACCTATAATCTTCGAGAAGGTGACTCCATATTCTTCACCTGTCCTCATGAGTATATCCTTGTTCGCGTTGCCGAACCCGCCGACGACTCCGACTTTATATGACTTGACATCATACTGGAGAAGAGCCCTTGTGAAGAAGTTACGGAAATTGTTGTCCACAAGATTCTTCACATAATCGCTCCTGTCATAACGTTCAAGAATCCAAGGGGCGAATGAGCCGAGATACCTTGAAGGTGCCTGTCCCCTGTAGACGTTGGCCACAACGGTCATGTAATCCACCTCGAACTCCTGGGCGAACTCCTTGGACACGTCCTCCGGAACAAGACCTTTCAGGAAATCAGCCATGAAGAGTTTGCCAAGGCACGCTCCGCCACCCTCATCTCCGAGGATGAAGCCTGCAGACCTGACGTTCTTTACTATCTTTCCGCCTTTGAAAAGGCAACTGTTCGATCCTGTTCCGAGAATCGCGGCGATACCGTCCTCGTGACCGCAGACCGACCTGGCAGCTGCGAGAAGATCGGACGCGTATTCCATCTCGGCCCCGGGATAAAGTGAGCAAAGCGCTTCATTGAGTTCTTTTGCCACAGCAGGCACTTTCTCCCCTTCGGAAGTGATGAGACCCGCAGCATAATAATGAAGGCTTTTCACGGGTTCGGTCGCTCCCTTAGCTTTGAACTCTTCAGCGGCCTGGCTGATTATAGCCATTATGGCATCCTTCTGCATAACGGCCACATTCATTCCGGGAGTCTTGACGCTTACGGTCTTCCCTCCTTTCATAATGGCGCACCAGTCTGTCTTGGTGGCTCCGCTTTCAGCTATAATGATCATTTTTTTCGGTCTTTCTGAATTTTCTGTCCTGAATGGAACAGATGACAAATATACTACAATCCCCGGAATGTTGTCATTTGCGAAGAGCCTTCTTGACCACGGGCATGATATGATCCACATACCTCATCATACCTAGATCAGTAAAATGGATTCCGTCAACGCATGCTTCGCCGTCATCTCCTATCATCCCTTCAGTTGCCACATAGTATATTTTCTTGGCTCCTGAAGCTTTGGCCTGCCTGAACACTTCCTTCTGCTGGGCGTTCTTGGATTCGATCTCCTCACGGATCTTGAGGTCAACTATGGAATGGGTGAAAGTAGGATCTTCAACGAATATCACCGGGACATCCGGGTGAGCATCCCTTATGATCTTGAAAAAGTCCATAGCCCTTTCCTTCATCTGGTCGACGGTCGCATTAGGAACGTAATCCAGTATGATGAGCGAAGGATTCTTCACCTTGGCGATAAGCCTGGCCACTTCCAGATCAAGCTGACCGTTACCGCTGAAACCGAGGTTTATCACTTCCCTGTCCAGACGGCGGGACAGGATCGCGGTATGTGCCATACCGGGACGGCTTGCGCATCCTCCCTGCAGAATGCTGGTTCCGTACATCACTACAGGTCCGTCAGATACCGGCCGGGCCACCTTAGGACCTTCAAGCACATATCCTTCAGGCACTCCTATCTCAAGTGAGTCTATACCGTCATAAAGAGGAAGGTAAAGCATGTACTCTCTCATCACGGGTTCCATGTTGCCCACTATCATCCGTTCCTTGGAAGAGGACGAATCCCATGTGAATCCGCTTCCCACGAACATCCATTTTCCGCCGATGATCGCATAGAGGTCAAGTCCTCCCACACCTATATCCGTCATATGGGGCATATGGTATGCGGTGTTGTGCCATTTGGCGTGGATGCTCGGAGCATCGGAGCGGAACCTTATATAAAGGCCCGCGGAATTCAGCGAAAGGTCCCATAAAGGTTTACGGGAAACAGACTCCATGTCCGCAGTGAATCTCTGGTATCTGGCTGATGTATTCTCTACCGCCTTCCCGTAAAGAGGGAAAGCCGTGGCGTCAGTATAGACGACATCCTGCGCACTGCAGAACAGCCCCGAAAGGGAAAGAGCCAATGAAGCCAAAACGATCCTTTTTGAAACAGAGTTCATATGAATTGGATTTGATTTCTGAAGAAACTTGGACGCACAGCCGACGGTCATTGGACGTAAGCACCTTTTTTCATCCAATGATAATATCCGTAGACTGCGGAAGCGATATACACCATATAAAGTACCGCCATCCAGTTGAGGCCTGATGTGAAACAGAGTATGGTAGAAAGGATATCCGCCACAATGAACAGCAGCCACTGCTGAGGATAGGACTTGGCGAGCCACCATGTTGCTATAGCGCTCATGACTGTCACCACAGCGTCAAGCACGGATTCACTGTCTCCTATAGCCTTGAGAAGAAGTATCAGAAGAGCGGTTCCGACAATGAATACCGCCAGAGAAATGAGGGCTGTCTTCCGGGAAAGCCTTTCCAGATGTATGGTAGCGCCTTTGGATTCTGCGGAAGCGGACGCTTCAAGTCTGTTCTTGTCTTTCCTCCACTGATAAAGTCCCCAGAAGGACACCACCACATAATAGATGTTCAGGCCCATTGAGGCGTAAAGATGCTGGACTGCAAAAGAATAGGCGCAAGCCGCCCCTGTCAGTATTCCCAGCACCCACATGAAATTCTTCTGAAGGATTTCCAGAATGACATACAGGATGCCGGTATAAAAGGCGAACTGTTCTATTAGAGAAATGATGTCCATCGGCGGTATCTGCAGTGTTTGTTGAAAGTACAAAATTATATTTTTTGGAAGAAAAAACATCCCCGTGAAGTATATTTGCATATAGAATGATATAACGACATGACAGAAGAAGAAAACCGCAAATGGAAGACTCTTGAGAGCACCCGACTTTTCAACAGGCCCTGGCTTACCGTCAGGAAGGATGTCGTTCAGCTCCCGGGAGGACAGATAAATGACGAATTCTATGTCCTTGAATACCCCGACTGGGTGAACGTGATCGCAATTACTGACGAAGGCCTCTTCGTCATGGAAAAGCAGTACCGTCACGGCATAGGACAGCTCTCATACGAGATATGCGCCGGAGTCATCGAAGAAGGAGAAACCCCTTTGGAGGCAGCGAAAAGGGAGCTTCTCGAGGAGACCGGCTATGGTGAAGGCGAATGGGAGGAATCCATGGTGATCTCAGGGAACGCCTCCACCACAAACAACTTCACCCATTCATTCGTCGCCAAAGGCGTCAAGAAGATCTCCACACAACACCTTGACCGTACGGAAGACATCGAACCCGTACTTATGAACGTGGAGCAGGTGAAGGAACTGCTTGTATCCGACAACGTCAAACAAGCGCTGATGGCGGCTCCTCTATGGAAGTTCTTCGCCAAGGAAGGACTCCTATGACTCCGTTAAAGCGGGAGTACAATACAATTCAGGGTGGCCTTGCGGTCACCCTGAATCAGTATATCACAGTGGAAGAACACTAGTACCTTATGTACAGTGCGGGATGTGAAGCTCCTATTCCGGCCTCAGCTTTCCAGTTGGTGGTCTTGAGGTCCGCACTGAAGCTGTATACGTAACCGGGATTCTGATAATCACCGGCATCAGTAATATAAATCTCCCTTGTGACAGCGTTCCTCATAAGAGCCGAAGGCATCTTCATGTTCTCGGCGTCAGAATTGACAGAGAAAGGTATCTTGACCACGTTCGCTCCTGAGATGGAAACCTTATAAAGGTTGTAGTGCTGCTTGCTGCCGTCCCAGACGAGTTCATCATCAGTACCAAGAATGTACATGGTGTTGTCGTTCGGATCGAATCCTATAGCGGAACATCTGACATCAGCCAGATCTCCGGAAGGAGGAGTAACCTGACCGGAATTGACATCTATCTTGTAGAGTCCCGAGTGGGTGCTGAAATAGTCTCCCGAAGCTGTGACCCAAAGATTGTTCAATCCGTCTGAGATCACATATTTGAGGTTGGGGGCGACTTCAATGTTCTTGACTACCTTGAAAGTGGCGCGGTCAATTACGGTGACCCTGTTGTCATATCCTGCGACATATCCGCCTGAATTCGCCACAAAAATGTACTGCCCACAGATTGAAACTCCCTCGGGCTGGTAGCCGACTTTGACCTGATCCAGAATCGCGATCTTGTTTGAGCTGTCGTTACCTATCTTATAAAGCGTGCCTTCCTTCTGACCGGCCTCGGGATTCGTGTAGTCATACTTGGCGTCTCCGTACGATGTTATGTACGCAAAACCCCAATCCAGATCGAAAGTGATCATGCGTGGAGAAGGGATGCTGAGAGTCTGAAGATGTTTTTCATCATAAGGGTTGAACACCTCCACAAGATTAGAACCGTTCATAATGGCCCAGCCTGTATTGTAGAAAATGGCAAGGCAGTTGCCGGTGTCACCCAATCCCATAGGGATGGAAGGGTTCATCTGTTTGAACGAATTGCGTACATACTTTCCGTCCTTGAAACGCAAGAAATCCAGTGAGGCGTTGTTCTCTCCCCATTTCCCTTCGTTGAGCACGAAGAGCTTGTAATAAGGGGAAGTAGGGTCACCTACTGTAACTACTTCACCCGCGAGTTTCTCATCATCGGAGGCATCGACGACATCAGGGATGTCCGTCTTGCAACCTACGGCTATCGCCGCCAGGATGCAGCTGCAGAACAGCAGTGTAATTTTTTTCATTTGAATCACGTAATCTAAATGTCCGGCAAAATTACCGCTATCATTCTTAAAATCAAAATCCGGATATTCCTTGCGCGTCAGAAAGTGAATTCCGCCTTCAAAATGACATTGAATCCCGGCATGGGGTATCCCTTCACTATCTCATACTGGCGGGAAAGGATGTTCCCGAAATTCATCTGAATGCGGCATTCATCCATGCCCTTCATAGCGAACGTCTTCGATAGCGAAGCATCAAGGGTATAATACGGCGCTATTTCAAAATCTTCCCTGTTCGAAGAAGAGCTCCACCTTCTGGAATTTCCAAGCCAAGACACATCCAATCTCCAAGTATCGAAAAAGACGTCTGCGCTCAATGTTCCCGAGTGCACTGGAATATATGGGATCTGTCCTCCGTATGAGCTGGAACCTTTCTCCGTATGGTCAAGAGCTTTCTGGAAAGTGTACTTCGCCAGCAATGAAAAACCTCTTCCGGCACCTTCTTTCCTGAACGAATCCGCATCATAGGCTATACTGGCCTTCAGTTCTGACCCGGTCACATCCACCTTTCCGATATTGTACATGGTCCACCTGAACTGGTTGGCTGCAGGAAGAGCGACTATCTTGTCAGTCAGGTGGTTGTAATAACCTTCAATCCTGGTTTCCATAGTCCAGTGACCTCTGGGAAGCATCCTCCATGTCAAAGCCGCATCAAACTGTGAAGCCTTCTCCGGTCGGAGAGATGAGTTGCCCATTATAGTATAATAGAGGTCATTGAAGGAAGGAAGACGTACGCTCCTTTTGGCGAAGACGTCGATGACAAGTTCGGGTGAGCCGTCCAAAGGACGGAACGAGAATCCAACCCCGGGAGAAAAAGCGTCCCTTCCGGAAGCCTTTTTCGCGAATCCGCTCTGCTCGGCTCCTTTCTTGAACCAGTCATACGCATACATGTGCTGGAGTGTAGCGGAAAGGTCCATCACCCTGGAGGAGTAATCAGCCCTCAGCGCATTCCATAAGCTCACTCTTGTCGGGTACACGAAATAAAGCAGATTCGCATCCAAATGGTTGATCTGCAAATCAGTCGCATGCGAGAGAGACACCCTTTCGGAGAACATGTACTTGCCCGAATATGACAGATAGACTGAGTTCTGGACATAGGTGTTGTCCAAGGGCAAAGCAGCAGGGTCTGCCCAAGGATTGGTGCGGTAACGCGTAAGATCAAGGGCGTATTTGCTCCTTAAAGCCATCGTATACTTGCTCCCCTCTCCTGAAGACCAATCTCCCTGAAGGAAAATATTGCCATCGGACTGCCGGTCCTTTGATGTAACCGAATCGGTAGGACGTCTCACAACCGGACCCGGAAGGCCACGGTCTGATGAGTACATGTAAAGGGTCACATTCCATGCTCCCCCGGAACGGGTCTCCGAATGAAGATGCTCTTGAACCCTCATGCTGAGGATATCCCCGTTCATTCTCGTCATGGTAGTATCATACCCGGCGATTCTTCCGTCAGGAAGAGTCGTAAACTTCCTTTCATGAAAATGGTAATGTCCGTTTGAAGAGAGAAATTCTGTCTCAAAAGATGATATTATACCCTTCCCGAACACATGATCCCATGAAAACGAAGGCGAGAAGGTCCCGAAGGATCCACCCCTTACACCCGCCTTGAATGAAGACTTGCGTCCCGGCTTGAAAGAAGGAGTCCTTTGGGTGAAATACAATGAAGAAGAGTTTCCCATCTCCCTAGCCGTAGGGAGGCCAGAAGAAGAGACTCCGTTGCGGAGCTCCACTCCAGAAAAGCTTCCGGTGGAAAAACGTCCAAGGTCGACCTGCATGTTCTGGGCGTTTTCAACGGGAATTCCGTCAATATACACTCCTGTATGTTCGCTCCCGAGGCTCCTCACGTTCACCGTCTTTATTCCGCCCACTCCTCCGTAATCCTTCAATTGAAGGCCGGAGAACTGACGGACGACATCGGCGATTGTAGGGGCGCTGCGAATGAATTCTTCACCTGCGCTGTCCCCGGAAAACGCACTTCGCATGGATATCCTTGAAAGGACAACGGCCCCTTCCAGGGATCCTCCCTTCAACGAATCGGGTTCTTCGGGAAAAGAATCAGCGAAGAGGTTCCAAGAGACTGAAGTGAAGAAAAACAATACCGATATGAGCAGTATTCTTCGCACGGGAACAAAGATACCGCGAATTTTGAGTATTTTTGCCAGACATGTCGAATTAAGGACAACAATAATTACATATAAACATCATTTCCTCACATGGACAAGAATTCCTACGCACTGGGCATGAGCATAGCCCACAACATGATCCACTCAGGAGTAAAGAAAGTTGCTCTTGATGACTTCATGGCTGGCCTGAAGGCCACCCTCAGCGGAGAAAAACCCGCGATTTCACTCGAAGAAGCCAGCGAGATACTCGACAAATATTTCCAGGCCCTCCAGGAAGAGAAAGCTGCTGAAGAAGCTGAGATCGCTTCCGTGATGAAGAAGGACGGAGAGGAGTTCCTCGCCGCCAACGCCAAGAAAGAAGGTGTGAAAGTACTCCCCAGCGGACTCCAGTACAAGGTCCTCAAGGAAGGAACTGGCCGCAAAGCCACCCGTTCTTCAAGGGTCAAATGCCACTACGAAGGTACTTTCACCAACGGTCAGATCTTCGATTCTTCATACAAGAGGGGTGAACCCGCCGTCTTCGGTGTCACCCAGGTCATCGCAGGATGGACCGAGGCTCTCCAGCTTATGGCAGAAGGATCCATTTGGGAGCTCTATATCCCTTACAATCTCGCCTATGGTGAGGCCGGTGCCCATGGAGCGATCCCTCCGTTCGCAGCCCTCGTTTTCAAGGTTGAACTTCTAGAAGTGCTTTAGAAATCACCCTAACCCATAGAAAGACAATTGAGGCGGCCTGAAGGTCGCCTCAATTATTTCATACATTCACCGGGAAGCCCGGTGGAACTTATTCACTAGAGAGCTTTGCCGTCAGAACCGAGAACGTTCACGATCTTGTGCATGTAAAGCTTCTTCATCTCGTCACGAGCGGGTCCGAGATATTTACGAGGGTCGAACTCACCGGGCTTCTCATCGAAGACCTTGCGGACAGCTGCTGTCATGGCAAGACGAGAATCGGAGTCGATGTTGATCTTGCAGACTGCGCTCTTGGAAGCCTCACGAAGCTGCTCCTCAGGAATACCTACTGCATCGGGAAGTTTGCCGCCATGCTCGTTGATGATGTCGACATACTCCTGGGGAACTGAAGATGATCCGTGGAGAACGATAGGGAATCCAGGGAGTTTCTTCTCAATCTCGTGAAGGACGTCGAAAGCGAGGGGCGGAGGTACGAGACGACCGGTCTTGGGGTCACGGGTGCACTGCTCGGGTTTAAACTTGTATGCGCCGTGTGAAGTTCCGATGGAGATCGCGAGAGAGTCGCAGCCGGTACGGGTAGCGAAGTCGATAACTTCCTCAGGACGTGTATAGTGGGATTCCTCTGCAGAAACCTCATCCTCAACACCTGCGAGGACACCGAGTTCAGCCTCAACTGTCACATCGTACTGATGAGCATAGTCAACAACCTGCTTAGTAAGAGCGATATTCTCCTCGTAAGGGAGGGAAGAAGCGTCGATCATGACTGAAGAGAAGCCCATGTCAACGCAGCTCTTGCAAAGCTCGAAAGAGTTTCCGTGGTCAAGATGGAGGCAGATCTGAGGATGCTCCCAACCGAGTTCCTTAGCATACTCAACAGCACCTTCAGCCATGTAACGGAGAAGGGTCTGGTTCGCATACTTGCGGGCTCCGCTGGAGACCTGGAGGATGACGGGGGATTTTGTCTCAGCTGCAGCCTGGATGATAGCCTGGAGCTGCTCCATGTTGTTGAAGTTGAAAGCGGGGATAGCATATCCGCCGGCGACGGCCTTCGCAAACATCTCTCTGGTGTTTACAAGACCAAGTTCTTTATAAGAAACCATATTCTTTAATATAAAATTGTGTTGATTACGAATTCAACCAAGGTTCAGGCGCATTTCACGCCATGCTGTCATGCAGTTTTGTCAGAATTATTATGCTGCAATATTTCTGCCATGACGATGTAATCGTCCGCAAATTTAATTATTTTTGCGGAAAGAACACCACAAACGTCATTATCAATGAGCCACAATAAAGTCATCATCTTCTCAGCGCCTTCAGGATCAGGAAAAAGCACTATCGTAAGACACATCCTTTCCCTCCATCCCGAGATGGAGTTCTCGGTGTCCGCAACATCCAGAGCCCCCAGAGGTGAAGAGAAGGACGGAGTGGATTACCTGTTCTTCCCGACAGAAGTGTTCCGCCAGCTGGTGGCCGATGACAAATTCGTGGAATACGAGGAAGTATATCCTGGCAGATTCTACGGCACCCTCAAATCCGAAGTCAACAGGATCTGGGCAAAAGGACACGTGATAATCTTCGACGTTGATGTAAAAGGCGGAGTGAACCTTAAGAAATTTTTCGGAAAGAAAGCTTTGTCTGTGTTCATTCAGGCTCCGTCTGTTGAAGTTCTGAGGGAACGCCTAATCAAAAGAGGGACTGACAGCATGGAGGAAATCGAGAAGAGGGTCGGAAAAGCCGCTGAAGAGATGGAGTACGCCCCGAAATTCGACAAGATCCTTATCAACGACGACCTTGATACCGCTCTCAATGAAGCCGAGGAAATGGTAGACGGGTTCCTTGCTGAATAATCCGACCGAACAATGAAGATAGCGGTATATTCCGGTTCATTCAATCCTCTCCACAAGGGTCATCAGGCGATAATGGAGTATCTCACCAAAAACGCCGATTTCGACTGGGTGTACCTTGTCGTTTCGCCGAAGAATCCCCTGAAGGATTCGATAAGCGCCGACAGCGGAAGGGACCGCTACAATGCCGCCGTGGAAGCCGTAAAAAGGCATCCGGAACTTCATGTGTGGGTCGATGACATTGAACTTGACATGGACCCTCCTCACTACACGATAAAGACTCTGGACGCTCTCAAACGCAGGGAACCCGAGAACGACTTCACTCTCATAATAGGAGCCGACAATCTGGACAGCATCCATCAATGGAGGGACTTCCAGAGGATACTCATGGATTACGGTGTAGCTGTATTCCCCAGACGAGGATCGGATCTTCAGGAGACAAGAAGGAAGCTCATGGAGGAATGCGCCAAAGCTCCTTCACCTTACACACATGACACCGAAGTAATATTCGAGGACGGAGGAATGGAGGATTCTCCGTTCAGCATTGAGGAAGGAATGAGGGGCTTTGAGAACCTGCAGGATCATCTGTATGAAATAAGGATATTGGATGCACCGATGGTCGACATTTCTTCAACCATGATAAGGGAAGGGATCGCCAACGGAGAGGACATGTCGGAGTATCTCATGTAACAATCCACGACAAAGCACAAAACCATTCATCATGCATATTGAAACTGAGCGCAAGTTCCTGGTAAAGGACACTTCATATAAGGACGCAGCTGTAGAAAGCCATCACCTCGTCCAGGGATACATCTGCGCCTCAGGAGGAAGGACCGTAAGGGTGAGACTTTACGATGACACCGGATATCTTACCATCAAGGGTCCCAGCGCTGACGGGCTCAGCCGCATGGAGTGGGAAAAGGAGATACCTCTTCAGGATGCGAAGGATCTTTTCGCCCTATGCATTGAAGGAGTCATCGACAAGACAAGGTGGATTGTTCCGGAAGAAAGCGGGATCCTGAAGTTCGAAGTTGACGAGTTCCATGGAGAAAATGCCGGACTTACCGTCGCTGAAATAGAACTCCCCTCTCCCGATTACCCTTTCACCAAACCAGCCTGGATAGCGGAAGAAGTCACAGGACAGAGGAAGTACTATAACTCACACCTTAGCAAACTTCCTTTCACCAAGTGGTGATGATCACCCCCTGACAAGACGGAGACTGTTCGTGACCACGAGCACTGAGCTCATGGCCATGGCGGCAGCACCGACCATCGGGTCAAGCACCATACCTCCATGAGTGGAAAACAGTCCGGCGGCGAAAGGAACCGCTATCACATTGTAGAGGAAAGCCCATACCAGGTTTTCTCTCACTATCCTGACGGTCCTCTTGGAAAGATTGACCAGCTCCCCTATCTTACCCAGGTCCTGAGATACTATCGTCACCATCGAAGTTCCGATAGCGACATCGCTTCCCTTGCCCATTGCGACGCTCAAATCGGCATGAGCGAGAGCCGCTCCGTCATTGATTCCGTCACCTACCATCGCGACCTTATGACCGGATTCCTGAAGTAAGGAAATCTCCTTTGCCTTGTCAGCCGGAAGCATAGAAGCGGAGAATTTCTCTATTCCCACCCTGGACGCGACAATTGAGGCCGCCTTCGGATTGTCACCCGTCAGCATTACGGCATCAATACCGTTCTGCTTGAGAGATGATATGGCTGCAGCAGAAGACTCTTTCAGTGAATCCTCTATAGCAAGACTGGCCAGGAGTTTGTCCTCCCTATGGAAATACACCACGGTGCATCCCTTTTCAAGCCATTCAGTCTCTTCCGGATCAGGTTCCCCATTGTGGTTGTTGCCCACCGCGAAAGCATAATCCCCTACTACAGCACCTATACCTTTTCCGGGGCTCGAAGTGAACTTTTCCACGGTGGAAGAATCTATCGGTGTCACATCCCCAAGGTATCTTACCACGGCTTCCGCCAGAGGATGTGATGACATCATCTCCAAGGCTTTCAACACGGGTTTGTACTGTTCGTCAAGCCACTTGGCCGCGGTAACTTCCGGATGTCCCACCGTTATGGTTCCGGTTTTGTCGAATACCACGGTGTCAATATCCTTCGCTACCTGAAGAGCATCCGCATCCTTGACGAGAATTCCTTTTGAAGCCGCGTTTCCTATTCCGGCAATAAGCGCAGTGGGTGTTGCAAGGCCCAAAGAACATGGGCAAGCGATAACAAGGACTGTAACCATGGAGAGCAGTCCCCTGGACACTCCGTCAGCAGGAGAGAGGACAGCCCACAGTATGAATGTCAGAATGGATATCCCTATTATGACAGGGACGAATACTGATGCGACCTTGTCAACAGTATGCTGGATACGGGCTTTGCTGCCCTGGGCATCCCTCACCATCTTTATGATTGAGGATAGCATGGTATCCTTTCCGACTCCGGTCGCTTCGAAGGTGAATGCCCCTTTTCCGTTCATTGTACCGGCGAAGACCTTTCCGCCTTTCTCTTTGAGAACTGCGACAGGCTCTCCAGTAAGCATGCTCTCGTCGACATAGGATTCACCGGAGACTATAATTCCGTCGGCAGGTATCCTGTCACCAGGCTTTACAGTGACATGGTCTCCTTCCGAAATTCCCATCACGGGAGGCTGCAGGTCCATAAGAGCCCTGATTGAAGCCGTAGTTCCGGCTTTGGCCTTCTCTTCCAGAGTCCTTCCCACAAGAATGAAGGCCACGATCATAGCTGACGATTCGAAATAAAGTCTCGGCTCAAGTCCGCGTGAAGTCCATATCTGAGGAAAAAGCAGGTTGACCATGCTGAAGAGGAAGGATATCAGTGTCGAAAGAGAAACAAGGGTATCCATCCCTGTGGAGAAGTGTCTAGCCTGGCGGAATGCCGTCAGATGGAACCTCCTCCCGCAGTAGAAAACGCAAACGAACGAGAGGCCTGCCATGACATATCCCCTTCCCGGGAAGTCCTCGAATCCCATTGAAAGGAGCATGATAATGGCAGCAAGGACAAGAGCCGTCCACATGTCACGTTTGAGTGACCGGTAATTGTCCTCGCGGGTTTTGTCCGCCATCCTCTGGGCAAGAGTCTCAGGATCCTCATCCAAAGGTTCATTCTCGGGGACGACCAGATCATACCCTTCAGCCTGGACGGCTTTCTTGAGTTTCTCCGGAGTCGTCACCGACGGGTCGTAATCCACTCTCGCCATATTGGAAGCGAGGCTAACCGCCACTTCACTTACGCCCTCCTGCTCCTTGAGAGTGTTCTCCACCCTGGCTACGCAAGCGGCGCATCCCATCCCCTCAACCGGGAAATTCTTCCTTATAATAGTAGACATCGGTTCTTCTTAAGAAATATGCGGCAAAGTTACACCGCTTTCCGGAACTGTCCAAAAAAGTTCGGACCGGACATCCACTGATGGGCATCCGGTCCGAAGACTTCATCTGGAAAAGCATTACTGCTCGTCAGGTCCCTGTTCGGGGTTCTGAGGGCCTCCCTGGCCATAAGGATTCTGAGGACCGCCCTGGCCGTAAGGATTCTGAGGGCCACCCTGCTGGGCACCGTACATATCCTGTGAAGCGGCGTTCCATGCCTGGGTCAAAGCCTCTGAATAACGGTCGATATCATCGATATTCTGGCTCTTCACAGC
>JAEEGL013524370.1_pt1 | contig 19363 bp, 18 predicted proteins | sample 9134231 | NCBI WGS metagenome assembly JAEEGL01 (sample SAMN16246548, study PRJNA631951) | gut metagenome | biome: gut microbiome; feature: rumen; material: fiber-attached | host: Bos | place: Iran: Karaj | collected 2018-10
ATGGTCCCAGAATCTTGTCGGGACTATACTTACGTTCTTCGTCCTTGCGGTGTTCGTGGCTCTGTGGTTCCTTGTGGCCAGCCGCCGTTTCTCTGAATGGTTCATCGGCCTCGGCGGAGAGAAGACCGTCGCTCCGGCCCCCGAGTCCGTGCCTGCTGAAGAAGAAAAACCTAAGCGCGGCTTCACCTTCGTCGAGAAGCTTGTCGACGAGGTCCATGCCATCGCTGATGAAGAGCCTGTCCCAGTCCCTGAGCCGGAGCCTGAAGTCGCTCCGGAACCGGCTCCGCAGCCGGCCTCTCCGGCACCTGTGGCTAAGGCTGAGGCCCATGCCGACGACGGACTCGAAGTAGTAGCCGGAGACGAGCTGTCCACCGATATCGCCGAAGAACTGCCTCGGATCGATGTCCGCTCAGAGCTGGAGAGCTACCGTTTCCCTCCGCTCGAGCTTCTCGATGACTACGAGAACGGCCGCCATGAAGTCCCTCAGGAAGAGCTCAAGAGAAACAATTACAAGATCAGGGCTACACTTAAGACATACAAGATCGATGTCGACAATGTCAAGGCCGTAGTCGGTCCTACAGTGACCCTTTACAAGGTATATCCAGCTCCGGGAGTCAAGATATCCGCGATCAGGAATCTTCAGGACGATATCGCCATGGCCCTCAAGGCCAAGGGCGTGCGTGTCGTCACACTTGAGGATTCCGTCGGAATAGAAGTGGCCAACGACCATCCTTCCATCGTCCCTCTGAAGGCGATGCTGAACGATGCCTCGTTCCGCGACAGCAAGGCGGAACTCCCTGTCGCCATCGGATATACGATTACCCAGAAGGTGAAGGTCTTCGACCTGGCCGACGCTCCGCATCTGCTTGTCGCCGGTGCTACCAAGCAAGGTAAATCCGTGGGCTTGAACGTGCTCATCTCCTCGCTGCTTTACTCCAAGCATCCTTCCGAGCTCAAGTTCGTGTTCATCGACCCTAAGATGGTCGAGTTCTCGGCTTACTCCAAGCTGCTGAAGCATTACCTCGCGGTGCTGCCTAATGCGGCCAGCGAAGATGACGAGATGCAGAATGCCATTGCCAAGACCCCGAAGCAGGCAGAGAACTATCTGAGGTCCCTCTGCGTTGAGATGGACGAAAGATACGAGCTTCTCAGCAAGGCCCTGGTCAACAAGATCACCCTCTATAACGAGAAATACAAATCGCGCCATCTGCGCCCGGATCAGGGGCACAGGTACATGCCATATATAGTCGTTGTCGTCGATGAGTATGCCGACCTTACCATGTCCGTAGGCGGCGGAGCCGAGTCGAAGACGATTGCGCGCAGCATTATGACCTCGATCATACGTCTCGCCCAGAAAGGACGTGCCGCCGGCATCCATGTGGTGCTCGCGACCCAGAGACCTTCGGTCGATGTCGTGAACGGCCTCATCAAGTCCAACTTCCCGACCCGAATCGCCTTCAGGGTATTCTCGTCCGTCGATTCCAAGACAATCCTTGACGCTCCGGGCGCCGACAAGCTGATCGGAAAGGGAGATATGATCTATCTCTCCGGCGTTGACAACGAGCGTATCCAGTGCGCTTTCATCAGCAACGACGAGATCAATGCCATCAACGAGTTCATCGGCAACCAGCAGGGCTATAAGAAGAGCTTCAATACTCCGTACTATCTGCCTGCGCCTGAGCCTGAATCCGGAGAAGAGGGCGTTGCCATGATCGACATGAAGGCTCTGGACGAGCGTTTCGAAGAGGCTGCAAGACTGGTTGTGACCAGCCAGAGGGGCTCGACTTCGGACCTTCAGAGAAAACTTGGCATGGGTTATGCAAAAGCAGGTAGAGTAATGGATCAGCTCGAGGCCGCCGGTATCGTCGGACCTCAGGAAGGTTCAAAGCCGAGACAGGTTCTCGTCACCACCTTCGAAGAGCTCGACCGTATCATCAATGCTTTTAAGAACCAGTAATGAAAACCTTGAGAATAATATCTGCGTTGGCGGCACTTGCAGTGTCTGTCAGCGCTTTTGCGGACGATCCTGTCAAGGATTTCTCCTCCAGGGTCTCAGGCTCGCGCGTCAGTTTCTCCTATAAGTACGAAATGAATGCCGACGTAAGAGTGACCGGACGTGGCAATGCCATAGTCCAGGGCGATTCTTTCAAGGTCGATGTCGACGGCATGGAGATGATCAGCGACGGCAAGACAAGGTGGACTGTCGACAGTGAAGCCAAGGAAATCGTGATCGAAAAAGTCGAAGGTACGGATTTCGTGGACAACCCTATACTGATAGTCACTTCTTTCGAGAATTCATTCAAGGAGATATCCCGGAACAGGGAAAAGGTCCAGGGACGCGACTGCCTTGTCGTGGATTTCGCTCCGGTGGACGTGTCCGGCATAGCCACTCTCGCGATGGTCTTCAGCGGCAACGATCTCGTCCGCGTAGTTGTCGGACTGGAAGGCGGAGCCACCACGATTTTCGACGTGTCGGACATGAAATTCCTCTATCCGGAGAATAACGGTATGTTCAGTTACGACTTATCTGCCCTAGACAGTACATGGGTCAAGACAGACCTCCGCTAGAATCCCTCTGAAGTCCAGGAACGCATGGTTCCGTTATCATCATAGACCAGATATCCCTCGATATCCGGTCTTTTTTGTATGAACTCCCGCGCTTCGTCCAGCCCGATGACCATACAGTAAGTCGCGTAAGCGTCTGCAGTGGTGGCGTCCCTGGCGACGATTGTGGCGCTGAGAAGATTATGGTTGACGGGGTAACCGGTGCGGGGGTCGATGGTATGGGCATATTTCTTACCGTCCCTGACGTAGAATTTGCGGTAGTTGCCGGAAGTGACTATTCCGCACGGGCCTCCGTTGGAGTACCATGTACCTACTACGTCGGCGCCGGGAGTCTCGTTGCCGTCGGTCGGACGGTCAACGGCGATAGTCCATGGCTTCCTTTCAGGATTCAGCCCGTCGCAGTAGATCTCCCCGATGTCGACCAGCATGTCCTTAACTCCGATCGAATACAGGTAGGCGGCGACCAGGTCGCATGAATATCCCTGGGCGATGGCGTTGTAGTTAAGCTTTCCGACGCTCTCTCCGCCGAGGCTGTCCGGCATCATGTCCATTCCGCAGCTCTCCATCAGGGCCTTTACCTGGGCGTCCGAAGGAAGGCTGTCCTTGGAAAATCCGAAGCCCCAGGCATCGTACAGAGGGGCTGCAGCTACGTCCAGCGCGCCTCCAGTCTCCTCATAGTATGACTTGGATATCTCATAGATTTCCCTGAACATCGGGGTGACGGTTATCTTTTCGCCTCTGTTGTAACGGCTAAGTATGGATTTGGGGTTGTATCCGGAGAGTGTGGTGTCAATCTCCCGCAGGATCGAATCGACGCTGGCCTGGATTGCTTTCGGCTCCACGGATACCCCTTCGGTGTTGATCTTTACTGCGTATACTCCGCCCTGGGCATAGCCCCGGAGAACGATATATTCATTTTTGATTCCGCACGAAACTGTCATCAGCAGCATTGCAGCCACAATCAGAGCGTGCATTTTTGGTCTAATCATCATGATTGGCAAACTATTTGTTTACAAAGGTAGCGGATTTTACAATCAAATTCACGATATTTGTACGATTAATATATGATTATGATGAAGTTTGGAAAATATATGCCTCTTCTGATGGCTGCGGTTATGGGTATTGCCTTCACCTCCTGCCACAAAGACAAGAAAGACGATACGACCGCAAAGCTGTATCTGAATGGAAGTGTGAAATTCAATATCCCGACTTATGTGAGGCCGGGAGATATTTATGAGCTTACCCCGAGCGGCGTCTCTACAAAGGAACACGGCTCCGTGGGATATGTCTGGAAAGTCCCTTCTGTCTCAGAAGTATCAGATACTACACGCAAGCAGAACGATCCGGTCTCTGTCGACGGCACATACCGTTTCCGTGTCCCTAACAAGCCGGGTTCGACTACAATCACATGTACTGCCTTTGCCGATGGCTATTACAACTCCACCAAGACCGTTACTATCGTGATAGTAAGTTCGCAGGAATCCCTTACCGGAGCGACTGAAAGCGGGGAAACCGGAGTCTTCGTAGACAGCCGTGACCGTCGCAAGTACTCATATGTCACTATAGGCGGAATCGACTGGATGAGCGAAAACCTGAGGTATATGGGAGGCTATGATTTCGATAATGCTGTCGCCCTGAGAGATATCTTCGGCGGATATTACTCCTGGAATGAGGCTGCAGAGGCATGCCCTGAAGGATGGAGACTTCCTGACAAGAATGACTGGGCTTCATTTTATGCGTCTGTTTCCGGCAATGAACCTGCTGAGGACCTTCTCAGTACATTCGAGGGCATATCCGGCAAGATGATGGTGGATGCTCGTTTCAATGATGACAGGCTCTGGGAGTTCTGGCCGGACGTAAAGATTACAGGGGAGAGCGGATTCCGTGCCCTGCCTTTCGGATACGGTATAGTCGGGGAGAATTACAGCAAATTCGACGGATATAAGGAATATGCTATATGGTGGACCGCTGACTTGTGTGAGGAGGCCCCGGATAAGGCATACTACAGATATATCTACAAGGACAAAGGCGACCTGTTCCTGGGGAATGCCGGAACTGACAGCTTTGTCGCCAATGTCAGGTGTGTAAGATAAACCATTAAATTTAAATGATATGAAAAAAGGTTTGATTACTATTGCTGTCATAGCAGTAATTGCAGTTGCCCTCTTTGGATGGGTTAAGCGTGCTTACAACGGACTTGTAAAAGGTGAAGAAGGAGTTGAGGCTGCCTGGGCACAGGTCGAGAATGTTTATCAGCGTCGTGCTGACCTGATTCCTAATCTTGTAGCAACGGTAAAAGGCTATGCAGCCCATGAGAGCGAGACTCTCCAGGCTGTTATCGACGCCCGCGCCAAGGCTACAGGTATTACTGTAGATGCGTCAAACCTCAGCGAGGAGGCTCTCGCCAAGTTCCAGTCTGCCCAGGGCGAGCTTACCCAGGCTCTCGGAAGGCTTATCGCCGTCAGCGAATCATATCCTGACCTCAAGGCCAACCAGAACTTCCTGGAACTCCAGTCCCAGCTTGAAGGAACAGAGAACCGTATCACTGTCGAAAGAAATAAATTCAACGAGACAGCTCAGGGGTATAACACCAACCTGCGCTCATTCCCTACGAACATAATCGCCGGTCTCTTCAACTTCGAGAAGAAGGGTTATTTCAAGGCAGCCGAAGGCGCCGAGACAGCTCCAAAGGTAGAATTCTAGATGCGCGCGTCAGATTTCCTGACTTCCGAAGAGCGTAATCGCCTCGAGTCGGCAATAGCCGAGGCTGAGCATAACACCTCGGGAGAAATACGTATCCATATAGATCGGAAATGTTCTTCAGACCCTCGCGAGAAGGCTCTGAAGACTTTCCATAAATTGGGTATGACAAAGACAGCCGCCAGAAATGCCGTGCTTATCTATGTCGCCTGCGAGTCCCGCCAGTTCGTCGTTCTTGGAGACAAGGGAATCAACGAAGCCGTTCCTGCCGGATTCTGGAAGGATGTTTGCGCCATTCTCGGCGACTCCTTCTCCAAGGGCAGCCAGGCAGACGGGCTTGAGAAGGCGGTTATCCTTATCGGAAGGAAGCTGAAGGCCTTCTTCCCTTACCAGAGCGACGACATCAACGAACTCTCCGATGAAATTTCAATAGATGAGAATTAAGAGCTTTATATTCAGTCTGTTTCTGGTCCTCGGTACCGTAGTGCCGGGTTTTGCAGGCATTCCTGAAAGACCGGACCCGCCGCGACTTGTCAACGACTTCGCCGGAATCTTCACTCCGGCCCAGGTCGCCGAACTTGAAAGCATGCTCGTTTCCTTCGACGATTCTACTTCCAACCAGATTACGGTCGTTACGGTAAATGATCTCGAAGGTTACGCTCCTGCTGAATACGCGGTAAAGATCGGCCTGTCATGGGGTGTCGGAAACAAGGACTTCGACAACGGAATTGTCGTTCTCGTGGTTCCCAAGACTGAATCGGCCCGTGGCCAGATCTCAATCCAGGTCGGTTATGGACTCGAAGGAGCCATTCCGGACGCCTACACAAGAAGGATAATAGAGCAAGACTTTATTCCGCATTTCCGTAATGACGACTATTACGGCGGCGTCAAGGCCGGTTGCGGGACTCTTATGAAACTTGCAAGCGGCGAGATATCCGAAGTACGCGAACGTAGCAGCGATTCCGAGGAACTTGCTTCAGTCATGGCCAAGATCCTTATCTTCATGTTCATCCTCTATATCATCATCAGGGTGATCGGACGTCACTCCGGTGACGACGACTTCACCGGCGGTGGAGGCAACAGGGGACGCCATGTGCACGTCGGCCCTATAGTGACTTGGGGCGGCGGTCATGGAGGTTTCGGTGGAGGCTTCGGCGGAGGCGGCGGTTTCGGCGGCTTTGGCGGAGGATCCTTCGGCGGAGGCGGAGCATCCGGTTCCTGGTAAGCTACATCGTGGAGATGATCTCTAGAGAATATATGAGGGCATTGGCTATACAGTCAGTGCCCTTTATCATTATCTCCGGACAGACTCCGGCGGCCGACAGAAGTACAGTCACCACGGAGACCATGATCAGAATGCTGGCCAGAGGCATCGCAATAAGGTTGGTCAGCAGGAAATACTGCGGAAAAGACCCGAACCGCAGCCAGACCAGCGGCCCGGTAAACAGCTGACATGAGACTGAGAGCGAGGCGGCATCCCAGACCTTCCGCGGCAGAGAAAACCCTCCCTCCCGGGGATACCATGCCTTCATCCGGGGATAGACGATCGTGATCCCCGCCATCGCCAGATATGAGAGCTGGAATCCCAGGGAACGGACGACCGAAGGATTCGCCAGCAACTGGATTGTCAGCGCCGAGCAGAGGATCACCAGCGGGCGCTGGGGCCGGTTCGTCAGAATCGCCGTCTCCCGCAGCAGGATGAAGAGGAAAGCCCTTACTATCGACGGTGAGGCGCCGGTCGCATGTACATACAGCCCCGACAGGGTTATGATCATGATCCAGCGCAGCCGTCTCGCCGCGGGACTGTGCCCGAAGACCGCCGTCGCCCAGAGCATGAGCATATATATGACCCCGAGATGAAGTCCCGACAGCGCCAGTATGTGGGAAGCCCCGGCGGTCCGGAAGGAGGCCACCAGAGCCCGGGGGAGCCCGGACTTGTCTCCGGTCAGCAGCGCCTTGACAAGCGGCGCCGTAGTCCCGGTGGGGAAGTCGATTCCGTCGATCAGAGAGCATGCTCCGGCGACATGGCTCCGCGTACCCATGGTCCCGAGATCGCCGATGCTGTCCGTGAGTCCGCAGAAGATTCCGAGAGCCAGGAACAGGCTGGCCAGGATTATCGGTTTCCTGACCCTGAAATAGCATGCGGCGGCTGTCGACACAGTCAGGCCCAGGCCTGCCATGCCGGCGTATAAGTATATCAGAATGAGCGTCATGCGCGGGGCTCCGGGAGTGAGCGTCGCCGGAAGAAGAGAAGCACCGGCGGCAATCCCCGCAACAAACGGAACCGATAATCCCACTATGTCTTCCTCCACATCCATTGGATTCCTGTTTTGTTTGCTAAAATAGTGATTCTTTTTTAACTTTGCACCCTGTTTTCTAAGATATTGAGTTTAATAAATTATGATAATTCTTGTAATCAATTGCGGAAGCTCCTCTATCAAGTACCAGCTGCTTGACATGAAGAGCGACGACGTTTATGATCTTATCGCGAAAGGTATAGTCGAAAAGATCGGCCTCCCTATGGGAGTGTTTCAGTATAGCCCTGTGAAGGGCGAAAAGGTTGTGAGGGAGCTCGAGATTCCGGACCACAAGCTCGGAATGAAGCTCGTGCTTGAAGCCCTTACCGACAAAGAGCATGGAGTCCTCTCTTCAATCGAGGACATCGAGGCAGTAGGACACAGAATCGTGCATGGCGGAGAGTTCTTCTCTTGCAGCGCCCTCGTCAACGAAGATGTACTCAAGAAGATCGAGTACTGCTGCGACTTCGCTCCGCTTCATAACCCTGCCCACCTTCTCGGTATCCGCGCCGTACAGCAGGTCCTTCCTACCGTGCCGCAGGTAGTGACCTTCGATACAGCCTACCATCAGACGATGCCTGACTATGCGTATATGTACGCTCTTCCGTATTCATATTACGAGAAATACCGTATCCGCCGTTACGGCGCCCACGGAACCAGCCACCAGTACGTCGCCCAGAAGGGTGCGAAGTTCTGCGGCGTGGATCTCAACAACTCCAAGATAATCACCTGCCACCTCGGCAACGGCAGTTCCATCACCGCCATCGTCAACGGCAAGGTCATCGACACCTCGATGGGCTTCACTCCGCTTGAGGGCATGATCATGGGAACCCGTGTCGGCAACATTGACGCCAACGTCATTCCTTACATCATGAAGAAGGAGAATCTTTCTCCGGACGAGGTTACCACCCTCATCAACAAGAAGAGCGGCTTCCTCGGTCTTTCCGGCGTTTCTTCTGACGCCAGGGAGCTTGACGAAAAGGCCAATGCCGGCGACTACAAGTCAAAGCTTGTCTTCAAGAAACTTACTTTCGATATCATAAAGAATATCGGCCAGTTCGTGGCTGAGATGAACGGCGTCGACCTCATCGTCTTCACAGGCGGTATCGGCGAGCACAACAACCGTCTCCGCCGCCGTGTCTGCGAGAACTTCACCTATCTCGGACTCAAGTTCGACTACGAAGCCAACAAGGCTTTCGGCGAGGATGCCATCATCTCTCTCCCTGACTCTAAGGTAAAGGTCGCCCTCATCACCACCGATGAGGAACTTGTCATCGCAAGGGACACAATGCATATCGTAAATTCATTAGAAGACTAAGATAATATGATCACAAAATTTTCAGACGTATTCGCCGAACTCAAGGCCAATAATATCTGCAAGAAACTTATCGCTGCCTGGGCAGTCGACGAGCATACCATCGAGGCCGCCGGAAAGGCTGTAGACCTCGGTTTCGTAAAGGCCACCCTCGTAGGTGACGAGAACATGATCAAGGACGTCTGCGCCAAGAACGGCATCGACGTCGCAAAGTTCGAGATCGTAAATGAGCCGGTTGAGATCAAGGCAGTCGCAAAGGCTGTCCAGATGGTCCATGACAAGGAAGGCGATGTCCTCATGAAGGGACTCTGCTCTACTGACAAGTTCCTCCGCGCCATCCTTAACAAGGAGACAGGACTTCTTCCTGCAAAGGGACTTCTCAGCCACGTCGGCATCATCGAGAACCCTAATTACCACAAGCTTATCTTCCTTACCGACATGGCAGTGATTCCTGCTCCTGAATTCAGGCAGAAGGTCAAGATGACCGGTTTCGTTACCGGCGTGGCCAAGTCATTCGGTATCGCCAAGCCTAAGGTTGCCTTCATCGCCGCTTCCGAGCAGATGCTTGACTCTATGCCGGCTTGCATGGAAGGCGCAATGCTTGCCAAGATGTGCGACCGCGGCCAGATCCCTGGATGCATCGGTGACGGTCCTCTCGCTCTTGATGTAGCGATCGACGCTGAAGCAGTGCAGATTAAGAAGCTCACCAGCCCTGTGGCCGGAGACGCTGACTGCCTCGTCTTCCCTAATATCGAATCAGCAAACGTATTCTGGAAATCCAACTCCAAGCTTTGCAGCGGAGTAAAGCAGGCCGGAATGCTCGTCGGAACAACAGCACCTTGTATCCTTGCAAGCCGCGCCGACAGCGCCGACACAAAGCTCAACTCTATAGCTGAAGCAGTGATGTTCGTGAAATAAAATAATCCCGTTACCTGAAAAGGTCGCGGGATGGAATCTTTGAGCCATGGTCTCGGCGCAGTTCGCGGAAGAGTGTCTTCGTATAGCGGGCAAAGCCGGGACCTTTCCATGTACTGGTGTTCGTGAGGAACACCCAGCATTCCCCGTCAGGGAAATACCAGATCAGGGCCGACGTGCCCGAGAATGTGCCGGTCCTCTGCCAGCCGTTCGAAGGTTCCGTGTCATTCCAGCCGAAGGAGAATGTCTCTTTGTCGAAATACTCGACCATCGCGTCCACACTCTCTTTCGAGATGATGTCCGGGATTTCCGGGCGTCCGTCGATCGAAGCCACGAACAGGGCCAGCTCGGCAGATGATCCTACCCATGCGCCCGCTCCCGCGAGAGATGTTATGTCGTTGCCGCCATAGCATCGCACGACAGAGTCTCCGCTATTGTTGTATTCCGGGACAAGCGGCTCGTTCGAAGGTACGTAGTAACGCACCTCGTTCTTATATTTCTCTTTATAGTAATTCTTCGCGATATGCATGTCAAGGCAGCCTGCCGGATGAAGCACGTTCTCCTGGATGAATTCCTCGTAAGGCTGCCCGCTGACTTTCTCGATTATCATGCTGAGTATCATGTATCCGAGATTCGAATAGGCCTGCGAAGTGCCGGGGAGGTATCCGAGACGGCGGCGCAGTACGCAGCGCAGCAGGGTCTCATGGTCCGGGGGAGTCTTCAGCCCGTTGTTGACCATTATCGATCTGGTCGAGAACATGGGGTCGCCGCCTCCGGTCTTGAATCCGGCCTTGTGGCGCAGCAGATCCTCGATCGTTATCTTGTAATAATTGCTGTCCTTGATTGAACTGAGATAGTAGTCGTCTGAAAGAATCCTGTCGGGACCGAACACTGTATCCTTTATGGAAAGCAGGCCTTTTTCCTGAAGGACCATTATTCCGGCTGCTGTTATCAGCTTCGAGACGGAAGCCATCCTCATAATGTTGGAAGGCTCCATCCTTACGTTCTTCTCCTCGTCAGCCCAGCCGAATCCTTTGGAATAGTATAGCGAATCATTGCGCATTATTGTAAGCTGGGCGCCTTTGAGCCCCCATTGCTGCATATAATTGCGCACCTTCCTTTCCATCCTCTCGAGAGAGGTGGTGTCGGACATTTCGTTTGTGAGTACTTTGTTGAGTTCTACTGTCGAGCTTTTCGTCTGGACCTGTTCTCCGGAACAGAGGTAAGCGACTATAAGGAAGAGTGCCGCTGCAAGGCACAGAGTCATTATCAGGGCTCTTCTCATTGTATGATCCCCATCTTCTTTCCAGCCTCGATAATGATGTCAGCCGTACCTTCGATACCGAGGATTGACGAATCGATGCAGAGATCGTAGTTCGAGGCTACTCCCCAGTTGCCGAATGTAAAGTAGTTATAATATGTCTCGCGGGTGCGGTCTTTCTTGGCGATAAGCGCTCTGGCGTCGTCCTCGCTCATTTTTTCACGGTCGGCGACCCTCTTTATCCTGTACTCCAGAGGCGCGCTGATGAATACGTCGAGGCATTTCATGTCCCTCAGAATGTAATCCGAGCAGCGTCCGATAATGATTGCCGAATCCTTTGACGCAATCTCGCGGATCACGTCGCTCTGGATTCTGAACAGGGCGTCATCATTGACGTAGTTTTCTCCGACTTCATATCTCCATGGGGAGAAGAAGGTGGACATGGTGAACAGACTGCGTTTCTCGTCGCTTCTCCTGAAGAGATCCTTTGAAAAACCGCTTTCCTCGGCAGCCTTCGAGATGAGCTCGTTGTCATAGACCTTGATTCCGAGTTTTTCGCCGATGGCCTTGGCTACGAAGCCTCCTCCGCTGCCGAACTGGCGTCCGATATTGATGATTGTATTCATGGCGCTTAGATTTTACTTCCGAGTATGGACGGATCGTCTCCGTCTTTGAGATTGCGCAACTTGCGTACGAGTCCTGCTGCAAGTATCGCGGTGAGGATTGCCGCAAGAGAGTCAGAGATAGGGAAACTGTACCAGACGCCCATCTCCGAACCGAGAATTCCCGGAAGGATATAGATGCACGGGACGAGGAACAGCAACTGTCTCGACAGAGAGAGGAAGATGGATTTGTGGACCATTCCAAGGCACTGGAAAAGGTTTGTGGTGACCATCTGGAAACCGACGATAGGGAAGGCGACGTTCGTCGCCCTGATGCCCGTTATCGCGAGTTTCTTTAGCTCCGGGTCGTGGGTGAATATCGACACGACCGGCCCGGAAAGGAATTCTGATATGATGAAGCCGAGAAGGGTGACCAATGTCGCCCAGAAGGCTGTCAATGTATATACTTCTTTTACTCTGGAGTACTGCCGCGCTCCGTAGTTGTAGCCGGCGATAGGCTGCATACCCTGATTGAAGCCCATCACTGTCATTACGAACAAGAACGAGATACTGTTGACTATTCCGTATGCTCCGATTGCCAGGTCACCTCCGTACTTGAGCAACTGCTGGTTGATGAAAAGCACTACGATGCAGCTGGCGAGATTCATCAGGAACGGCCCCATGCCTATGGCAAGCGAGTCCCTGGCTATCCTGACATCGAGGACCAGCTTTTTAGGTATGTGCAGGAACCTCTCCTTGTTAAGGAAGTATTTCAGGGTGAAGACCATCGCAAGTGTCTGACAGATGACGGTGGCTGTCGCGGCGCCCCTGATCCCCATGCCGAGTCCATAGATCATCACCGGGTCGAGTATGGCGTTGGAAACCACCGTAAACAGGGTAAGCCCCATCGCGAGCTTCGGGTTTCCGGACGACCTGATCACGCTGTTCAGTCCGAAATACAGGTGGGTGACCACGTTGCCGATAGCAATTATGGTCATGTAGTCCCTGGCAAACGGCAGTGTGTTCTCGCTGGCTCCGAAAAATGTAAGGATTGGATTGATGAACGCGAGAGTGAGGATGGTGAAAAGCAAGCCGACGGCGACATTCAGGCTGACTACGTTGCCGAGGACCTTGTTGGCGACGTCATAGTTTTTCTGGCCGAGCAGCACCGAGATCATGGTCGATCCTCCGACGCCCACGAGGGTGCCTAGGGCCGCTGAGATGTTCATCAGCGGAAATGTGACTGCAAGACCGGAGAAGGCTAGGGAACCTACTTCTTCGATATGGCCGATGAAAGCTCTGTCCACCAAGTTATAAAGAGACGATGCAGCCATGGCAATGATGCCAGGGACTGCATAGGATATCAACAGGGAACTGATTTTCTGCGTTCCAAGCTTTGTAGGAATCGCTCCTGCCGCCATATATTAAGGTTTATCGACTACTTCAATTTCAAATACCAGAGGAGAATACGGAGGAATTGCCGCTCCGCTACCGGTGGAGCCGTAACCATATTTGGACATGAAGATAGAGATGCCATGGCCATAGACACCGACATTGTTGACGGCGTGGCCGAAGCCTTCGACAACAGTGCTTCCGCCCATGGTGACAGCATTGTCTTTGGCCGCTGTCTTGACAGCTACTGGAGCATAAGTCTTTCTGCTTGACCAGATATTGTATACCTTGGCGGTATCCTCGACTGTCGTGTCGAACACCTGACCGTTGGTGAGACGTCCTGTATAGTTGATATAGACTGTCGAATCAGCAGGAATAGGCTTCTTCGGAGCCTTTATCGTATAGTAGGCATAGCCCTCAGAAGCGCTCACGCCCGGGTAATTATGCATGATATATCTCGCCAGAGAGTCGCCTTCCCATTTCTCGGCAGATTCATAAGCACCTTCAAGGGTGATGGTGTAGATCGCCGGCGCATAGTCGTTCTCATGCTTCTTGTACTCTTCTTCCGAAGCATATCTGTCGAAAGTCATTAGCCATGAAGGGATGAGGGCAGTCCTTGTGCCGCCTATCTTCATGCCATAGAGCATGTCCGTGATACCGACTATGGCGTTGTTCCCGGCGACATTGGTCATGTGGGGACCATAGTAATACTGCTGCTTGTAGGTGCCAAGCTGCTTTGCGAGCTGTCCGTCGTTCGTGGAAGCGACAGTACCGTCCAGAGAACGTATCGTCCTGAGGACGTATATTGCTCCTTCGCCTTTATAATTGGCTCCGGTTCCCGGCTGGTCGTCGAGAATATAGATTCCATATCCGGACTTTACTGCATCAGGATGGTTGACCTGAAGCCATGCCTTGAGGTATTCCTCTTCTTCCTCCTGTGCGGAGGTCTCGTGACTTTTAGCGCAGCCTACTGCGATTGCGGATACTGCTGCTATAGCGAGCAGATTGTATATAAAGTTTCTTTTCATATTCTTATTCGTTGCTTATGCTCTCTACCCAAATATGGTAGACCAGTCCTGAATTTGCAGGAATCGTGCCTAACTGCTTGTCTCCGAAACCATATTTTCCGGAAAACAGTATATAGCATTCTTCTCCTCCCATTACTCCTACAAGTCCTTTCTTCAGCCCGTCGATCAGACCGGCTTCCGAAAGGGTTATGGTCTTTATCGCAAATTTCTCTACGTCAGCCGTGTCCCAGTCGGCGGTCTCGGCGATTTCCTTCCTGTTGGTGGCGAACATCGTGGATTCGTTGAGAGTCTTTCCGGTAAGCAGATAACCTGCATAATAGAAAGAAACCGTACCGTTTGAAGTAAGCTCTTCGCCTTTACCTTTGGCAAGGACAACTCTGTAGGCCCCTTTGTTGGAAACGCTGTATCGGGTCGAGTCTGCATTGACCTGAGACTCGATGAACTGCTCGATATAGTTCTCCTGGGTATTCAGCCTGTTCTTCACTTCCTCCTTCTCGCAGGAAATGAATGACAGTATAATCAGGGACAGTATGAATCTAAGCTTCATTTGCGAAATATTCTCTTGTTACTTTTTCAATGTAGGCCGGAGCCTCTTCCGGGGTCGCAATATCCTTCGGGAAGAAAAGCTTTCCTCCTGCGGCCAGTTCGTGGCCGCCCCCGTTGAAATACTCCCTTGCCAGAGTATTGGCTGAAGTGCCTTTCTTGGATCTCACGGAAACCCTGAAGTATCCGTTGTCTTGCTTGAGCATAATGCTCATGCGCACTCCTTTGATCGCCAGCGGCATATTGACCAGGCCCTCGGTATCTCCCTCCATGACTCCGTATTTTTTCAGGGTACCGGCGTCCAGGACGATATATGATACCCCGTCTGGAGTTATGCTCATGAGATCCTTCAGCGCGCAGCCGATCAGCCTCAGCCGGTTCTCTCCGTAGCACCAGTTGATTTCGGCGACTATCGCGTCCCTGTCCACTCCGGCCTGGAGCAGTTCCGAAGCCATCTGGAGCGTCGAAGGGTAGGTCGAATTCGCGAAATTGTTGGTGTCTGTCGTCATTCCGGCCATAAGGGCATTGGCGCTCTCGGCCGGCAGCCTTCCGGCATCTCCTCCGATCTCAGGCATTGTCATCAGCACATAGTATGCCAGTTCGCTGGCAGACGAGACTCCTGTCTCGGAGACGCAGACATCGAAGGCTGACCCGTCCGGGTTGAGATGGTGGTCGATCAGTATTTTCGCGGCTTTCGAGGAAGCCAGGGCGTCGGCCATGCCTTCGGTCCTGTTGAAGGCGTTGAAGTCGAGACAAATTATGAGATCGCTGTCCTTGAGCCTTTCCGAAGTTTCTTTCGGGGCTTCGTCATAGACAAGCCTTGACAGTCTAATCTCCTCAGGGAAAATGAATTCAAGATTGGCTCCTATGCTGTCGGGGAAGGCGCAGACGGCATCCTTGCCGAGAGACCTCAGCCAGCAGACCATTGCGACGCTGCTCCCGATTGCATCGCCGTCGGGGTGTGTATGCGATACCGTGGTTATCTTCGACGCCCTTGCAATAAGGTCGTGGATAAGTCCGGACGTATTTGCAGCTATCTTTATCATAAGATTTGTTCGACTTGCAAATTTACAAATTATATTGCATTTGATAAATGATTTTCATAACTTTGTCGGAAAGTTTGCTAATAATTAAAAAACTAATAATAATGAACAATTCAGTCAAGATTATCCTTCAGATTGTACTCGCGCTGTTAGCTGTAGGACTCGTTTACAAGATTGTAGATAGCATTCAGCAGCCGGTCAGATTCAATAAGGAGACCAAGGCTCGCGAGGCTGTAGGTATCCAGCGTCTTAAAGATATCCGTGATCTTCAGGTCGCTTACAAGAGCGCCAACGGAAAGTTCGCTTCGACGATGGATTCTCTTCTTCTTTTCTACAATACCGGCAAGATGGATATCATCATGCAGGTCGGTTCAAAGGATGACTCCCTCGCAGTTGTCAATACCGAGAAACTCAGAAAGGCCAACAAGAAGATCACCGCAGCTGAGCTTTATCAGCGTTACCTCAATGGCGAGAATCTCGTATTCACCATCAAGAACCAGGTCAATGTAAAGGATACTCTTTTCCACTCACGTCCTGACTTCGTTGCAGACTCCCTCAGATATATTCCTTTCTCAGGCGGCGAGCTTGTAGAGATGGAGGCTGCAGTAAAGAAGGTTTCCGGTGTGGATGTTCCTCTCTTCGAGGCCAAGATGCCTTACAAGAAGCTTCTCAAAGGTCTTGACAACCAGCTCCGTATCAACCTCGATAACGAGCAGCTCAACAAGAACCGTTACGAAGGTCTTCAGGTCGGAAGTATAACCGCACCTAACAACAACGCCGGTAACTGGGAGTAGTTCCCCCGCGGAACCGGTCCGCATAGTATGAATATGGAATTTATACCAGATAGCAGAATATCCATTCAAGTCTCCTTGAGTGGATATTCTTTTAAGATAGGCAGCTCTGAATCTTCCGGATGGCAGGGCGCCGAGCGTATTTTCACAACTCCGGAATTCCAGAGGAGATACGACGCTGTCGAAATTTCTCTTCTTACTCCGAAGTTCGCCCTTGTGCCGAATCATTTCTTCGATCCTTCGACTGCAAGGCAGGCTCTTGCAGAGTCGGTCTCCCTCAGGGATTCCGATTCGGTGGACTATATGGACGTACCTGCTTACGATGCTGTGCTGGTGTATTCTAATTCCATGGATGAAACTTTGTCCAAGGCTATTTCGCAGACAGTATATACTACGGCCGGAAATACCTCCCCTGTGCTTCCGGAGATATTCTATATATTGAGGGACCTGGGGCGTTGCCCGGAGTACAACAAGATACTGGCTTCCTATATGGACGGCTATCTGCATCTTGCAATCGCCCAGGGAAAGAGCCTTCTTCTGTGCAACTCTTACCAGGCCGTGGATTTCACGACGGCCGAGTATTTCATCTTCCTGGCGATGAAGAAACTCCAGCTTAACCCTGAACTCTCGACTATCTGCTTCAGGACTCCGCTGGCAGCAGACCAGGAGATGTCTCTTTACCGTTATTTCAAGGCTGTGGAGGTATTATGAGGATTATTTCGGGCTCATTAAAAGGAAAGACAATCGATCCGCCGGCTTCGTTCAAGGCCCGTCCGACTACGGATTTCGCCCGCGAAGCTCTCTTCGACATGATCGGCAATGAATATGAATTCGAGGACCTCAAGGTTCTGGACCTGTTCGGAGGGACCGGCGCTATTTCCTATGAGTTCGTGTCAAGGGGCGTCGGCCATGTCTGGACCGTCGAGATGAACCCGATCCATGCCGCCTTCATTTCGTCGGAGGCCCGGAGGCTCGGGATTGCCGACAAGATTACTGTCGTGCGTCACAATGTCTTTGAGTTCCTGCCTCTATGTACCGAGAAGTTTGACATTGTCTTCGCCGATCCGCCTTATGCGCTGGACGATCTCGAGACCATCCCTGACAAGGTCTTTGCGGCCGGAATCCTTCATCCGGACTGCTGGTTTGTGCTGGAGCATGGTGATGAGCACTCCTTTACGGAGCACCCGCACTTCCTCAAGGAGAAGAAGTACGGGCGCGTGCATTTTTCGTTCTTTGTCTGAACCTATTTTATAAGGTTGCCGAGGACGCTTCTGGTAAGCTCTTTGGTGATTGTCCTTGTAGCTGCCGAAGCTGCTGAACTTGCTGCCTTTCCGGCGGCATTTTTTGTAGAGCTTGACTTCTTGGCGGTAGTTTTCTTGCCGGATATGCTGTTGGAAACGGCGCTGCCGACGCTTCTGGCTACGCTTGCCGCTACGGCGGTCGCTACAGCCGCGAAAATCTTGTTTCCAAGACCGTTCTTCTTTTTCTTTGCGTTCTCTTTCTCCTGTCTTGCCTGCTCTTTCTCCTGGGCTATGCGCTCAGCCTCGGCCTTCTGCTCTTCTTCGGCTTTACGCTTTGCTTCGGCTTGCTCTTCAGCCTGCTTCAGAAGGACTTCAAATGCGCTTTCGCGGTCGACGGCAGTGTCGTAACGGCCGTAGAGGCGGGACTGCTTTATGATCATGGCCCTCTGGTCGTCGGTGATTGCTCCGATCTGGCTGAGAGGGAAGAGAATCTTGGCTCTTTCGACTACTGTAGGGGCGCCCTTTTCGTCAAGGAAAGATACGAGAGCTTCACCGGTTTCAAGATTCATGATAGCCTCGTCAGTCTTGAATGCAGGGTTGGCGCGGAAGGTGTCAGCTGCTGTCCTGACGGCCTTCTGGTCCTTAGGAGTAAAGGCACGGAGGGCGTGCTGGATACGGTTTCCGAGCTGTCCGAGGATGCTTTCAGGAATATCGGTAGGGGACTGGGTTACGAAATATACTCCGACGCCCTTGCTTCGGATAAGCCTTACTACCTGCTCGATCTTGTCCACGAGAGCCTTGGAGGTGTCGTTGAAGAGCATATGGGCTTCGTCGAAGAAGAAGATCAGTTTCGGAAGGTCCATGTCTCCGACTTCCGGAAGTCTGGCATAGAGGTCCGAGAGGAGCCAGAGCAGGAAGGTAGAGTAAAGCTTCGGGTTGAGCATCAGCTTGTCGGCCGCAAGGACGTTCATGACGCCTTTTCCGCCTTCGCACTGGAGGAGGTCATAGACGTCGAAGTCCGGCTCGCCGAAGAACTTGTCTGCACCCTGGTTCTCTAGGGTCAGGAGGGCTCTCTGGATCGTGCCTACGCTGGCTGCGGAGACGTTGCCGTATTCTGTCGTAAGGGCGGCGGCGTTCTTGGCTACATGGTCGAGAAGAAGACGGAGGTCTTTCAGGTCGAGAAGAAGCAGGCCGTTGTCGTCAGCGAATTTGAATACTATGTTCAGGATTCCTGTCTGGGTTTCGTTGAGCTCGAGAAGGCGGCCGAGAAGCTGCGGACCGAGGTCCGAGATTGTCGCGCGCATCGGATGGCCCTGCTCTCCGAAGACATCGAAGAAGCGTACCGGGCATGACTGGAACTGGGGATCCTCAATGCCGAACTCCGGAAGTCTCTTCTGGATGAATCCCGAGAGCTTGCCCGGCTGGCTGATACCTGAGAGGTCGCCTTTCATATCGGCCATGAAGCATGGTACACCGGCCTGGCAGAAGGTCTCTGCGAGAACCTGGAGGGTTACTGTTTTGCCGGTTCCGGTTGCTCCGGCGATAAGTCCATGGCGGTTAGCCATTTTACCGATGATACTTATTGGCCCGTTTTCGCTGTGGGCGACATATAGGCCGCGTTCTTTGTCTAGCATAATTATAAAGTTGGTCAGTACTACAAATGTAGCAAT
>JAEEGL015630577.1_pt1 | contig 19363 bp, 13 predicted proteins | sample 9134231 | NCBI WGS metagenome assembly JAEEGL01 (sample SAMN16246548, study PRJNA631951) | gut metagenome | biome: gut microbiome; feature: rumen; material: fiber-attached | host: Bos | place: Iran: Karaj | collected 2018-10
TCGCTGCCAAGGTCTCCATTGCCGCTCTGCAGGTAATCAAAGATGAGCACCTGATGGAGAATGCCGAGCGCCTCGGCAAGATTTTCCGCGAGGAAATGACGAACTTCAAGAGCCCGATGATTGAGAAGGTGCGCGGCAAAGGCCTGCTGAACGCCATCATCATCAAACCCCACAACGGCAAGGAGGCTTGGGATGTGTGCCTGAAGATGCGCGACCTTGGCGTACTGGCCAAACCGACCCACCAGCACATCATCCGCTTCGCTCCCCCGCTGGTCATCACCGAGGAACAACTCCGTGCTGCTATGGAGCTCATCAAGGAAGCTATCAAATCGTTTGAATAAACCGATCTCATGCCACGGCTAGGACTGGATGCTTGGCCGTGGCATTTGTTTTTTTTTATTAACCATAAAAATCATTCAACCATGGAGGAAAACACTACCAAAACCATCCTGAGAACCAATCGCAGCATGTGGAAGTTCGTGCTGCTGTCGCTCGTGACGCTGGGCATCTACAGCATTGTATGCCTGTCGCATGTGTCGACCGAGATCAACAAAGTGGCCGGTCCCTACGACCAGAAGAAGACGATGCACTACTGCCTGGTGTTCTTCATCTTCTCGTGGCTCACGCTGGGTATCTTCCCGCTCATCTGGTGGAGCATGCTCTGCTCGCGTATGGGCAAGGAACTGACCCGCCGCGGCATCGACTACAAGTTCGGCGCCGGTACCTACTGGGGCTGGGGTTTCTTTGGCACCCTCATCGTAGTGGGTCCCTTCGTATTCTATCACAAATTCTTCAAGGCGATGAACCAACTCAACGCCGACTATAATGAACGTGGATGAAAAACTATGGAAGAAAACGAATTTGCATCTAACCAGAATTCTGTCATGCCGCGCAACAGGGAGATCCGTCGTGCGGCCCGTTATGCCCTGAAGGACAACTGGACGCAGGCCGTGCTGGCCACGCTGGTGTTCACCCTCATCTCCGCCGCCGCCGGCTCCATCCCCTTTGCCGGTCTACTGGTGGTGTGCCCGTTGGAGTTCGGCTTCATGCTGTGCTTCTTGCGTCTAGTGCGCGGTGAGGATAGCAGCGAGATGGTGGGCGACCAGTTCAATGTGTTCAGCAAGTACGGCCGCGTCCTTGGAACATCGTTGCTGGTGCTTCTCTACACCTTGCTGTGGATGTTGCTCTTTTTCATTCCTGGCATCGTGAAGAGTTATGCCTACGCCATGACTCCCTATGTCATGAACGACCATCCCGAGCTGGACGCCGACGACTGCATCCACGAGAGTCGCATGATGATGAAAGGTTACAAGTGGAAACTCTTCTGCCTGGATCTGAGCTTCATCGGCTGGGCGATACTCTGCATCTTCACTTTGGGTATCGGCCTCCTGTGGCTGCAGCCTTATATGGAGGCCTCGCACGCCAAGTTCTACGAGGAGTTGAAAGCCCGCAGGGCTTAAAAAAAAACTATTGATTTGAGAAGAGGGCCGGTGCATTGCGCCGGCCCTCTTTCTTATCGGGTGATATTCCAAGTCAGGTCGGTATTGTTGCCGGTGCCGTCGGTGACGGTGACGCGCAACTTGTTGGTGCCGCTCTTCAGTTTGCTACGCACATCGATGCTGACGGTGGCGGTCTTGCCGTCGTATTCGCCCAGAATCCATTCGCCGTTGAGGTAGCAGTGGTAGACCTCGACGCCGGCCAGGTCGTCGGTTATTTTTATTTTGAGAGTGGTGCCTTTGAAGGGAGCCTGTTCCTTGTAGTTGACAGGGGTGATGCGGGGCGCTACAGTGTCGGCTGCGAGGGTGAACTCACCCCAGTCGCGCACCTTCGCCGTGTGCCATCCGTCGGCATGGGTGGTTTTCTGGGCACTCGGACGTTTGCCGTTGTATACGATGACTACCTTGTTCTGCGGCACGCCGGGTAGACTGCCCTTGATGCTCAGAGTGTAGTTGAGGTGGGGTGGTATGTGGTTGACGGTCGTGAGGATACTGGCCGTGCCACCGCTGCCGGAACACTCCAGCCGGTCGTCGGCATAGAGGGTATAGGCCGGTAGTTGGATGCTGAATGTGGGACGTTGAAGACTGAAGGATTGGTCGTATTTGACGGGAATGGTGGACTGGTTTTTCTGATTGTTCGGAGTATTCTGATTGTTTGAAAGGGTTTTGACAGTGATGACGCGTTCGGCAACGTTGCCCTTGATATCGAATACGCGTACGCCGATGCGGTGGGTCGAGCCAGGCTTCAAACGGAAGATGCCGTCGCCCTGGCGCAATGGGATCCACGGCCCTTCGGCACCTGGCAGGGCACGGGTGAGGAGGTAAGGCTGGCGTGTTGCGGCAAAGTATGGGTAGTCGAGTAAGGCGTTGACCATGCGGTTCGAGTCAAGTGGCAGACATTCGGTGGTGTAAGTGAAGAAAGGGGTACCGTCGAGCAGCACCTCTACACGGTCGGGACCGTTTTTGGCGGTCGATCCTTCGGCGGCATCGGTGGCATAGATGCCCAGATAGAAAGGCCCGTCGACGTTCACTGTTCCGTCGGCGGCCACATCGATGGGTGCACCGCCCTCGGGATAGACTCGGATACCACGGATGGTGGGCTTGATATTGTCTTTGTAGGGGAGGCCAAAAAGCAAGGGATTTATAGTGGTGGCATGGGTGTGGAAATCGGAGGCACCGCCACGGCGTATCTCAAAATGCAGATGGGGACCACCACTACTACCGGTGTCGCCGCTTCGAGCCACCAGTTGTCCTTTCTTCACGGGCAGTTCGTTGGGTGCAAATATCTTGCTGATACTATAACTCTGTTGGGCATATTGCTCTTTGAGGACGGCTTTGCCGATGTCGCCGGCGTAGCTGTTGAGATGCATATAGACGCTGGTATAGCCGTTGGGATGCTTGATATAGAGTATCTTGCCGCCGCCCCAAGGCGAGATGCTGACACGAGCCACATAGCCGTCGGCAGCGGCATAGACAGGCTGATCGACGGCACCGCCCGTGCGCATGTCGATACCGGCGTGGAAGTGACCCGTACGAAACTCGGCAAAAGTGGCACTAAGACCAATGTCGTGGTCCATCGGGTTGCGGAAGTAGCCCTGCGGCAACTCTTGGGCAAGTGCAAGTTCGGCTAGCCCTACTAGACCGACTAGAAAGGCTAGCATCTTCAGAGACAGTTTCATTGTGCTTTAGAATTATAAAGTGCTATGCGATTGATGACGGGCGGAGCGTAGCCACGGAAGGTGAGGATAATCCTGTCGGTGCGAACCGTGTATCCGAGGCTTTCCTCAAGGCGGATGATGCGTTTATGGCCCACGGTTGTGCAGAGGGGGTGGTCAAGCGTGGTCTGGCAATACATGCCGTCGCCCTCGTTTATGGCAAACTGTACATCGTAAACGCGCTGGCCGAGAGGTATATACTCTTGGATGACAATGATATCGAACGTGGTGAACGAGTCGAGCACTATGTCGATCATTGCCTTTTTAGTAAGGGCCGCCCAATAGGTATGGTAGGCTGTATCAAGCACATTTTTAGGGCCGTGTCCGGGGCGGAACAAGCTGTACGGAGCCTCCTCGAAGTAGCGCACCTTTGCCCCCTGCGCCAAGTCTTTTGAGAAGATGCGGTCGCGCTCCTGACGGAAGGCCACCAGCACGGCACTGTCTTCGGCGGGGATGCGGCCCCGGGTGTCGGGCGGCACATTGAGCAGCAGCAGTCCGTTGCGACCTACGCTGTTGTAGTAGATCTCCATCAGCTCGTCCACCGTTTTGGGGTGTTCTTTTTTGTGCCAGAACCAGCCGGGACGGATGCTCACGTCCACCTCGGCTGGTATCCATCGGAGATCGGAGGTCGGAGGTTGGAAGTCGGAGTTGCTTGGGTTACCGCACTCTCCGAACTCCGACTTCCGAACTCCGGTTTCGGTAACAAGGGTGCTCCAACAGGGGTCGCCGCAATGCCCTTCTTCGTTGCCCACCCAACGACAGCCAGGGCCTACGTCGCTGAACATGACGCACTCTGGGTTGATGTCGGTGACCGTACCTTCAAACAGCGGCCAATCATACTCCTGCCGCTTGCCGTTGGGGCCTTCGCCGCAGGCACCGTCGAACCACTGCTCGAAAAAGGGACCGTAGTGGGTGTGCACCTCCTTCAGCGTGTTTGCAAACACAGTGTTGTATTCCGGTGTTCCATAAGTCGGGTGATTCCTGTCCCAGGGCGAGATATACACACCGGCTTTCATGCCGCCCTCGCGACAGGCGTTGGTAAAAGCGCGCAGCACATCGAGGCTGTCGGCGACGGTGTGGCTGCTGTACTGGCTAGGCCACAGGCAGAAGCCGTCGTGGTGCTTGGCGGTGAGGATGATGCCGCCCATGCCGGCCTGACGGGCCACGTCGACCCACTGGCGGCAGTCCAGTGCCGTCGGGGCGAACACATCACCAGACTCCTTCCCCGAACCCCACTCGGCGCCGGTGAAAGTGTTGGGGCCGAAGTGGCAGAACATGTTGATCTCCATGCGCTGCCACGCCAGCTGGGACTCGGAGGGCACAGGACCGAAGGGTTTGGGCGGTGTTGCACAGGCGGTGACCAGCAGGGCGGCAATGAAGGGCAAGAGGTTAAGTTTCATACGTTTCATAACGTTGAGCCTGTTCAAATATTGTATCCCGATGGGAGAAAAAAGCCCCCGTTTCCCACCCCACTTTCCAGGTGACTGCTAGCCCCTAACTAGCACTGTTGTCCGCTTGTTGTCCGGTTGTTGTCCGCTTGTTGTCCGCTTTTAAAGCGGACAACAAGCGGACAACAACCGGACAACAAGCGGACAACAGAGGGAGAAGGCTGCTAGTTATAATGGGGTCGGGGCCAGTGTAACACTCGTTTTACCACGTTTTTAACGATGCCGCAAAGGGTCAAAAACGGCGAAAACGGCTGTTGTAAACCCGATTTTGCAAGGTCGCGGGTAGTTGTTGGTGAAAAAATATAGCATTGAAATACAATGCATTGTAAATTATTTTTGTGGAAAATTTCGCTATTTCGAAAAAAGTTCGTAATATTGCGTTTTGATAATTGGCCAATAATATGTTGAAAGAACAACTGAAAAAGGGACTGAAAGGGGCGCTTTTGGGTGCCTTGCTTCTGACGGCTGCGACCGCTGGAGCACAGGATGTCGGCTTCTCTCAATTCTATGCAAATCCGCTTTACCTTAACCCGGCTTTTGCCGGTTCGCAGGTGGCTCCACGTATATCTTTTACCTATAGAGCTCAATGGCCCTCGCTAGTGAGCCCGTATACCACGGTATCAGCCTCCTACGACCAGTATATCGATGATCTGCATGGTGGTGTGGGTGCCATTGTGATGACCGACCGTGTGGGCGACCATGGTGCGTTGACCACCAATATGTTGGGCGTTATTTATGCCTTTCATTTCCAGCTGACGCGAGACATCCGGATGAGTGCGGCCTTGCAGGCCTCGATTGTCAACAACGCTCTCAACTGGAGCGATTACCTGCGTTTCCCTGAGCAGATAGACCCTGAGTTGGGTTTCTCATATGCCCGCACCGTTACTCCGCCTGACAACCTGAGCCGCTGGAGTGCTGATTTCTTCACGGGCGTGCTGGTCAGCAGTGACAAGTGGTATGCCGGTTTCTCGGCATCCCATTTGACACAGCCCAACCAGGCCTTTTACAGTGAAGACCGGGTGCCGATGAAGTTTACGGTTCATGCCGGAGGCTTGATCAATGTGGCCGAGGAAGCCCGTCGTCAATCGTCGATCGGTCTGGGTACTCCTGTCATTTCGCCCAATCTGGTCTACCAGTATCAGGGTGGTATCCACTACTTCAACTACGGTATCTACCTCGACTGGATGCCCTTCCTGGTGGGTGTGTGGCTCCGTCATGGCATGAAGAATGTCGACGCCTTCATCTTCCAGCTGGGTGTTCAGCAGGATTACTTTAAGGTGGGTTACAGCTATGATGTGACCGTCAGTCAGCTGGCCAACCAGACTGCCGGTGCTCATGAATTGACATTCGGTTTGTTGTTGCCCGTGCCCGAGCGTGCCAAGAAGGTCAAAGCCATCCGTTGCCCGTCGTTCTAATGGCGACAAATCGAAAAGTGAAACAAAAAACGCTGTTTTGCGTTAATAAATAAACAAAGAATAAATCAAACGTTTGAATATATGAAGATTTTGAGATTTTCATTCATGCTGCTGGCGGCTTCGCTGCTGCTGGCCAGTTGTTCCAGCAATTATGGCCAGTCGGCCACCACGGGCTGGAACTACAACGATCCCAACTGGGGCGGATATGACGTGTCGGGTATTCCCGAACAGTACCCGGCTCCCGGACTGGTCTTCATCGAGGGCGGTTCGTTTGTGATGGGTCATGTCAGCGAGGATTCGCGCTACAGTTGGAACAACACCCCGCACACCGTCACGGTGTCGTCGTTCTATATGGACGAATGTGAGGTGAGCAACCTGGACTATGGCGAGTTTGTGTATTGGATGCAACGTGCCTATGGTGAGGAATATCCCGAGAAGGTTGTCGCCATCATGCCCGATACTGCCTGCTGGCGCGACAAGCTGGCCTGGCGCGAAGGCTTTGTGGACTTTTATTTCCGCAGCCCCAACTATGCCGACTATCCCGTGGTGGGTGTCACCTGGGAGCAGGCTCAGCAGTACTGTGTCTGGCGTACCGACCGTGTGAACGAGAAGATTCTTGTTGATGAGGGTATCATTATGCTCGACCAGGAGAATTTGGGTACCAACGCTTTCCAGACCGATGTCTATCTGGCTGGCCGCTATGAGGGTGAAACCCGCAAGGGTCTGACCGACTATAACCCTGCCGCTGGTGGCGAGGAACGTCAGGTGCGTCGTGCCGACGGTTTGCTCTATCCGTATTACCGTCTGCCAACAGAGGCCGAGTGGGAGTTTGCAGCTTTGGGTCTGATTGGCAATACCTATGACGAGCGTGTCACCGAACACAAGACCTACCCCTGGGCTGGTCAGAGCCTCCGTTCGGCTAATAAGAAATACTATGGTCAGTTCCTGGCCAACTTTAAGCGTACGCGCGGTGATGCCATGGGCGTGGCCGGTAATTTGAATGATGGTTGGGACTACACTTGCCCCGTCAATTGGTATTTCCCCAATGACTATGGTCTGTACAACATGGCCGGTAACGTCAGTGAGTGGTGCATGGATGTCTATCGTAAGACCGTCCAGCCCGTCGGTGCAGACGACATGGATCCCTTCCGTGGTAATATCTACCGTACCCCCGAACTCGATGAAGACAATGAAGTCTTTATTGGTGACGATGGTATGATTAAGTACAAAGATGTCGATTTCCAAGCCAACCGCCGCAACTACCGTCAAGCCAACAATGTCAACTATCTTGATGGTGACCGTGCATCGAATCTTGATGATTGGCAAGATCCTATCGACGAGGAAGGTGACGAATATGGTGAAGAAGAGGTAGAGGAAGAAGAGGAAGAAATGGAAGAGGACGGCATGACTCCTGACGACGAGTACACCAACCGTATGTATCGTCGTATCACCGATAATCAGTTGGAGAATCCCACGTCCAGCCTGGTGAACAATAAGGTGCGTGTGGTCAAGGGTGGCAGCTGGAAAGACCGTGCTTATTACCTGCAGGCCGGTACTCGCCGCTACTATGACCAGAACCGCTCGACCTCGTGGATCGGCTTCCGTTGTGCCATGGATCGTTTGGGTTCCAGAGTCGACTAATTGAGAAAGACTTGTAAAATTTTGACAGAGACGCGGCTTGCCACGTCTCTGTCTGTTTGATAGAACAGAAGGGAAACGCATTGAAACGATACCTTATACTACTGATATTTGTGCTCACTACGCTTCCCACCGAAGCGCAGAAGCTAATTGAGTACCGCTCCGGTATGGGGTCACGCGATGCAGACAACAATAATGTGTGGATTCTCTACCGTGGTGTCCATGCTACCCATGAAGGAATGGTGCTTGAGGCTGATTCGGCACATTATAATACAGTCGAAAATAGTTTTACGGCTTTCCGGAATGTTGCCATCCAACTTAGTGATACTACTTTCATTTATGGCGACCGTCTTTATTACGACGGTAACACCCGAGTGGTAGACATATGGAGCGATACCGTTGTACTCATCGATGGTGGCACCCAGTTGTTGGCTAACCACTTGACCTATGAGCGCAACACCTCAACAGCTTATTATACCGAGTGGGGCTATGGAACCAGTGACGACCGTACCCTTTTCAGCCGTCAAGGACAGTATAATTCTGACCTAAAACAGTTCTATATCTATAATAACGTCGTGTTGACTGACAGCACAATGCAGTTGATTACCGATACGTTGCTGTATAATACCGAAACCACGGTGGCTCATTTCGAAAGCCCTACATATATTTACAGTGACTCTTCTGTCATTTATAGCGAGTTGGGTGACTATAATACTGATACTCGTTTATCTATTTCATATCGTGCCTCACATGTCAGTAATAAAGGTCGTACCATTGACAGTGACACCCTTTTTTACGACGAGACCTGCGAATATGGAAAAGCATGGGGAAATGTGATAATTGTTGATTCGATCAATGAACTCACATGCACTGGCCGCTATGGTGAGACATCACAGGCTTTAGGTTTCTCGTTTGTCACCGATAGTGCGCATGTACTTTTTGTCGACAAAGGCGACTCGCTCTTCCTTCATGCCGATACTATCTATGTCACCACCGATAGTGTCGACCAATTACAGACCGTCCGTGCCAACCACCATGTCAAGGTATTCCGTCGGGATGCGCAGGCACTGTGTGATTCTGCCTATTACAATGCGCAGGACTCCTTATTGTCACTCTACAAGGATCCGATACTGTGGTATGAACATTATCAGTGTGTTGCAGATACCATTGAGTTGTTGCACGATAGCAGTGGGGTCCGTCAGGCCTGGCTGCGTAGTGATTGTTTTGCCATTCAGCAGGTAGACAGATTGAAGTATAACCAGATTAAAGGTCATCAAGGGATCGTCTACTTCCAGGAAGGCGAGCCGGACTTTGCTGATGTGATAGGCAATGCACAGATTGTTTTTTACATCACTGAAGAAGATACCAATGGAATCATGGGATTGGTTGGCGTCAATGCCGGTATGGGTACTAGCATAAGAATCTATTTCGACAGTACACGTGCACCTGTCCGGGTAGTTACCGTTGACAAGCCTGACATGCAAACCTATCCGCTAAATTTACTTCCCGAAGAGATGAAGCAGTTGACGGGCTTCCAATGGATGCCCCAACGTCGTCCTCGCAAGCCGGAGGATGTCTTCGTGTGGTGACAAAATGTCAGTTTGAACTGCCATGGCAGTCTTTTTGCTATATAATTCTATGTAAAAACACTAAGACATGAGTAAGAAAGAACACAATACTGAAAAGACGGAAGAGATCATTGATCAACAAGCTACATCAGAAGAATCCACCCAACAGACCGTGGAGGAACCGACCGAAGAGCAAACAGAGGCTGACAAGTTGCAGGAAATGGGTGAAAAGCTGGCGTCCTTGAACGACAAATACCTTCGCCTCTATTCGGAATATGAGAACTATCGCAAGCGTACCAATTTGGAAAAAGCCGACCTGTTGCTCAATGGTAGTCGCGAAATGATGAAGGCCATCCTCCCTGTTGTCGATGATTTTGAGCGGGCGTTGGCCGCTACTGGCGATGACGAGGGTGTGAGGTTGATATATAGTAAAATGATGAAAATCTTGGAGCAGAAGGGCCTGAAAGCGATGGAATCCAAGGGTGAAAAATTTGATGAGTCGATGCATGAGGCAGTGACCCAAGTGCCAGCGACAGCACCTGACCAAAAGGGGCTAATTATAGATGTGGTTGAGAAAGGCTACTACCTTAACGACAAGGTACTCCGTTACGCCAAGGTTGTTGTTGCTTGTTGAAAGAGGAGAAATAGAAAATGGCAAAAAGAGACTATTATGAAGTGTTGGGCGTTGATAAAAACGCTACAGCGGATGAACTGAAGAAAGCCTACCGCAAGTTGGCTCTTCAGTACCATCCCGACCGAAATCCTGGAGACAAAGAAGCCGAGGAAAAGTTCAAGGAGGCTGCCGAGGCTTATGATGTGTTGAGCAATCCTGAAAAGAAAGCTCGATATGACCAGTTCGGACATGCCGGTGTCGATGGTGCCTATGGACAGGGTGGTATGGATATGAATGATATCTTCTCCCAGTTTGGCAGCATTTTCGGTGACTTGTTCGGTGGCGGTGGTTTCCGAACGGGTTTCACTGGTTTTGGAGGTAATGGCGGTGCAGCACGTCGTGTTCTCCGTGGCACCAATCTTCGTATTAAAGTCAAGCTTACTCTTGAGGAAATTGATCGTGGTTGCGAGAAGAAAATTAAGGTTAGTAAGTATGTTCCTTGCAAGACATGTGGTGGTAGTGGCGCCAAGGATGGCAAGAGTGATACCTGCCCCCATTGTCATGGTAGCGGTGTTGTAACTGAGACAAAACGGACCATCTTGGGCATGATGCAGACCCAGAGTGCATGCCCGCACTGTGGTGGCGAAGGTCGTGTTATTAAAGATAAATGTCATGACTGTCATGGCGACGGCATTGTCAAGAGCGATGAGATTATCACTATCAATATTCCAGCGGGTGTGCAAGATGGTATGCAACTGGCCATGCAGGGTCAAGGCAATGCAGCCCCGCATAATGGTATTGCAGGCGACCTCATAGTCCTTGTCGAGGAGTTGGAACATGATGTTTTTGAACGTCAAGACGCTAATCTATACTACAATGCATTCATTACTTTTAGCGAAGCAGCCTTGGGTGCTACTGTGGAAATACCAACCCTTACTGGTAAGGTTAAGATAAAAATTGAACCTGGAACCCCTTCGGGCCGCGTCGTACGACTAAGAGGAAAGGGCTTACCTGTGGTCAACGGTTATGGTCGTGGCGACCTCCTAGTCTGTTTAAATGTCTGGGTCCCGAAAAACCTTGACAAGGAAGAAAAGAAAACTCTTGAAGAGCTTCAACGGCACAATAACTTCAAGCCCAATCCAACCAAGCAAGAGAGAGGCTTCTTTGATAAGATGAAAGAAATGTTCAACGGATGACGGAAGCTTTCTTGCACTATGTTTGGCAGCATCAGATGCTCGACCTCGGGCTGACCACTACAGATGGCCAGCCTGTCGTTGTTTTGCGTTCGGGTGATCCAAACCATGATGCAGGGCCGGATTTCTTCAATGCACGCCTACGAATAGGTGATGTTGAATGGGCTGGCAATATTGAGGTGCACATTCATTCATCAGACTGGAATTCTCATGGGCATCAACATGATGCTGCGTACAATAACGTTATCTTACATGTAGTATACGAACATGATGTCCCCATTAGGTTGCAGAATGGGAAAATACCACCGACAATAGAACTATGTCGGTGGATACACCCTTCTTTGGTAGATAATTATGAAGCATTGACAGCTCCATTGCCCAATGAGAGTGTTCCTTGTGCAAAAAAGTTAGAAATGGTACCAGCGTTCCTGATTAATTCATTCATGGAACGTTTAACGGTGGAACGCATTGAATCCAAGTCGGACATTGTACGACGGTTGCTTGAAGAGAGCCATGGCAGTTGGGAGCAGACTTGCTACTGGTTGTTGGCCCGTTACTTTGGTGGTAAAGTCAATGCTTTATCCTTTGAGTTGCTGGCAAAGGCTACTGATCAACGCTTTTTGATGCGTTGGCGCGACAATAAGTTTCGACTTGAAGCATTGCTTATGGGGCAGGCTGGTATGTTAGATGGATACTTTGAAGACGATTATCCCCGTAAATTACAGATTGATTATGAGGCTTTACGGACCGGTTCTGGCTTGATGCCCATAGGGAAACATCTATGGAAATTTTATAAAATACGCCCGTCTAGTTTTCCAACCATTCGAATTAGTCAATTTGCTGACCTGATGTCACAAACTAATAATATGTTCGCCACCTTACTCGAAATTACTGATGTCAAAGCGTTAGAACAACTTTTTAATCGACAGGCGGCTGACTATTGGAGTGGTCATTATCAATTTGACGTACCTGTTAAAAAGGTGATGGTGAAGCATCTCGGTAAAATGCAAGCCGAAATGCTTATTATCAACGCATGGGTACCATTGCTTTTTACTTATGGTTTAGTACATGGACAGCAATACAAGGATCAGGCACTGAACTTACTCACACAGCTGGACGTTGAAAACAACCGAATTATTCGTAGTTGGCAGCAGGTGGATATTTGCCCAAAGAATGCCGCTGAATCTCAGGCCTTGTTGCAGCTAACCAACAACTATTGTAATAATCGCCGATGCCTTGAATGCCGCATTGGATATCATATATTGAAACATTGATGAGAGTTAAAGAGATAACAACGCTTCTAAAAAGTATAAACTATCGAGAGTCCAATCCTGAGGTCACCATACGGCAGTTGCTCACCGACAGCCGTCGCCTTAGTGACCCTTCAGGTACTCTTTTCTTTGCAATTCCCACAAAACGTAATACAGGTTGTCGTTATATCGAAGAATTATACACCGCAGGTGTGCGCTCTTTTGTGGTGCCAATTGGCTGTACGGTAAACCATAACGATATAAACATTTGGCAAGTGGATAATGTGGTCACTGCTCTACAGCAGCTTGCAGCATTCCATCGCAAACAATTTGCTATTCCGGTGGTGGGGATCACAGGTAGTAATGGGAAAACAATTGTCAAGGATTGGCTTACCCAGTTGTTGGGAATGGATCGTCACGTCGTTGCCAGTCCAAAGAGTTACAATTCTCAGATCGGGGTTCCTCTCTCAGTATGGCAGATGAAGCCAGAGCACGATCTGGCCATTTTTGAGGCAGGAATCTCTGAATCAGGCGAGATGACAGCCCTTCGCAATGTTATAAATCCTACGATAGGCATTTTTACCAATATTGGACAGGCTCACGATGAAAACTTTCTCACTCGTGGACAAAAGATCGCAGAGAAACTACAACTATTTACCCATTGTGAAGTTCTCATCTATTGTGCCGACCATAAGGACATCCATTCAATGGTGGCTGATATAGAGAGTTTTCACAATTTACGACGCTACACGTGGGGAACCACCTCCGATTGTGACCTTCAGCTGCTGACTACCAACATAACAGAAAACCATACGACTCTTACTTTACGCGATGAAGTATCGTTTGAAGTTACGATACCCTTTGTGGACCGAGCATCACAAGAGAATGTCATGCATTGCATTGCATTAATGCGCTACCTTGGGTATTCACCAGAAGTAATTGCCAGTCGTTGTATTAGGCTCCTGCCGGTTGAGATGCGAATGGAGATGAATGAGGGCATAGGAAATTGCCTGTTGATCAATGATAGCTATTCACTTGACCTCAATTCTCTGACCATTGCCCTTGATTACTTGGTTCATCAGAAACAACACTACCGTCGTACGCTGATTATGAGCGATATTCTGCAGGCCGGTATGGAGGATCGGGAACTATATTCGCAAGTGGCACTGCTACTCAGGCAACGTGATGTCAATCGGTTTGTTGGTATTGGCCCGGTGTTAATGCGTTGCAAAGGGATGTTCAATGAACTAGAAAGCACATTCTACGAATCCACTGATGATTTCCTTGCGCATCACGACATGACCTCATTCCGTAACGAGACTATCCTTCTCAAGGGTGCTCGCATGTTTGGTTTTGAACGTATTGCCAAGTTGTTGCAACGTAAAACCCACGAGACAGTCATGGAAGTCAACTTGGATGCCCTGATTCATAATCTCAATCACTTCCGTTCATGTTTGCAACCTAAGACACGTCTGATGGCCATGGTCAAGGCATCATCTTACGGCGCAGGTATGGTTGAAGTAGCGAGTGCCTTGCAATTCAACCAGGTCGACTATCTGACTGTTGCCTATGTCGATGAGGGTGTGGAGTTGCGTCGCAATGGTATCACCCTGCCTATCATGGTAATGAATCCAGAAGAGGCTGGTTTTGACGACATCATCCGTTACCGGCTTGAACCGGATATTTATAGTTTTCGTATTCTTAACCTCTTTGCCGACCATTTGGCGGTTCTTAATATGAACGACATTTTGCCGTTCCCCATCCATATTGAATTTGATACGGGTATGCATCGTCTAGGCTTTTCTGGTGACGATGTAGAGCCTTTGTTGCGACGACTTGACGAGTTAAAGCAGCTGCTAGTGGTTCAAAGCGTCTTTTCTCACCTTGCTTGTAGTGAAGATGCCACCATGGATGATTTCACCCGTCGGCAGATTGACCGCCTCCGTCAGTGGAGCAAACCTTTCCCAGGCATCAAGCACATCCTTAATTCAAGCGGTATTACACGCTTCCCTGAGGCACAGATGGACATGGTCCGTTTAGGCATTGGACTCTATGGTGTGGCACCTGAACCGGAAATACAGAGTCAACTTCGTCAGGTTAGCCGTCTGGTAAGCCGCATCTCACAAATCAAGGAAATCCCCGCTGGCGACACGGTGGGCTACAACTGCCGTTGGCGTGCCGAACGCCCGTCACGGATAGCTATCCTCACCATTGGTTACGCCGATGGATTGCACCGTGGTCTTGGCAATGGGCACGGCAGGGTGAACATCTGTGGTAAAGAGGCACCTATCATTGGCAGCATTTGTATGGACATGTGCTTTGTCGATGTTACCGATGTGGCTTGTCACGAAGGCGATCGAGCTGTTATCTTCGGTGAAGAAGACCTCCTACAGCGTAACGCCGCAGCTGCCGGTACAATTCCATACGAATTGTTAACAGCTGTTGCCCCGAGAGTGAAGAGGGTCTACTACCATGAGGAATAGTGATTCTCTATCGAAGAATGCTCAGAATGAAACAAAAAAGAGATTCCCTGCGTTTATATTAATTGTTTTTTAGATTAAGTGCAAAACAAAAAGTTATTAATGAATAGTCTGGAAGAGTTGGGTGAGATGCTGGCCAAAGGAATGAACATCAAGGCCAACATCATACCAGTGATAGATACCGACAGCGAGGACATCTTGTTGCACGACGAGGGCATTGAAGATGCCATGCCAGTACTCCCTCTGATGGATCAGGTATTGCTGCCGGGAGTGCTTATTCCCATCGCAGCACGGCGCGACAAATCCCGTCGTTTGTTGAATGATATCAAGACCCCCAATCAACATATTCTTGTTTTTCCTCAGCGTGATGCTAGCGACGACCCTGACGAGCACGACCTTTATCCGGTTGGTGTGGTGGCTAAGGTGCTCAAGGTGTTCGACTTTCATGATGATACCACCGTGGCCATCCTGCAGGGTGTCGTCCGTTGCCATAGCCTGATTGTCACTTCTCATACCCCTTATATGATGGGCTCCGTAGCCTTGGCGCCCGAGTCGACCGACGGAATGGAAACAACGGCATTCCAACGTCGTATGAAGCTGCTCCGCAAAAACTATGGCGAGATCATGCGTGCCCGCCTGCAGGACGAAGAACTATCGTCGATGCTCAACGGCATTGGAAGTGATAAGATATTCATCAACTTCGCCTCAACCCATATCGATGTTGAGTGCGAAATGAAGTATGAGCTGCTGGCTTGCGACAACTATCCTGCTCGTGTCGAGAAGCTTTTGGAGCATCTAAGCACCCTTAAGGGGCTCGACGAACTTCGACGGGAGATTGACAACAAGACTCAAGAGGTCATAGGCCGCCAACAACGCGAATACTATTTGCGCCATCAGATGGATGTTATCCAGGAGGAACTTGGCGAAGGCGGCACCAACCCCTGGACCGTGGATGATGTCGAAGCCCTCCGTAAGCGGGCGGCTGAAAAGAAATGGCCCAAGGCAGTCTCGGAAGTCTTTGAGAAGGAACTGCTCAAGTTCTCTCGCATTCAGCCTCTTTCGCCCGACTATGCCGTTCAGCAGACCTACCTCGAGACGCTGCTCGACATCCCCTGGGAACCCTCTACACAGAACAGTTACGACATTCCCGAGGCCCGTCGTGTGATGGATCGCGACCATTTTGGCATCGAGAAGGTCAAGGAACGTATCATCGAATACTTGGCAGTCATCAAGCGCCAGTCGGAGCATGACGTAAGGGCAAAGGCCCAGGTGCTCTGTCTTGTAGGCCCTCCGGGCACGGGCAAGACCTCCATCTGCCGTTCCGTGGCCGCTGCCCTCCGCCGTCCTTACCGCAGGGTGGCCCTCGGAGGACTGCACGATGAAGCTGAAATCCGCGGCCATCGCCGCACGTATGTCGGTGCCATGCCCGGCCGTATCATCCAGGAGATGATCAAAGCGGGAGTCGACAACCCCGTCTTTGTGCTGGATGAAATTGACAAGGTGCAGACCAATACCTTCCATGGTGACCCCTCGTCGGCACTCCTTGAAGTACTCGACCCGGAGCAAAACTGCCATTTCCACGACAATTTCGTCGGGCTCGACTACGACCTCTCCCATGTCCTCTTCATTGCCACGGCCAACAGTGTCGCCGACATCCAGCCGGCGTTGCTCGACCGTATGGAGATCATCAACTTCAGCGGCTATGTCATCGAAGAGAAGCTCGAGATTGCCACACGTCATCTTCTGCCCCGCATCATGCACGACAACGTCGTCGATCGCCGCACGCTCAAGTTCCCGCCCGAGGTCATCCGACAGGTAATCAACGAGTATACCCGCGAAGGTGGTGTGCGACAACTTGAGAAACAGCTCTCCAAACTGGTGCGTCACCGTGTGGTGATGCTCGAGAGTGGCAGCAAGGGCGCCGCCAGTGTCGATGCCGCTGAAGTGAAGGAGGTGCTGGGATTGCCCATCCATAACAGCGAACAGGCTCGCAAAGAGCCCCGCGAGGGTGTTGTCACAGGCCTGGCCTGGACCCCTGTGGGCGGTGAGATACTCTTCATTGAGTCCTCATTAAGCCATGGCAAGGGAACCCTCACCATGACAGGAAATCTGGGCGACGTGATGAAGGAATCCGCCACCCTGGCCTTCGAATACCTCAAATCCAACGCCGAAAGCCTGGGCATCGACATCAAAACCATCGAGGAACGCAACATCCACATCCATGTGCCCGAGGGGGCCACCCCGAAGGACGGTCCGTCAGCGGGCATCACCATGTTCGTTGCCATGGTGTCTGTGTTCACCCATCGCAAGGTACGTCCCGAAGTGGCTATGACAGGCGAGATCACTCTCCGCGGTGATGTGACGCCGGTAGGCGGCATCAAGGAGAAGATTCTCGCCGCCAAGCGTGCCGGCATCACCGACATCATCCTCTGCCACGACAACCGTCGCGATATCGAAGAGATAGAATCCAACTACCTGCAGGGACTCACTTTCCACTACATAGGCCACATGACCGAGGCCTTGCCCCTGGCCCTGGTCCCTGAAAACAAGAAGAAACGCAAATGACCCCGATGTCCATCCTCCGCCGGCTGGTCCGCATGGCATGTATCGTGCTGATAGCCATCCCGTCATGGTCCGTGGCCCAGACGGGAGTCTTCCGCTCGCAAAGCCAGCCCATGGCCGTCCTGCCCGACGCCTCACAAGGCATCACCATTGTCAATGGCAACCTCTATGCCACCTCGGCCGACGTGCTCCTCCTGGCCCAACGCAATAAGGGAAACATTACAGGCTTTGTCGTCGACACCGATTTTGTCAAGATCGACGAGGCCATCACCTATGTCGTCAAGCAACCCACCACGGGCGATTACTACTACACTGCCCGCGACCGCAAGGGACGTTCCAACCTCTACGTCTGCCAGCGCCTGGGCAAACGTGCCAAGACACGCCGCGTCAAGCTCGACGATATCGAGGTGCTGCACCCCACCTTCTCGGCCGACGGCCAGGTGATGGTGTTCACCTCTGGCGAGCGTCGCCGCAGCTATGGCGGTTACGACCTCTGGTATTCACGCTTCGTGGACGGCGAATGGAGTCGCCCCGTCAACATGGGTGACCGTGTCAACAGCGAGGGCGACGACATCGCTCCCTGTGTTGTCGGCGACTTTCTCTTCTTCTCGTCCAACGGACGCCGCGAGAGCAACCGCCACCTCAACATCTTTACCACGCGCCTTATCGCCAACCAGGTGTTGGGCGACACCGTGGGTATGCTCCAGATCGGCCGCAGCCGCGTCCAGCATCTTCCCTCGAACATCAACAGCGCCGTGAGCGACTGCTACGACTTTGTCGTCGATACCGAGCTCGGCACCTGCTACTGGTACAACACCTCGTCGGGCATTCGCAGCTATAAAGGCTCGCTCGACGCCATGATGCTCTGGGGCTATGCCTACGACATCCACGCCCAACCGCTGGCCGGGGTCACGGTGACAGCCTACGAAGGCGACGTCGCTGTGGCGGCAGCCGCCACGGGAACCGACGGCTTCTACCGCATCTGCCTCCCCGTGGGAAGCTCCTACCGCATGACTTACAGCCTGCCCAACCACTACAGTCACACTGTCAACGTGCTGTCCGAGCGCGACCAAGCAGGCAATCTTATCGGCGAAATGCAACACGATGTCACCCTTGACGCCCTCCCCGTCGGACAGCCTATCGTCTACTCCGACCTCTTTGGGCCCGATGCCGTCGTCGACCTCAGCCGTCATGGCACCGAACAACTTAATTCACTGATCGACTTTCTGACCGACAATCCGGCGCTTATCGCCGAAATCACCCTCTCGTGCGATCTTACTTCCGACGCCGAATTCAACAGTATGCTCACCGACCAGCGCCTCCAGACCGTGGGACGTTACCTGTTCGACCGGCTGCCTTCGGCGGTGCGCTATGAGCTCCACAACGGATGTGCCGGCCGCGAAGGCTGCTCCACCGCCAGCGGTGAAGCCCGTCTGACCGTCCTATTGAAATAGAGAGGGACGCGGTAATCCGCGTCCCTCTGAAAAATTGTCGGGGTGAAAAGACTCGAACTTTCGACCCCTTGCACCCCATGCAAGTGCGCTAGCCAACTGCGCCACACCCCGAACAATTCTCTTTCGAAATCGGGTGCAAAAGTACTACTTTTCCACAATATGAACAAATTTTTTTTCAAGAAAATACAATCGGCAATGTCTACTATGTATAAATCAGTCGATTGCGATTTGATTGTAATGATGTAATCGAGCCTTGACGCGATGTCGGGATGGTGAAAGTGGGGGAGTTGCCATCGGTTTTTGACGCTTTTTCGGCCTTCGGTCACGTTGGAATAATGTAAAGTACTGACAGATATACTGTTATTGTGATTAGTATACCTCACGGCATCGGTCGATGCCAGCCCATGGTACAGAGTGTCATGGTCGCCCCTTTCATCCCCCTAACTAGCACTGTTGTCCGCTTGTTGTCCGCTTGTTGTCCGCTTGTTGTCCGCTTGTTGTCCGCTTTTAAAGCGGACAACAAGCGGACAA
>JAEEGL017124948.1_pt1 | contig 19363 bp, 18 predicted proteins | sample 9134231 | NCBI WGS metagenome assembly JAEEGL01 (sample SAMN16246548, study PRJNA631951) | gut metagenome | biome: gut microbiome; feature: rumen; material: fiber-attached | host: Bos | place: Iran: Karaj | collected 2018-10
CGCTCGCACCGTTGGAATTATTTGGCAGCAAAATCAAAGCTCTTGTGGAACGCGCGGCATGCCGAGACCTTTATGACGTAAGCAATATGATTGACCTTTCGGTATTTTCTGACAACGACTTGCCATTGTTGCGCAAAATCACTGTATTTTATCTAATGGTTGGCGGCAACGGAATCAAGTCGCATAATATCCCATTGCAGAGAATTTCAGACATCAATTTCCGTCAAATACGTGCATGTCTTATCCCAGTTTTAAGAAAGTCGGAGCGTTTCAATTTTGAGGATTCCAAGCAAAAGGTGATGCGTTTCCTATCTGAATTGCTGATATTGTCCGATGAAGAATTGAGTTTTATAGATTTCTTCAACCAAGGCATTTATCGTCCGGACGTGTTGTTCCAAAGTTATGAAATAATCTCTCGGATACAGAATCATCCAATGGCAATTTGGAAAACGAAGGGAAAATAAAACTCCCCATGACAATGATGGGGAATTGTCATGGGGAGTTTTGGTAAGGGGAGAGATTTGTATCGCTATTTCACTACGCCTTTCTCCAAGTATTCCGCCAAGTTGGTGCGCATAACGCTTGCGACGTGTTCGGCGGCGACCTTCTCCATATCGTGCTTTACCATAATGGAGACAAGCTGGTCGAAGGAAGTTTTTTGCGGATTCCAACCGAGAGTTTGGCGCGCCTTGGTCGGGTCACCAAGAAGGTTGACAACATCCGTCGGACGATAGAAATCTTCGCTGACCTCAACCAAAGTCTTGCCAACGAGATTTGCAGGGCCATTGACGCAAATGCCTTTTTCGTTGATGCCTTCGCCTTCAAACTTCAACTCAATGCCCGCAGCCTTGAATGCGTGGTATGCAAATTCGCGGACAGAATGTTGAACGCCTGTGGCAATCACAAAATCTTCGGGCTTTTCCTGCTGCAAAATCAGCCACATACACTCGACATAATCTTTTGCATAGCCCCAATCTCGAAGCGAGGAAAGGTTACCGAGATATAGTTTTTCCTGCTTGCCTTGTGCAATACGTGCAGCGGCAAGAGTGATTTTGCGCGTTACAAAAGTGTCGCCGCGACGCACGCTCTCGTGGTTGAACAAAATGCCCGAGCAGCAAAACATATTGTAAGCCTCGCGATATTCCTTGATAATCCAATAGCCGTACAACTTCGCCACTGCATAAGGCGAATACGGATGGAATGGCGTGGTCTCGCTCTGCGGCACTTCCTCGACTTTGCCGTAAAGTTCGGAGGTTGATGCCTGATAGATTTTGCACGTCTTTTCCAAATGGTTGGTGCGCACGGCTTCCAAAATCCTGAGTACGCCTACGGCATCAACGTCAGCCGTAAATTCGGGCGAATCAAAACTTACCTGCACGTGGCTCTGTGCCGCAAGGTTGTAAATCTCGGTCGGCTGAACTTTGCCAACAAGTTTTACAAGCGACATTGAGTCAGACATATCCGCATAATGCAGATGGAAATTCGGTCTGCCTTCGAGGTGCGCAATCCTCTCGCGATAATCGACGCTGCTGCGTCGGATGATTCCGTGTACGTCGTAGCCTTTGGCGAGTAAAAACTCGGAAAGGTACGAGCCATCTTGACCGGTGATACCGGTGATGAGGGCGGTATGTATAGGTGTCATATATTTTTATATCTAAATCTTTGCTAATATAAATTGTGGTATTTTCCTAATTACTTTTTTTATTTTGGTAATGGTAGGGAAACGAAATCCATTGGACGAATATACCTTGACATCTTCGTCCCAAACTTTTTTTCTTTTTGCGGAATCCGTACTAAGCCCACCCATACTCATTTTTACAGCATTCCTGTTTGATAGATAAGCGACTTTGACATTGTCACGCAGCAAATATCTAACAAGCAAATCCGTGTCAGCAGCAATTTTATATGATTCGTCATAAAATCCCAATCTATCAAACAATGCCTTTTTTATGTAGCAAGTGGGATGCAACGGTAACCAACCGTTACGCACTTTTCTTTGAGAATACTGTCCGCTCTTCCAAACTCGAACAAGTTTTTTCCCTTTGACAAACACTCCATCCGCATAAATAAAATCGGCATTAGAAGTTTCAAATTCTTTGACATAATCGCTTACTACATGTTCGTCATAAATACAATCATCAGAATGGCATAGCGCAATAACATCACCTGTTGCCATTTTGATACCCTTATTTATTGCCTCGTACATCCCGTGATCAGGTTCGGAAATATACTTGACGGTGATATTTTTAGGCGTTTCCGCCAATGCATCTTCTATAACTTGCTGACTGCCATCTGTTGATGCACCATCAACAATGATATATTCAATATCGGTATAATCTTGCGCAAAAACGCTTCTGATAGCGGTGGCGATAGTGGCAGAACGATTATAACAGGCTGTAATTATGGAGACTTTCATTCAATATGAGTAAAAAGAAATAAGCGAAACTATTAATTACAACGTTAACTACTTATTATTCAATAGTATACCGTAAACACATTGCTCAATATTTAATACATTTTTGCAATTAATTACGGCAAAACCATTCTCTAAGTTTTTGTTCTATCATATCTTCTGCATTTCCTTTCTTAATTGTATTGAAATTAAATGTTTTGGCCGTGTTAATAGCGTCAAAAAGTTTGGTTTCGTCAAAAACACCTATCACGCATTTCATTTCATCTAACTTTCTTACCAATTGAAATTGATCATGGATATGTTCCGTAATATTGCGCCTTGGAATAACTACAATTTTTTTTCGTAAATCCATAGCTTCCGATATTGCACCCCATCCTCCTTGAAGAATTAGAACCTCTGCCTCTTTTATATAGTCCAACATTTGAACTTTTGTGCAGAAACCAAATGAATGTGCAAATTTATACTTATAATCCGTGTACCCAGTTTGTACTATTACCTCTTCTTCAGATTTGGCAGCAAAATCATCTACTGCCTTTGCCATTCTATAAAATGGCATATCCATCGTACCCAGACTCGCAAAAATCATAATATACCACAATATATCGCATTAGGAAATGTCTTCAACATATCCTCCCATTGAACAAAGAAAATGTCCGCGTATTTTTCAATCCAAATAGGTGTACGAGAAGCACTTGTAACATCTGCGGCTGAATTAATAAAAATAATTTTTGTTTTCAGTATTTTCTTCGCAAAATAGACTGTGGGAACAGCCACGCCCGCTCCTGTTGTTATGATTACATCGGGTCTTTTCTTCAATACCCAAAATAATGCCTGCAAGCAATTAACAATAAGAGTCCATTTTTTTGATGGTTGAAAATTTTGTAAGAAAACATGTTCCTTGTTTTTAAGGAACTCTGTTGTTGACGTTGTTTTGAGCGTCAGCCAATAGCAATCCCATTTTTCTGGAATAGAACCTACTGCCAGCTGCAATTCTCTCAGATGCCCACCTGCCGAACATGCAAGACATATTTTGGGGTTATTTTGATGTTTCATTGCATTTCTCTCTATTAACGTATTTAATCAATTTCGCTGGATTGCCGCCAACCACAGAAAATGATTCAACGTCCTTATATACTGAAGCAGTCGCACCAACAACACTATGTTCGCCTATGTTAACACCCATTCCAATATACGCTTTCATAGCAATCCAAGCTTTTTTTTCAATCATAATTGGAGCTGTTATAAGCGATGTTTTGGCATTATTGACCTCCGATACATTATGCCCCGCCGTACAAAGACACGCATACTGCGATATTGTTGCATACTCCTTGAGTATTACCAATGCCTGATTATAACATATCACATGCGGCCCAAGACAACAACCTTCTTCCATCCTCAAATTCCATGGTGCCCAAATTTTGGCGGAAGAATACACCAATGATTTATACGAAACTTTTGCACCAAACAATCTGAGAATCAACCATCTCAATGGCCAAAAGATTTTTGTGGGAAACGGTCGAAAAAGAGTGTAGTATACTAAAACCCAAATAAAACGAAGAAGTTTAATTCGGATAGGGACAAATCCAACATTTGTTTTTTTATACATAATATTATTAAAAATATTCAGTGCATATTTTTATTTCTATCAAATATTTTTGCGAAATCAATTTTTTTAGCAAAGAATTTTGCTCCTCCATGCGTAAGATGTCTACCGTCTTGACTCAATAAAAGATGATCGTCTGAGAACACGACAACGGAACTATCTCTAGTCATTGCTTTTTGTAATAAATCCACATACTTATCCTCCCACTGTGCCCTTAGCATGTCATTAATCTTAAAAAAATTTGGATTAATTCTCACCGTCTGCGAAAAATAGTCGGGGCTTTTCCTTTTAACGTAAATCTGACCGTTACAATCTCCAAAATTTTTTGTACCAATACCCCATACTTCGGTGTCAATACTTACATTGTCTTTTACCAAAAGAGGAACGTCCTCTTTGTATCCAAAATAAAATATAAAATCACTGAGTTTTATTCTATCTATGTCATATTCTTGAATATTACTACTATAAGATAGATTTATTTTGTCCGCATAATTGGATTCTAACAGGATATTGCACCAATCTCGAGCAAAACTATTTCCAATGCAAAGCACATTAATTTTGCCTTGACAAATCTCAAAATTCTTGTCAAACTGTCGTATTCTGTCATTGTATTCGGCGAATATATTTCTATGTGCTTCATCTTTGGTAATTTCCAATTCAGGAACATCTCTAACAACACCTGCGTTTAAATAAATTGCAAAAGCAATTCCATTAATCACTAAAAGAGACAATAAGCAAATAAACCTTGTTTTCATATTGACCAATACCTTCTTCTCTACCACATTATATGTCAGATACGACAATGTCAACACGCATATAATAAATGAAAGTATAAACAATGCATTCATATCAGTTGAATAATAATATCGATAAAAAGCCAAAATAGGTTGATGCCACATATATATACTATAACTCATAATTCCAACAACACCAAATATCCGTACTTTGTTCAAAATGGAAAAAAACATACTATTTATGTTGTAAAAAGAGACCAAAATATAAGACAATGTTACTGTAGCTATCAAATACACACCTTGTGGCAAAATCGGCGCACTTACAATCTCTGATCCATCTACAAGATTGTAATCTATGTTTTTGCTTTTCGCAAAGCATGTTCCTACAAGCATTATTGCTAATAATGCTATAATACAAATAAAACTTACAATATTGTTTTTGAACGGAACACCTTCTCGCTTATTAATTATATATAATCCTGCCAACCCACCTACAGCCAATTCATAAAACCTGCAAGGCAGTAGGTAAAACTTGTTACCTGTTGCAATGCTTGGGGATAAATAAAGAACAAATGAAATTGCAGTCAAAGTAACAATCACAATTACAGCGGACTTTTCAAACGCAATATTTAACTTTTGCGTTACACATCTCAACAGCATTAACAAAAGAGGTAAAAACAAATAGAACTGAAACAAGATACCAATATACCATGTGTGCATAAGCGGTTTATACTCATTCCAAACATCCCAATAATTTTTGGCTGTGATAGAACCCAATATGTTTCCTGATAGGCAATTTGCTGCGACGACGGATTCGCATAGGTTTTCGTAATCATCTGGCAACATACCGTAAAATCCCACCGATAAAACTATTGCTGTCGCCAATAACATCATAGGCAATAACCTAATCACCCTTTTTTCTAAAAAGGGGAAAAACTTGAAACTACCTTCTGCAATAGATGTTAACACTTTGGGTACAATAAAAAAACCATTGATTACAAAAAAAACATCAACTCCTAAATACCCACTTGGCGCAATGCCAATATGATATAAAACTACTGCCAATATAGCGAAGCCTTTAATAATGTCTAAATCTTTTCTATATACCGACATACGCATTATAGATTAAGCATTTTTATTAATCAAAAACAAATTCAGGTTTTTCTCCTTCACCCAATAACCATTGGTATACCAAAAGCATCTTTTTGGCGGATTCCGTCCATGAGAATTTTTGTTCCACAAGCTTACGACCATTCTCACCCATTTTTTTCCTGTCGTTATCATTCAACGATAGCAAATGCTGTAATCCATCAACTATGCCAGTGATATCGTCTTTAATTCTAATTGCAGCACCAGCATCAAAACCTTCTGTGATATTACATTGTGGCGTCATAATAACAGGGAGACCATAAGACCAAGCCTCTAAAACTGACATCGGAAGGCCTTCTCCATGTGATGGTAAAATATACGCATCAGCATTTGCATACATCATACTTTTTTTTTCACCATACACTCCTCCATAGAATGTAACTATATCATTTAATTTAGAATCCTTGCATATTTGTTCTAATAGATTTCTATACTCAGTATCGCCCCAACCTACAATATCAACCTTCCATAATAACATTTTATCAGGATTAATTGACAATAATTTTTTTATTGCTTTGAGCAAAATGTCCACACCTTTCTTAGGATGTAATCTACCTAAAAACAATAGATGCTTCTTGCAATCTTTTTTTTGTGACACCACATCAATATCAGGGAGATACACTCCATTTGGAATAATCGCGACAGGACTCTTTATTCCATACGATCTTATATCCTCAAGTTCTTTTTGGCAGAGAGCATGGAAACATGTAACCTTGTTCAATTTTTTATCAAAAAATAATTTGGCAAACAATCTTTTTATCATCCCCTGATGTTTAATAATATAAGGATCTAACATTCCGTGAGGTGAGCATATCAAAGTTTTTTTTTGTCGTGTTATCCATAACGAGATTAATAATGTCGGGTATCTCCACAATCCCTCCATATGCAATATATTTGCATCTGATTTAAGAAGGCTACATTTAAGATCTCGACTATACAAAAAAATATGTGGTTTGAATAGTATGATTTTAATTTTTCCCCATAAATGCAAATCTTCATTTGAATATGCATCATAATATGAAAATAGGCTTATGTCTATGTCCTTAAATACTTTGTTTGTAAATAAGTCTTTTACGGCATCCAAAACCCCACCAGCTAACCTACTGATAGAATATGTAAGTATTTGTATTTTCATATCTGAAATTTACTAAATATTATTTTATTACTCGTAAGTACGAAAACACTATTACACTATAAATGACTGCGATGTCAAGCTCCATTCCTGAAAATGCATTACCAGAAAAAAACATCAATGGGAACGGTAATATTACAGGATATAATATTGCTTTATGAACTGCAACAATACCATTTTTTGGTGCTATTTTTTTTATAAAATACGCATATAAACATATAAACAATATTGATCCAACAATTCCAAAATCAAACACAAGACGAACAATTACTCCTTGAAACAATACTCGGTCATGTCCAATGATTTTATTTAATTTGTCATCAATTTCCTTATTAATATTCGGATTAATATAACTTATTAAATGCACGATAAGACCACTACTATTGTACAAGCCCCAAAATCGATAGTCTGGATCATACTTTTCAAATGCTCTTGTTGAATATTCCTGCCATTGTCCTCCGTAATCACACACAGAATATATCTTACTATAATTGTTTGGGTTTACAATCGGTTTGTTTTTAGAAGTTGCATAATAAAAAGTTGTTCTATTTTCAAATCGATTTGTGGTTATTGTCATAAAATAAGTTGCCGCAATGAATGCAACACTTCCAATAACAAAATTCATTTTTTTTCGAATTTTTGTATCTATTAATGGATAATATAAATACAACATTGTAGCATACACACACGCATAAGTAATCAAAGCAGACCTTGACAAGGCCATCATACCGGTACTTACTATAGTAAACGATAAAACTAAATGTACAACTGCCTTTTTTGTCTCTTTTGCTAACAAATAATAAAAATGATAAAAAAGGGATATGTAACCAAATGGAGAAAATAAACGTGTCAAAGTGATTAGCCAATGATTGCCAACAATTCTATTTAGGGTAGCGGTTACAAGATCTCCATATCTGTACTCTTCTACGGTCATCATCTCAGCAGAAACCATTAAATTAAGATGATAAAAGACATATAATGATATTACAAGCGAAATACTACATGACACAATCGAAATTTTCTCGACGAAATGAAATTTCGTTAAGTTTATATTCGACATATCATACGATTTGGCATTAGAGTATTTATTAAAACTATTAAATAATATTATCAATAATATTGCATTAAAAATTGTATATGCTAACACTGTTACATCATACGTATGCTGCTTTCCAACTGCGAACGCGGAAATTGCAGATATAAGCATAAGGGTATATAATACAAAAGAAATTGAATTCCTCCCTTTGTAAATCATCATACCAACCAAACCAATCAGTAAATAAACCATAAAAAAAAGTTATTGTTCAGTGTTCTCCTCAACAGGAATGTCATACCTGTTAAAAATGTTTTGTAAAAACCTGACGCATCCCAACAAAAATGCAGTTAATTTTGGAGAAATACACAAGTTAAAAAAATTTGTATAATAATATTTATAGCCCAAGAATGACTTCTGATGTACATTCCAATCAAGGAATTTTGCATCATCATATAAGGGTGACTTATCTAATATGTACGCTCCAAATTTAACAAGATTATCATTATAAAGTGGAGACAGGTCCTTTCGCAGCAACGTTAATATCTCCTCCTTGCTTTTTGGGGTATATGCCACTTTGTCACCATAATAATGACAAGGACCAAGTACGATAGACGGCTTACCCCAAAAACTGGATTCTATACCCATTGTGGAACCAAAACTAACTACAATATCAACATTGTCCATAATTCCATACGTACTCATAGGACTATCGCCTGGAATTACCGTGATATTATCATATTTTTCAGACAAACGTAAGAGTTTTGTATGGTACGAATAAGGGACATCTTTCAAGTTAGGATGAATTCTTAAATAAAAATGTACATCCTTACTTGCATTCTCTAATAAAAATATAATGCCTTCATATTGAGTATGGAACAATTTTAATTTTTCCCACTCTCCACCTACTGACGCGAACTCATCTTCAGATGAATTCATAATTGCCACGTTTATTTTTGTTTTGTCAAATTTAGGTACCAAATCCGCTTTTTGAGAGCCAATATATATTTTATCGCCAGAGGGTAAGCCCGACCGCCGTTTTTCAAAAAAAGACTTGCCCAATGATATTTTTTCTTCCAACTCAAGATGGTAGTTAGACCAGCAATACTCACGTAATTTTCTGTTCCCTTCTATAGAATGAGGGAGATTGTTTTGGTAAAAAATTCTATGAGACTGACCATCAACTACAACATCTTCCACCAAGGAGATTGGTATCTTTAATTTTATTGCAATATCATAAGCAGGCCTATCATCTTCAAATCTTCCATTATATCCAATGATTTCATTGGGTCGATAATCTTCGATTAATCTGTATAAAGCATCTACAAATCTAACATTTTGTTGCAGGTGTGCGTCAAAATATTTACGATTATCTCCATTTAATGATGGATTCATATTCCTTGTCAAACTTATATAGCATGACATAATAGACAAGCCAATACATACATCGCGATATGTTATCTGCTTCAATTCGTCTGACGAAGAATATTCGAAAGTAACCGTGTTGTCGGATTTGTAATCATACAAGGCAACACTTTCAATATTATATTTTTTTAAAATTGCCTTTGTACAAGAGTAACATAACCTGCACATCGGTTTACTACCCCGTAAATTGTGTGTACACAATTCATTAATGCCGCCACAGTACGCAAATAAAACTTTGTTATTTTTGTCAATAGCAAGAGACATTGCCTTATCTAAGAGTTGTCCCATAAATTTTTGACCAAAACAACTTCCAAAATAAAATAAGTATTTTTTATCCATAATTATACTACACTATTTAACCTTCTCCCATAAAACACCACAGCAAATACCGACACTACAGCCGCCGACACAATGAGTTTTATGAAAATAATTTGTTGAGATATAATGTTAGCACCAAAGACAGAAAGAATTATTACAGTCAATAATGCTATCAAAATCGTCTTTCTTTTAAGCCATTGCAAAACCGTTGCTTTATAATACGGTATCACAAACGGTATCAATATTTGACTCCAATACGAAATCATAGTCGAATAAACCGCAGCCCTGAATCCATATATTGGAATAAAGATATTGCATAATATCAGATTCAAAATGCCCGGTATAAACACAAGCCACAAGAGTTGCTTTGTCTTTTTCTCAATGAACGCATTGGTACTCATAAAAATATATAATGGATGAACAACGTTTGCAAAACACATCAGGCATGCTATTGATGACGATTGTGCAAGTTTTTCGTTCTTAATCAGAATAGAATATATTTCATTCATCCAAATACAAATCAAAACTGATGTCACCAACGCAATCATCTGACAGAGAAAATAAAGTTTTCTGTAAGAATCGTAATCTTTTGCCCTGTATGAAGTTTGCATCTTGGGATTTAATGCCAAAACTAAAGCTGTAGTTACAATTACAGCATAATTACCCATTTGAGTCCCGTGACTGTACAAGCCAATATCATCGTAATCTATATTGTGCCAAGTCATTACGATTCGCGACGAACTTGTCAGAAACAAAAATCCTAGTGAATGAGGAATCAATGGCCATGATATATTCAAAAAATATTTTATGTGCCTTAACTTGTTGTCAATAATTGGCTTGATATTGTATCTTTGCCATACAAATCTGATAAACAACACAAAAGAAACGACAGAACTTAAAGCAGTGACAGAAATTAGCCCCCAATATCCTAATTTATAATAAAAAATAAGGACAAATGACAAGGCTATACCACACAATGACGCAAACAAATTGGTAAAAACCAACGGCTTGGGTTTGCCTTCTATCGGGAATAGGTGGCTTGCAAGCGTACTATTGGCACAAAAGAATATTTCGATAGAACCTAAAATACTTAGAGCAACAAGCTGCAAGGAATAATCCAGCGGAATGACACACATAAGCAACAACATATTTATGATTCCGCATAAAATTGAGGTTGCGATTATATAATACAAAATCCGTCCCCATACCAAATTAAATTTTTTACCGTATTCGTAGTAACTGTTTGTCAAATGGACATTCAGACCTAACGGCGCAATCACAAGCATTATTCCTGTATATGCTGTTATAACTCCTTGAATACCATAATCAAAGGTTGTCAAAAAAGGCGTTAGTATTGGTAGCAAAAATACATTTATTAACATCGGCAGCTTTGGTACTATTCCGAAGTATAATGTATTTGTAATCAGTTTTTTTGTGGACATTTAGCCTTTTTACCAATGTTTCACCATATCATTTGCCTTCTGATACTCCTGTGGATTGCCGATGTCAATCCAAGTGCCATTGAGTGGATAGCGAATCACACGCTTATTTTCTGAAATCAGTTTTTCAATCAGGTCGGTCGCATTGAAGAAGGTATTGTCAGGGATTTCGTTCAATGCGCTGCGTTTTATCAGATAGATTCCAGCATTGGCGTAATAGTCATATTGGGGTTTTTCCAAAAGACCTTTGATATTCCTGCCTTCCAAATCCAAAATTCCGTAAGGGATTGAAACATTGTACGGTATCGCCGCAACCGACATTTCCGCTTCGTGCTCTTGAAAATGCAAGAAGAAATCCTCATAGTCGATATTGGTGAACAAATCACTGTTCATCACCAAAACGGTATCGTTGTAAAACTTCTCAACGAATTTTATTGAGCCAATAGTGCCCAAGAATTTCGGTTCGCGACAACAATTGATTTTGACACCGTTATGTTCTTCTGCATAATGAGCTTCTAATTGTTCACGCAAATAATTGACTGTTACCGAAATATGTTTGACACCGTATGAAATCAGTCGGTCAATATTGTGGTCGATAATTGCTTTGCCTCCCACGGGAAGCAACGGTTTGGGAGTTGTCAAAGTTAGTGGACGAAGGCGTTCGCCTTTACCGCCTGCCATCAATACAGCATCAATTGGAAGTCGTGTTTTATATTTTTGCAAATCAATTACTTCTATGATGTGCATATCTTTGTCGAGAACGGGGACAAGCTTCATTTGCAAATCTTTCTGACGCTTGATTTTGTTCACATCATTAAGGTCGTTCGACGACAAGTAGTTGAAATCCTTGTGCATAATTTTTTCAACCTTGTCGTTTACAGAGCATCCTCCAATTAATGCCCGTCTTGAATCGCCATCTGTCAAAGTGCCGACCATCTTGCCATCGCCGTCAATGACAAAAAGAACCAAAGGCCCTTGTCGCATCTCATTGATTTGCGACAAGGCTTCAAGAAGTGTCTTTTCTTTGGAAATCAAGTGATTACTCATTTCAAATCTATCGTTTTATTTCCAACCTTTTGCTTTTTCAAATGTTTCTTTGAATCCTTCCTTCTTTTCAAATAGATAACCTGCGATTACCTGCATCAATTCGTAATCTTCTTCCGAGTCGATGTCGAGGATGCCGGTGTCTGCCATTATTACGGCGTCACAATTTGAATTAAAGAAAGTTGTTTGTTCTTTCTTTTTCAACGCTTTGGGCGAATAGGCGTATATGGAAGCGTTCATATCATAAAAGACAGGGGCTTCCTGACGGGTTGTAAACTTTGATTGTATCGCCTTGCAGAAGAAACCGTTTTCTTCCTTTACCATATTAAAGTATGGATTGCGGCGCGAATGTGTTACAGAATAAACAACATCAACATCGGCACGCGACATTTTCCTGTCTATGGCGTTTTTTATGTCCTCAACGGTACGCAACGGCGAGGTAATGTCCAAATCCACAACCGTGTCGTATTCAGTTTTGAAAATCTTTTCTGCCCTTGCAAGACAATCTTTGATCACCGCCACTTTCGGAACTTTGTCGCCGGCAAGGTTTTCTTCTCTTCGCAAAACTGTTACATTCAACTCGGATACTTGACCCACCAATTTGATAAGGTCTTCGCTGTCGGTATTTAAAACAATGTCTGCGTGGTCGCTATCTTTCAAATGTCGTTTTATGTACAACGCAATGCCCGCCATTGAATACCATACCAAAGGTATTTCCAAGAAATCACGTGCATTTTTACCTTTGACGCCTTTTGAACCGGCACGACCACAAAGAGTAAACAATATTTTCATATTTATCTTTTTGCCAATTTCAATACGTTGAGCGAATGTTCAAGCGTATTGTCATTTGTGATTTTGTTGTTTATTATATCGAAAAAATGCTCAATTTCAAGCATTTGCGAAATATTTCTTTCACTATCAAAATCAAGTTTTTTCCCTGATTTCAAATACTCAATATGTCCGTTAAGAATATCACAGTGAATGGTATCTTCCGGCATAAACAAATCCAAAGTGCGGATAGGTTTTCGTCCGAAATAATCTAAATGCAATTCAATTGTAGTTGTCTCTGTTTTAGCAATATAAATTGCAATATCGTCGCTGTCTATTTCCAACGCAGATATTTTATCTTGTATAGAGAAACTCTTTTTCGGCATACCGAAAAAAGCTGTCAGATAATCCCATTCGTGAATCAAGTCTATACCAACGCCGCCACCCATTTCGCGATGTGCGCTATAACATTTGCGATAGTCCTGCCCCGGACGCCAATCGGGCAAATAACTCGATGAAATTGCACGCGCAGCTATCACTTCTTTTAACGGAATATTCTCCCTAACATACTTCAAAACAGCATTATAACGCAAGGGACAAGCGACATAACAAGTTGTATCCTTCAATACGTCGAAAATACTTTCGTCGATTTCTGTGGTGTCAAAAACAGGTTTTTCTACGAAAAATGACTTTGTGTTTTCCTTGAATTTCAGCAACGTCTGATAATGCATTGATGTCGGATTGGTAACAAAAACGATGTCGTACTTTGCATCTTGCGGTAAATTATCAGAAAAAAGGAATTCACCGTTTATATAATGCGCAATGTCGTCGGAAAGTTTTTTCCCAATATAACTCCTATAAAGGTCGATTTTATATGTGTCGCCACGAGAATCCAATAAGGCGCAGACATTTCGCAAATGCCTTGTTCCTATTGAGCCCAATCCTGCAAATGCAATATCGTAATGCATAATCTATGCTTCGATTTTGTCGATGATTTTCAAAAGTTCCGCATCCCTTACGAAATCCCATTGCGGTTTGTTTTCTGCATTTTTTATCTGTGAAAAAAATGCGTTAATCTCCTCTCTATAAGGATTTTCAGTAACGAATGCAGCGTATCCTTCCACGTGTTCAGATGCGTTATCAATAGCAATCTGTTTCAACGTTTTGGCTTGAATGTCGTATTCGGTCAATGAATCAGGTGTACCATTCCACGAAATCTGAATATCCTCGCCGTAAACATCAATATGTCTGATTGGTTTGCGAGTCACAACGTCAACGGCAAAGACACCTTTCGCACCTGTTTCGTGTTCAATGGTTATCAAATAATTGTCGTTGTAACTGATATTCAGGTTTGTATTTTTGCTTTTAACAGCGGAAACGTTTTTGATTTTTCCAAAAGCCGTTATCAGCCAAGGCATATCGATTGCCATTATTTCGCGGCAGCCGTTAGTTTTGGGATTGCCAATAAAATAATTGTTGTAACTCTCCCAGGGATGCCAATCGGGCAGATATTGTCCAACGTGATAGATATAATTGAGTTTTGAATTTCGGTCTTTTACTTTATCGATAATCATTTGAGTTTCTTTGCGATAAAGGAAAGTTGAAGACAAAAACAAAACTAAATTCTTTTCTTTGGCAAGTTTTATATTTTCGTCGTAACCATCTGAAACCAAATTAATTTCGGTAAAAATATGCAGATTGTTTTTCAGACATTCGTTAATAATTGCCGAATGAGAAAGCGGCGACGTACATACAAAAGCACAATTGATTTTTTCGTTTTTAACAGCATCCGCAATTGACCCAAAGCATTTTGCGCCGAACTTTTCTGCAACCTCGTTGCATCGTTCCTGATTGCTGTCAATACCGTATATATCAATGTCTTGATGTTCTTTGAGCAAGCGAATTCTGCGTTTGCCCATAGAGCCGAGACCAATTACTACAACATTCATATCCTATAAAATTCTTTCTTTACCAATCCATTCAACGGATATTTTTCAATAACATTAAAAATGCTTTCGAGCGTTCCCGCTTTTTCGTATGGATTGGTAGATGTTTTTGCAATACTTTGATACTCAAACGATAAAATTCTCGTCAGACCTTTGGAAATGCCATCATAATCGGCACTTACGTCCAAAACACTTGCGCCTCTCGCCCTGCCTTCCTGACGAGTACCAATGTTTAATGTAGGTATCTTGAACGACGGTGCTTCCATCAAGCCGCTTGACGAATTGCCAACAACTGCGGTGGCATATTTCAACGCCGAATAATAACGTTTTTTGCCCAACGAATCAATCGCAAACGCCCTGTCGGAATGAGAATTGACAAAATCCTCTATCTTTGAAATTATTACTCTGCCTCCCGTATCTGAATTTGGAAGGGTGAATAGTATTTTGTAATCACCAATTATATTTTCAAAAGCCTTCAACAAATCCGTAATTTGGTTTTCAGCCGTCAGGTTTTCCATTGTAACGGGATGGAATGTTACAAGGATGAATTTGTCTAACAGATTGAAATTCAAACTTTCCGACAGTTGCTCGCGGCTCATTATGGGTTCATTTTTGATATTGTCAACGCCCAAAGAGCCGACATAGAAAACACGGTCAGGATTTTCGCCCATTTGGATGATGTTACGCCTATATTCTTCCGTTGATGTAAAATGAAGATGGCTCAACTTACTGATAGCGTGCCTGATAGCATCATCATACGCGCCCAATGTAATTTCGCCGCCGTAAAGGTGCGCCACAGGAATTTTGTAAATCAAACACGATTGCGCAGCCGCCAACATCTCATATCTGTCGCCGAGAATCACTGCCAAATCGGGTTTTAAATCTTCCAATGCATCAGCAAAACCAATTGTTGCCAATCCCATCGATTTTACAGTACCGTTTGCGGTGTCGGACGAAAGAAGCATCTCTACTTTCTTGTCAATCTGGAAACCGTCTGCCTCAATCTCCTTGTATGTAAGTCCAAACTCCGGCGACAAGTGCATATTGGTCGCAATTATCTGAATATCACAATTTTCGGAATCTTTCACCAACCACATTAGTCGGCTCATAATTCCATATTCAGCGCGAGTGCCGGTAAAAAAACAGACTTTGCGTTTCATTACAATTCGATAAGTTGGTCTTCGACGAAGTCTTTTTTGGCAGTTTTGCCGATGACTTTTTCCCAATCCATCGGTGAAATTCCATTTCCAGGACGTTTGACGGTAAGATTGTTTTCGTTGAAAACTTCTCCTGCCTTTATATTTTTGGCAGCGACAATGCTTTTGCGCGCAACAGCGATATTTTTGCGCTCCGATTCCGAAACTGTCTTATGACCATCGCCGAGAGCAAGTTCAATATTCCTTATTGCCGAAACCATTGCTTTGAGTTCGTCAGGTTCGAGCGACGCCTTGTGGTCAGGGCCTTCCATATTTCGGTCGAGCGTAAAATGTTTTTCGATAATTTCTGCACCCAACGCAACCGCCGCAATCGGCACTTCAATGCCTTTTGTATGGTCTGAATAGCCTACCCTAACGCCAAAACGTTTTTTCAATTCGTTCATTGCCAAAAGGTTGACATCTTTGAACGGTGTCGGATATTCGGTATTGCAATGGAGAATCGAAATTTTATCTTTACTCAATCCGTTGTCCGTCAATACTTTCAGTGCAGCCTCAATATCCTTCATTTCGCACATCCCCGTCGAAAGAATCACCGGCTCTCCAAATTGCACGATTTTTTTGAGATATGGATAATTGGTGATTTCGCCGGAAGGAATTTTCCAAAGTCCGATGTTTAATGAGTGCAGATAATCAACACTTTCCAAATCAAAAGCCGTGGAAAAGAATTTGATTCCCTTTTGGTTGCAGTATTCAATAAGTTCCTTGTGATCGGAATGTGAAAGTTCCAATTTTTTCAGCATATTCAACTGTGAATTATCCGTTGAACTGCCAATATTTTTCTTCTGATATTCGGCTTGTTGCGCAGATTTCGATACTAATTTTTCAGATTTAAAAGTCTGAAATTTAATAATATCCACATCTGCTTCAACCGCTTTGTCAATCATCTTTTTCGCCGTCTTGATAGAGCCATTATGATTGACGCCAGCCTCCGCAATTATCAGAACGTGTTTCATCTATTTTATTATTTTTGCCGGATTCCCGACATAAATTCCTTTTTGTGTAATATCTTTTACTACCACTGCACCTGCGCCAATGATAGCGTCGTCGCAAATATTAATTCCATTGGCTATAACAGCCTGACTGCCAATAAAACAACGGTTGCCAATTTTGCAATCTCCGTTAATCATCGCACCTGTTGAAATGTGAGTATGGTCGCCGATTTTTACATCGTGTTCTATATTGGCGAAATTGTTAATTATTACATTCTTACCAATTGTTGCATCGGCATTAATGTTAGCGAAATTCATTATCGCTGAGCCTTCTCCAATTTCTGAATATTTTGATACGCAAGCATTTGGAGAAATAATCGAAACAATTTTGCCACCGTGTATAATGACGTTATCAAAAAGTTTGATTCGTAAATTAGCGTTTTTAACAAATCCAACTGTTATATGAAAAGCGGCATTGTCAACGAATTTTTTAATGTCATCGTCATTCCCTATGACTTGGTAATCTAATACTTTATTTCCAAACTCCGACGATCGATCAATAATGCCAAGAATGTCAAAACCACATTTTTCAGCAATACCGATTATAGACTTGCAGTGTCCGCCACCACCGAGAAGAATGAGAGGTTTCATTTGATTCTAACACTACTCGGTATATTCACCACTCTGTCCGCAAACCAAGTAGTATTCTTCAAACCATCATTTTGACAATGCTCAAACATTGGCAGACGGTTCATCAGTTCCCAAATTGGACGAGTCATTACGCCATTGTCATTGGTGAATTGCAAAAACTCTTGCTGTGCATCTTTATCTTTGAGAATCACAACGTTGAGCCAATAGTTGCTGCGACAGTTTTCAGGCTCGGTGAAAAATTCGATGTCAGGAACATTCTTGAAAAACTCCTCGTATGCCTTTGCCGTTTCACGCTTGCTTGCCACGTATTCTTCAATATGTTCCAATTGTGCGCAACCGAGGGCGGCATTGATATTTGGCATACGGTAATTGTAGCCAATATGGTCGTGGCGGAACTCCCAACGGTGAGGAATTTTAGCCTGTGTCGTAATGTGTTTTGCATACGCACCCAACTCTTCGTCGTTGAAAAGCATCATACCGCCGCCACCTGTTGTAATGGTCTTGTTGCCGTTGAAACTCAACGCTCCAACCTTGCCGAATGTGCCCGTGTGCTTGCCTTTGTAAAGACTTCCAATACTCTCGGCTGCATCTTCCACGAGTTCTATATGATAATCATTAAGAACAGTTGTCAGTTCGTCGATATGGACGGGATGTCCGAAAGTGTGCATCGGCACACACGCCTTAATGCGACGGCGAGTATTCTTGTTAAAGCATTGATTGTCTTTGATTTCTGCGTTAATTTCGAGCCATTTCCTTACTGCCGTTGGCGAAAGACCCATCGTATCACGGTCAACATCGATGAATACAGGTTCTGCGCCGATATAACTCAGTGCGTTGCAAGTTGCAATGAACGTAAGTGCCTGAGTAAGAACCTCGTCACCACGCTCCACACCTGCCAACATAAGCGATATATGGAGGGCATTTGTTCCACTTACGCACACAACAGCACGTTTACAGCCAGTGTATTTTGCAATGTCATCCTCAAAACGGTCAACGAACTTTCCAACACTCGATACAAATGTAGTGTCGATACATTCGTTCAGATATTTCTTCTCGTTTCCAATAAAAACGGGAACCGACAGCGGCACAAAATCCTGATTGCCGTATAATTCGTGAATAAAATCAGTCGTTTTTTTGAAGTCCATAATTTACATTTTTTGGTCAAGGTTCTTGCCCTTTTCTTCGTGTTGGAAGTTGGGAATAAAACCTTTTATTGCTTCAACAACTTGATTCTTGGTGAAATCAGGTTTAGCAAATATATTTTCTAATTCTTTGAAAAAAATGTCAACTTCATTCATCGGACGGCGAGTAGTCTTCTCTACAACCCCCAAAGCCTTGAAACGTTGCATATTGATTTTTTCGCCTGGCACATAAAACTCTTCGTATGCCTTTTCGCCGGTGGTATCGCTCTTGAAATATACCACGGGATATTTGTCGGAATCGTATGACATCTTGTCGGCAAAATCCTTCGCAGATTCATCGTTGGGACATTCCTCTTTTGTGAAACCTTCTGCCTTCACAAAATCGTCACAAATCTTTGAAAATGTGAGCATCTGATCTTC
>JAEEGL014932354.1_pt1 | contig 19362 bp, 16 predicted proteins | sample 9134231 | NCBI WGS metagenome assembly JAEEGL01 (sample SAMN16246548, study PRJNA631951) | gut metagenome | biome: gut microbiome; feature: rumen; material: fiber-attached | host: Bos | place: Iran: Karaj | collected 2018-10
TGGTTTTAATTTTCCTTCTTTATCCCAATTTCTAAGTGTTTGAGCTGTAACTCCTAATATTTGTGTAACTGTTTTTGATGAATAATATTTCATAAATAAAAAAACTCCTAATTCATTAATATATATTAAATATATCACAAATTAGAAGTTTTATATAGTTTTATAGTTTTAATTATACTATTTCTAAACCTTACAAATTATAAATACTTTTAAACTTATCTTTTAAATAATCAATATAATACTTAGGATTAAAATCCTCATTTGTTGCCAATTTAATTATTTCCTTATTTTTTAAAGAAGCACCATATTTATGAACATGCTCTTTTAGCCATAATTTAATTGGTTCTAAATTGCCTTCTTTTGAAAGCTTATAAACATCAATATCCTGCTTCATATAATAAAGTAATTGAGATGAAATTGCACTACCAAGTGCGTATGTAGGAAAATAACCAAAACCTGATGTCCAATGAATATCTTGGAAGCATCCTTCCTTTTTATCTTTAGGTTCAACCTTAAAATAATATTTAAATAATTCATTAAATTTATCATTAATATCTTTTGGTTCTATTGTTCCATTAAAAAGCATTTTTTCAATCTTATATCTAATAATTATATGAAATGGATAAGAAAGCTCATCAGCTTCAGTTCTTATAAATTGATTAGATACATCATTAATATAATAGTAAATATCATCAAAAGTATAATCTTTTAATTCTTCTTTAAATAAATCCTTTAATATTGGATATAAATATTCAATGAATTCTTTTGATCTACCAATAACATTTTCAAAAAATCTTGATTGAGATTCATGTAATGCACAAGATGCACCACCTGAAAGAGATGATTCACTATAAATAGGATCTACCTGAAGCTCATAGATTGCATGACCTACCTCATGCATCACTGAATATAAATTTGAAAACAATAAAGATTCATCATAACGAGTTGTAGTTCTTACATCATTTGAATTAATTCCATTAGTAAATGGATGTATTGTTTCAGCAACAACTCCAACCTCATCATTATATCCCATTAATTCGCAAATCTTTTTTGTTAATATTTTTTGTTTATTAATATCAAATTTTACATTTTTAATATTTTCATTATATTTTTTAGGCATTGAAATTATTTTATCTAATAATGGCTTTAATTCACGTTCAAGTAATAAAAAGAATTCATCATAATCCTTTTGAACAAAATCATCTTCCATTTCATCTAATAATACATCATAGCCTTTATAATTATTTTCTAAATAAGATAATCTTTTCTTTTCTAAACCAACTAATTTAGCTAAATTAGCTTCAAATGAAGAATAATCAAGTGTATCTCTTGCTTCTTCCCAAGAAACAGTAGTTTCACTAATTAAATCATATAAAGAATATAATAAATCTTTAGGTATTCTTCTTATCTTTTCTAAATTTTCATATTCTTTTTTTATTTTCTTTTTAGTTAATTCATCAGTAGAAGCTTCATAATATAGCTTTTCTAAATTAAAAAAATAGTCATCAGATGAAGTTATATCTAAAGCTAATTTAGTAAAATAATTACTAACCTCATTAGATCTTCTTTTATCCTTTTTAGGACAAACAGTAGCCTCATCAAAAGAAATAATATTAGATGCATAACGATAATTTCTTAATTGTTCTTGCCACTTCAAGTACTTTTCCATTTTTGTCATAAAATCTCTCCTTTTGCAATTTTCATTGCAACCTTTAATCCATCAAGCGCAGCTGAAGTTATACCACCTGCATAACCAGCTCCTTCACCCATAGGATATATTCCTTTTATAGATGCTTCTAAATTTTCATCTCTTAATATTCTTACAGGAGATGATGATCTAGATTCTATACCAATTAATATAGCATCATCATAATTGAATCCTTTAATTTTTTTATCAAATTCAATTATACCATTTTTTAATCCATTTATAACATAAGATGGTAAACATTTACTTAAATCAGTAAAGCATAAGCCATGAGGATATGTTGTTTTAACACTTCTTAAATCTAATGCAACCTCATCATTTAAAAACTCTTTAATTAAATTTGCAGGTGCTTTATAATCCTTAGATATTTCAAAGGCTAATTTTTCATATTTTTCTTGATAATCAATTCCATCTAAAACATTACCTTTATCATAATCAGAAGGTAACACATCAACAAGTATTGCTGAATTAGAATTAAAATTAGCTCTATCATTATTGCTCATTCCATTTGTAACAATTGTTCCTTCTTCAGATTGTGAAGCAAGTACATAACCTCCAGGACACATACAGAATGTATATATTCCTCTTCCATCCTTATGACAGGCTAAATTATAATATGCAGCTGGTAAATATTTATAAAATTTACCATATTGAGCTTTATCAATTAATTCTTTTGGATGTTCTACTCTAACACCCATTGAAAAAGCTTTTTGTTCCATATCTAAATTCATATTATTATATAAATATCTAATAGTATCTTTAGCTGAGTGTCCTAAGCCTAAAAGAAGATGATTAGTTATAATATCATCAATACCTTCAATTTTTACATTAAGTGTATTATCTATATTCTTTTTAGCACCTATAAATTGATGATTAAAATAGAAGCTACCACCTAATGATTCTATTTCAAGTCTAATATTTTTAACTACCTTAGCTAAATAATCAGTACCAATATGAGGCTTTGCTTCATATAAAATATTTTCTTTAGCACCATGTAGGTAAAATTCATTTAATATATATTTTATTAATGGACTTTTTACATTAGTAACTAATTTACCATCTGAAAAAGCTCCTGCCCCACCTTCACCAAATTGAACATTAGAATTAGGATTTAAAACTCTATTTTTTAAAAATTCATCAACATCCTTTTTTCTATCCTCAATTTTAGATCCTCTTTCAATTATTATTGGTTTAGCATTACATCTTGCTAAATATAATGCAGCAAGCATACCTGCAGGTCCAAATCCAACAATAACAGGTCTTAAATCATTCCATTTTGGATAAGATAGAAAAACATTAGTATCCTTATATTCACTAATTTCTTTACCTTTTAATGATTTATCTGTTTCAATCATTAGCTTATAAATAATTTTAATATCATCCTTATGTCTTGCATCAATAGACTTTTGGATAATCTTAAAATTAAATTTATTCAATTTATATTTTTCTTTAATAATATCTTCTAGTCTATCATCTACCATTGGAGATATTTTAAAATCATTTATTTGATATTTCATTCTTTAAATCCTTATATACCTCTATTGCATCACAAAATGCATTCATTAAATTATAGCCACCACATACACCATCAATATCTAATACTTCACCGATAGCATATATATTATTATCCTTTTTTAAAGATAAATTTTCATTTAAATCTTTAATTGAAATTCCGCCTTTTGCTACTTGAGCAAATTCTAAATCATATGTATCTGAAATAGGAATTGTAAAATTATGTGGATCTATATTTTTTTCTTTAATATATTTTAATATTTTAGGTGCTAATACTGAATCTAGACAATCATAATCCTTATCTAATAAATCTAATACAATTTTCACATTATTATAACCTTTTAAATAATTATAATAACTTGATTGATTCATTATAACTATACCAGATATACCATCATCTTTAAAAATAACTTCACCTTTTTCTTCATGAATAAGATTATCCTTATAATATAAATATGTATTAGCCTTAGCTCTAACACCAGAAATATCTTTAATTTTTAATTTAGTTTTAAATCCTACAAGTGAAGGATAAAATGGATTTATTGGTAATTCTAATGAATCAAATAATTCATAATAATATTTTTTAATTCCGGCTGGAGAACCAATTGCTAAAACAACCTTATCATATGGGCCATATTTTTTATCATTTAGATAATATCCTTTATCATTTTTATTTATATTTTCAATAGTCTCTAATGTTATTTTTGGTTTCATATGCTTAAATAATATATCTAATACAGATTGAGAATTTTCGCTTATAGGATACATTCTTCCTTCATCATCTGATTTAGTATATATTTTTAATTCTTTAAAATAATCAAATAATAGTTTTTGATTATTTTCAACAATTTTAGAAAGCTTATTATTATGATATGCTTCTAAGCTAAAATTAACATTTGAAATATTACATCTACCATTACCAGATGCTTTTATTTTAGAACCTATTTTTAAATCCTTATTAAATATATCATAATCTATATTATTTTTTTGTAATAAAGTTGCAAGCATAAGGCCTGAAGCCCCTGCTCCTATTATCGCTATTTTCATATATAAACACCCATTTAATTATATAATTTTTAATTATAAAAAGAAAGACCCACACAAGTGGGTCAATTCTATTATCTGTTTTGATTTAATTCCTTATCGATGTTATACATTCTCTTCTTTAATTTTTCAATTCTTTCATCGATAGGGTTAATGATATTTGCAATTTCACGTTTCTTTGTTGTGATTTGCTTACGAGTCTTTTGTAACTCTTCCATGAATGCTGCACGTTCCTTACCAGAATATGTAGGATTATCCTTTAATACTTGAAGTCTAATAGCTTCTTCTTCAAGCTTCTTTAATTCTGTTAATTTTGGCATCTTTAACTTACTATTTTCAAGTTCGAATACTTCATGGTCAAGCTTCATACGCTCGTCTAATAATTGTTGCTTCTCTTCTTGGTGCTCTTCCCAATATTTTTCGTTCTTAACCTTTTGTTCAACACGGTCACGTTTACGAATATCAACGAATTTAGCATCAAGCTTCATCTTAGCCTTTTGAATCTTTTCAAGACGGATGTTCTTTTCAGACATTGAACATACAGTAGATTCTTTTAACTTAGAACCTGATTGTCTATAACTTACAGCACGAATAATGTTTTCATGCATCTTAACTAAATTCTTTAAAATAGCAGTAACAGTACCATGACGCTTTGCTAAATCAATTAAGTAATCCCAAGCTTGGATACATTGATCTTGAGTTGCTTTATATTCAGCTAAAGCAGCATCTGTTTGTTGTTCCTTTCTCTTTCCAAATTTAGCAGTTGCATTCTTACTAACTTCGTTTACTAAGGCTGCAATGTTAGAAGCTAATCTATCCTCATAAGTGATGATATCAACACCGAAAGTTTGGTTAGCCTTTCTCATGATAGGGTCAACATAGTCAACCTTATCTTTAATTTGAGCAAATGTTTCATCACTTGGACTCTTCTTAAAATCTTGGATGTTTTTAATTACGTAGTCAATAGCAATATCCATACAGTTTGTACGAACTGTGAATGCATAGTCATCATATTCTTCCTTTTTAGCATTTGATAAACATGTATTCCAGCAGTTAATACTTTCAACTAAACGGAAATTACCCATTTGGTTTTTACCAGCACAGTTACCTTTCATTAACCAAGCATCGCAGTTTGTAGCATCGATTTCAATGATACGGTTTGCGTATTGTTCAGCATCAATATAGTTTTCTGAATCATATGCTGTTTGAGCTAAGATGAATAAGTTTTGAATCATCTGAGCCTTTTCTCCAACCATCTTTGGGATTTCTGGAGCGATTGGTCTTTGAACTGGTGTTACAGGCTTTTGAACTTGTTCTACAGTTTCTTCTACAACTGGAGTTGTTGCCTTTCTAACTACCACTCTCTTAACAACTGGTTTTTTAACTACTACTCTTTGTGGTTGCGCTGATGATACATTAGAAACAATTCGCTTTACAGCGCTTGGATCGTTAGAAGGTGTCTTTTGTTGAACAACGACTCTTCTTACAGTTGTTGGCACAGCCTTTGGTGCTAGAACTGGATCTTCATTAGCGAATTCTTCTTCGTCATGCCCTACTGGGGCTTGTGGTGCTTGTGCAGTTTGACTTGGTGTACTTGGTTTAGGTGAAGAAGTTCCTGTTGAGCCGGCAGCATCTACGTCAACGAATAATTTTCTTGCTTCTGCTACTGTATACTTGGCACCACATACTTGACATACAAAGAATTCCCCTTCTTTGATGAAGTCTGATTCTCCACATAGTTCACAAACTATTTTCTTCATTCTTTTCTCCTTTTAATAATAATAATGTCCTACCCGTTTGAGTAACAAAATAAAATGTAACGAATTAATCGAAATAATCTGAATAAGGCAGGCAGTTTAAATTCATGCTCATACAAAATGGGTACTATCACATCATCATTTCCAAAGCACCTATGAAAAGATGTGTTTATTATCAAGTAAAGCGTACGTTTGTATGGTTTGGGATGCAGTAATAGCTATTTAATTACGCCCAATGCACCATTTTATTTTGCTAATCACTTCTATTATAATTAAAGTTATACTTTAAAAATAATCAATATTAATTTTTTTATGCGTTAAAAGCAGCGTATAAGCGCACTCCCCCTTAACGCACTTTCGATTACATATATTTTACCAAATAACAACAACATTTTCAAGTTAAATCAATTTCCTTATTCTTTTATAAGAATAATTACAGAAATTACAAAAATATAAAAAAGAAGCCTCTAAGCTTCTTCTTCATCACATAAATATTTTAATGGAATTCCATATGTTTTTTCATATATATCTTTCCATACCTGATAATTGGTTTCTTTCATCATATTAATGTTTTCATTAACAGATAAATCCTTGTTAGGATAAATTGGTTTTGAAACATGCATAGTATAAGCTTGAATAGGAAAACCATCATCACCAATTGTATCAGTATCCCTCATTGTTATAAAGCAAGGTAATACTGGTACATTATTTTTAGCTGCAAAGCTAAATGCACCCTTTTGTAAAGGCTTTGGCTTTCTATAATTCCACCACATACTTTGTTCTGGATATATTAATACAATATCACCATTTTTTAATAAAGTATTTGTAGCTCTCATAAACTCTTTTAATACTTCAGGATTTTTAGATAAAGGTAAAGTTCTACAATTACGCATTAGTTTTCCATAAAATCCTGGAAAGCTTGTATAATTACCTTCTCTAATAATTCTATAAAAATGTCTTTTATTCTTTTTAAAGTGAATTGAATTTCTATAAATAATTTCAGCTGCAAAAGAATCAAATGCATTAAAATGATTTAGAGTCATTACAGCACCACTATTTAAAGAATTAATATTTTCAATTCCAATAATATCGTCAACTATTAATATTTTATTATCAATAATAGTATTTAAAAACTTTTTAGCCCGTTTAAAAGCAAACCAAGTTTTAATTTTTGAAGAAAGCTTCTTTCTTAAAAAATCAACCTCACCTGGTTTTAAAGGAATAGTTTCAGGATCATCTTCAGCATCAACATCAAACATTCCTTTTCTTTCTAATTCCTCAATTTTTTTCAAAACATCAAGACGATCTTGAGCTTTTGGCTTCGGAGTATTCTCCATAAAAATCATCTCTTTTCTTATTTTAAAGATTTTCTTACTCTTCTTGTACCTGAAGCATTATTTGCTTTAGCAAGCTTCATTTTATAATAATTATCTGGTCTTTCAATTTCAGAAATAACTAAATCATTAATAGAAGTTAAAACATTTAAAGCTTTTTGTCTTTGTTCTTCTGTATATGATTCTAAGCCATCCTTTAATTCTTGATAATAATCTGTCATTGCAGCATATTCCCAGAAATAATTAGCTAATCTACAATCTAAGAAATACCAAGGCTTAATAGACATATCATAGTGAATAATATGAATATTTTCTTCTTGAACAGGGAAATCTAAGAATTTAAATGTTTGAGCATTCCATTCTAGATCAATGAATTTAATTCTTCCGTTACAAATAACATTCATGTAATCCTCATCTTGAGTTACAACGAATTTATATTCCCCAAGCATTTGAATGAATGTTTCTAATATCTTTTCTTCTCTAAATGCTTTTGTATCAATAAGCATTACACCAGCATTAATAGTTTCATATCTTGAAATACCTAATACTTCTTCAATATATCTGCCATATAAATCTACTTGAACGAATGCTTGTTCATGAGCACCTGCAATAATATTATTTTCAAGATCAATTTCATATAGCTTAGCAATATCATCTAAAACTACTGTGTCTCCATCAATATAAATAACTTTATTATATTCAGGGAACATATCAGCAATAAAGAAACGATAATATGTAGTCATATTATAATAATCTCTTACAAATAATTTTTCTTTAATTGCATTAAATCTATCAGTAACATCTTCAAAGAAAATTTTTACATTTTCAGTTTCTAATGTTTTTGTTCTTCTTATTGTATCTTCTGTAATATCAGTGTTCAAAATATGAATTTTGTATAAATTATCTTTTGAACAATTTTCGATTATTGATTTAATTGATACATTTATATATTTCATATATGCGTTATCGCAAATATAGAAAATTGGTACTATTTTATTCATTTTTTAACCTCTCTTCATATTTTCCTTTTAAATAAATATATTCATATAAAATATCATCAAATTGATAATATTTAAAAATTCTATGAACCTCACTAACCTTCCATTGCTTTATATTTGCAGTATGTGGATAAGGTAGCCAGAATAATCTTTTTGAAAAATGTCTTACAACAGTATGCTTATGTAAGAATTTTTGATCATTAAACTTTTGAGGAAGCATTTTTCTTCTTGTTGTAGATCTTAAAATTGCACTTTGATCTGCAAAAGGTAAATGCTTAACCTTTAAGATATCTCTTGCCTTACCTAAAAGATTAGTTTCTTTACATTTTTTTAAATTAAATAATAATACACCAGCATTAATATAATTTGGTTGAATTAAATATTTACCATAATGATCTCTTGCTGCAGCATATTCATATCCTTCAACATCGATATTATATAAAAGCTCAATATCTCTATTAAACATAATATCAACATCTAAATATAAAAGCTTATCAGGCATATTTGGTACCATATCAGCAAATAATCTAATTAAAGTATATGGTGAACAGTAACATCCTTCATTAGGACAACCTTTAAATTCTTTATTATAAATATCAGTAACATCAACTTTAACAACATTGTTGTCCTTATGATATTTTTTTACAACCTCATTTAAATACTCAATTAAGCCATCGCTAATTGGAGTATATTTTGGATTAAGGTGACTTACATCCATTGTATAAACATAGAAATTGAATGGACCTTGATATTTACTTCTTTTAAATATTGAAAGTGCACATGTTAAGATTCCATCAAAAACATATTCATTTCCACAAAATAGAATGTTTATCACTCTTTCACTTCCTTTTTAACATATTTTATATATTCGATATTTGAATTTTTACTTCTTAAAACCTGTTGGTTATATATTTTATTTCTTAAGTTCTCTCTAGCATCCTTCATTGATAATCCTTCATCTGCATAAAATGGACCATCAATATAAGTAACCATTTTTGGCTTTTTTCCAAATTTTCTTTTAACATATGTATTAGTTAAAGCAAAAGCTGGAACATTATAATGAATTGGATAGCTAAATGATAATGATTTATAAGGTCTTATTTTTGTATAATATGGCCAAATATGAGCCTCAGGATAAATCATTATAAATCTTTTTTCTTCAATTCTTTTATCAAGACATTTGTTAAAATTCTTCATTGCCTTAGCATTTGCAGGAAGAGGAATAGCACCTAAGCTTCTTATAACATGCTTAATAACTGGAATTGACATATTATTAGGATTTACTATAACAAAGGCATCTTGTGGTGTAGATACCATTGAAGGAACAAAGGCATCTGCCATGTTATGAGTATGATTACCATATACAATCACAGCTTGCTTTTTATACTTTTTAAAATTCTTTCTACCAATCACTTTATGATGTAGACTTATTTTTAAATATAATGCTGCAAGAGGTGTTGCAACTATTCTATACCAAAAGAATCTAGTAATTTTTCTCCATATTCCTTTAGGTATATATATGTAGTTTTCGTCAATAACCCTAGGTTTAAGGTTATCACCAGCGAACTCATCATTAAGTTCATCTGTATAATAAATTATTTTTTCCATAATATTTCCCCAAAAACCGATTATATTTTAAATTAAATAAAAATTTAATCAATATTTTCCTTATATAATATTAATTCTAGAGTTAGTAGAGGCATTTTTTGCGACTCTACTCAGAGTAGAATCCCTTTATTTAAGCCTTTATTTCTCTATTTTTTTATGCTATAATCCAAATATGGATAATATAAAAGAAGTCATATCAAACAACCTAGTAGAGTTGAGAAAACGTAAGAAATATACCCAACAAGATCTAGCGAACATGTTAGGATATTCAGATAAATCTATATCAAAATGGGAGAAAGGAGACTCACTACCTGATATAGAAACACTATACCAAATCTGTAATCTTTACAATGTAACACTAGATTATTTAACCCATGAAGGTAACTGGGATGATAAACAACAATTTGTAAAAAAGAATTATTATACAAGAAATAAAATCTTAATTATATTAATGGTTTTATCTGTTGTATGGGGAATAGCAATTGCTGTTTTAGGCTATTCTATCTCATTTAAAGCAGGTGTTCCATATTGGACAGCTTGCATATGGGCTGTACCTACTACCGCATTAGTTTTACTTTATTTTAATAGAAGATGGGGGAGACGAAATTGGAAATTCCCTATAATAGCTATTTTAATTTGGACTGGACTTGCAGCTATCTATCTACAACTAATTTATTATGGACAAAACATATGGCCTATCTTTTTATTAGGAATACCTGTTCAATTAGTTGTTGTTCTTTGGAGTCAATTAAAGAATGAAGAAATCTAAACAAAAAGCTCTTTAAGAAGAGCTTTTTTTATGCACATATTTTAAAAAATAAAGAATTGATTTTACTTGCGCTTGGCTCTTTTACAGCATCATAAGTTATGTAATTAATATCATCATTAGAATCATATTTTTTAATTTTATTTAATTCTTCTTTTGATGCATTAGGAGCTTCAACAAAAATAATCTTTATTTTTAATTTAGATAATTCATCAATTGCTTCTTTAATATTTTCATCAATATTAGTTAATGATATTATGCAATATGAATAATCAAATGTTTTAATGAATTGCTTAATATAATTACTAGCCTTTAAAGAATCAATATTTTTAGTACTTATATTATCAATATCAAATTTTTTATTTAAAGTTTTAACTATTTTGTTATCTTTACTTTCGATAATTCCTTCATTATATGAATAAGAAAGAAATATCTCATCACTAATTAATAATGCTTTCTTTTTCATAATTACACCTTCCTTGCTATGCAACTACATCATCTAGTTTACAATACTAGTTTAAACTATTTCATTTAATGTGTCAATAGTTTTTTATAATTTTATTGTGTTTTTTTAAACAACGTGATACAATATTATCGTAGTGAGGTGCTATATTTATGGATAATATTAATAAAACCTTAGAAGTTTGGTTAAATGAATTAAATAATTTTAGTTTTAAGAAATACGAAGAATTACCAGATATAGAATTATATATGGATCAAGTCGTAACTTTTTTAGAAAAACAAATTAAAATATTTCAAAATTCATCTTTAGATAAGCAAATCACTTCTTCTATGATTAACAATTATGTTAAAGGTGAAGTTGTGGCAGCTCCAATTGCTAAAAAATATAATAGAGAGCATTTAGCTGCAATTGAAGAGGTTATAACATTAAAACAAGTGTTATCAATTGCTGAAGTTAAGCAAATACTAGATGAAAGATATAAGGATATGCCTGAAAAAGGAGAAATCTTTAATTCATTCAATGAATTACAAACAGAAAAGATTACTTCTATTGTTAATGAGGCATTTAAGCATCTAAATGATATAGATGAAAACGATACTAAAGAATTAATTAATTTAGCATTAGATTTTTCTTTATCAGCTGTAGCTTATATAAACATTGCTAAAAAAATATTATTCTTAACTAGAGTATATGATGAATTAAATAAACCTGAAGAAGATAAAAAGAAAGAAAAGGAAAAAGAATAATTAAAATCCACTAATGTGGATTTTTTTATTGCCTATATAAAAAATACTGGACAAAAATTGTCCAGTATTTATACTATTCTTCAACAAATATCTTTAGTCCAACCTAAGGTTTTTATTTTACTTTTTTATTTACCTAATTCTTTGCTTCTATTTGAACATGCTTCACTACATTCGTAAATAGCTTTTTCAAATTCATTATCATATAGCTTATTTAAGCCTGCAATAGTTGTTCCACCTTTAGAACATACATTATCAATTAAAGTTTGGATTGGAGTTTCTTTATTAGCTAAAATCATATCCATTGAGCCTTTAATTGCTTCACAAGTTAAATCTCTTGCAACATCAAAATCAATTCCTTTTTTAGTTGCATAATCAATAAATGCTTTAGCAAATAAATATGCATAAGCAGGCATTGATCCATTTAAAGCTAAAGTATCATCCATTTCCTCTTCTTTTATTGTTCTTACAATACCAATAGATGATAATATTTTAATTGCTGCATCCTTTAATTTATTATCCTCATTAAAGCATACTGTAATTGCACCTTCTTTAATAGATGCAGGAAGATTAGGCATAGCTCTAACTATTGTTGCATTTTTAAAATATGAAGAAATTGTTTTTAAACTTTTTCCTGCAGCAATAGATAAAATACATTTATTATTATAATCTAAATCTATAGCTTTTGATAAAACCTCATCAAATAATTGAGGCTTAATTGAAATTAAAATAATTTCTGAATTTTTAAATAAATCATTTTCATTTAATGCAAAGCTATATCCTTTATTTTTATAATTAGTTTGTGTATTTTCACTTGGTGAATATAATAATATATCCTTTTTATCATATATACCAGATGAAACTACACCATCAAGGATAGCTCCACCCATTTTACCTACACCTAAAATACCAAATTTATACATTATCTTACCTCACCATTACCATAAATTTTATATCTATAGCTCATTATTTCCTTTAATCCCATAGGACCTCTAGCATGAAGCTTTTGAGTTGAAATACCAATTTCAGCTCCAAATCCAAAGCATCCTCCATCAGTAAATCTTGTTGATGCATTATGATATACACAAGCACTATCAATTAAAGCCATAAATTTATTTGCCTTAATATCATTTTTAGTAATAATAGATTCACTATGCTTTGTTGAATGCAAATTAATATGATTAATAGCCTCATCTATATCTTTAACAACCTTAATTGAAACTATATAATCATTGTATTCTGTATAAAAATCTTCTTCAGTTGCCTTGGCTACATTAATATATTTTAATGTGTTTTCGCAGCCTCTCATTTCAATTTTTAATTCATTAAATTTATCATAAAGCATTGGTAAAAAAGTAGATGCTACTTTTTCATCAACTAAAATATTTTCTATTGCATTACAAACAGAAGGTCTTTGATATTTTGCATTTACAGCAATCTTTAAAGCCATATCTAAATCAGCTTCAGATTCTACATATAAATGACAATTTCCAGCACCTGTTTCAATATATGGAATTTTAGCATTTGAAATAACATAATTAATTAATCCTTTAGAGCCTCTAGGAATTAATAAATCAATATATTCTTTTAATGTTATTAATTCATTAGTTACAGCTCTTTCAGTTGATTGAACTAAATAAATAACATCAGGATTTACTATATCCTTTATTGCATTTCTCATAATAGCAACTAATGCTTTATTTGTATTAATAGCTTCCTTACCACCTTTTAATACACAAGCATTTGCAGTTTTAATGCATAATCCAGCAATATCAACTGATACATTAGGTCTTGATTCAAAAATTACAGCAATAACACCAAATGGAACCATTACCTTATCTATTATTAAACCATTAGGTCTTTTAATTTCTTCAATTAATTCACCAACATAATTATGTAATGATATTAATGATTTAGTTGATTCAACCAATCCATTAATTCTTTCACTATTTAATGTTAATCTTTCAATCATTGCACTTGAAAGACCATTTTCTTTAGCATTTTTAATATCTATTTCATTAGCTTTTAAAATTTCATTTTCATTATTCTTTAAAGCTTTAGCTATTTTTTCAAGCATTAAATTTCTATCTTCATTTGATAAAAGCTCTAATTCTTTTTGAGCTTTTTTTACCTTTAATAAATCATCTGTTAACATAATATATCCTCCCTAATAATTACTAAATTATTAGCATGAATTACTTCTTTTTTAATAAATTTATCATTTAAAAATTCAGTTGTTCTTTTACCCTTTATTTCATTGATTTCTGCAGATGAATAATTACTAATACCTTTAGCAAAAACATTGCCATTAGTATCTAGCACATTAATTACAGAATATGCAAAAAATTCTCCTTTAACCTCAACTATACCCTTAGGTAATATTGAAGCCTTCTTTTCAGATAACCTATTTTTGGCACCATCATCAATTACAATTGCACCTTCAGCTTTTACTGGGTAAATCATCCAATGCTCTCTTGCTGAAATAGAATTCTTTTTTGCAACAAATAATGTACCAATTTCTTCTCCATCAATAATATTAACTAAATCTTTAATTCTATTTGAATTACAAATTATCATATTACCATGAGCTTGAGTTGCAATTATGGCAGCATTAAGCTTTGTTTCCATACCACCAGTACCAACATTTGATCTATTAATACCTACCATATCATAAATTGATTTATCAATTTTATCGACAACCTTAACCATTTTAGCATCAGCATATTCTTTAGGGTTTTTATCATATAATCCATCAATATCTGAAAATAATATTAATAAATCAGCCTCAACAACAGGAACAAGTAAGCTTGATAATGTATCATTATCTCCTACCTTTATTTCTTCAACAGCAAGTACATCATTTTCATTTACAATTGGAACAACCTTATTTTTAAGCATTGCTTCTAAGCTTTGAGCTAAAAATTTTAATCTTTCTCTTATTTGAAAATCATCATGATTTACTAAAACCTGACCACATTTAATACCATATTTTGATGCAGCCTCATTGTAATGTTCCATAAGCTTAGCTTGACCTATTGCGGCACATGCCTGCTTTAAAGCCATTTCAGTAGGCTTTTTCTTTAAGCCTAGTTCTCCTCTTCCTAAAGCAACAGCACCACTTGTTACTAAGCATATTTCAATATTCTTATCTAAAAGCTTTTTAAATGACATCATAATATTGTCAAGAATATCCATTCTTATATTTAAATTATCATCAACTAAGCTTGAAGAACCTATTTTTAATACCACTCTTTTTATATTCTTAAAATCTCTCATACTTTCAATCCTTTTTCAAAATATAAAACCATTATACAACCTATGGCTTTATTTTTTCAATTATTGCTTTCATTCTTGTTACTTTTTTAAAATATTCTCCATATATTAAATCAATATTATTTTCTCTTGCGATTAATACATCATCTTTTGAATCAATATTATCAATTATACAAATAATTTTATGATTATCACATAATTCTTTTACTTCTTTAATATAATCAAGCATTACCTTATTTGAATCAAGGAAGAATATATCACAATAATTATTATAAACATCATATATATTTGATGATGCTATTTTAAAGCCTAGCTCTTTAAGCTTTTTAATAACTGGACTTGACGCATCATCTACATAAAAACAAATATAATTTGGAGCTATTTTATAAAATTGCATTTGAGCTTTTAAAAAATTATATAGATTATCTAATATAGTTTCATTTGATATTTTTACAAATGTTAAAAAATAGCATTTAGAAGCGTCATAAAGCATTTTTTGTTCCTTAATAGTATTAGATATCATATATTTTTCTAAATTGATAATTAAGCCTCTTCTTTTGATTACAAAATCCATATATTTATAATCAATATCATAATTATCTAAATTAGGTATAATCATATATCCAAATACATTATTATCCTTAAGGTTAACAACCTGCTTATATGTTAATCCTATATTTGAATGGTCTATAGCTTCACTTATGTGTGTTATTAAGCTCTTTTCTCTAAATTTAACCTTATGAAGTTCTGAATCAAAATGACAAATATGATTTATATTTGTTTCAATACCCTTCGCATCATCTAATGCATCATATGCATAATATATAATTTTTGATGCATCATCAATTGTATTATTTTTAGGCAATCTGTAAACACCTGAATTAAATAATAAATCAACCCTTGAATTTAATTTAAATAATTCATCATGAACATAAGAAAATGCCTTTCTTAAGCTTGAATCAATAACTCTTTTATCATTTATATCTTTAAATAATATAGCATATCTATCAACCTCTAAATGATAAACAGAAATAGTAAATCTATCTGAAAAATGCTCTTTAAAGGATTGACCAACTGTATATATTAATTGATTTGTAAAATTATAACCATATAAGGTTCTATATAAATCAAAATCAATTATATCTACAATTGCTAAAGATAATATTTTAGTTTTATATAAATTATTTAAATCTACTGTTAGTTTTAAAGGAGTATCTAGCTTAGAGATAGGATTTTGATATGCTAAATTAATTAAATCTAATTTATCATTAGCTTCTTCTGTTATATCTTCAACAATAGATAAAATAGAAACCTCACCATTGTTAATCATTGGATAAAATGTTTCTTTTATTTTCTTTATAACATTATCACATCTATAGCTATATTCAATTTTAGAATTCATAACCATTTGATTATAAATATCATTTTTTAATGATTTATATTTCATCAAATCATTTGAATCTATTTTTGAATAAAAATCTTCTGTTCTTATATCTGGAATAGATTCTAAAATTTCTGATGCTTTTTCATTTAAATGAATATATCCTTCAATTTCTTCTTTTAATCCTTGATCAAAATTATTATTAATGAAGAATAATTTTTTATTATTATATTCAAGCTCATTTTGAGCTAAAGTAATTAATAATCTAGTATTAATCATTTTAGATATTAGCTTTAATGATTCATATGCCATATCTTTAGATATAAATTCTTCATCACTTATAAAAGCAATTGAACCAATTGGTTTTACATCTTCAAAAATAGGCATCGCAAAGCCATAAGGAATAATATCATATTCTTCATGCGTAACAATATTTTTTAAAGAATCTGTATAATCCTTATCAATAAACATTTCTTGTTCAAAATTTAAAGAAGAATAATTTAAAGTATTTTCTAAATCATCAAATGATAATTCCTTATCATAGCATCTATCCTTTTTGTAATATAATCCTTTATATTTTCTATCAAAATATAATAAATATATTTCTTTAATTTGATATTCCTTATCAATAGCGATACATGCTTGTCTAAATATTTCTCTAAATTCTATTGTAATATCAATATTATTTATCGCATCAAATACTCTTTCAAGCTTTTGATAATTTTCAGATACTACAATATTGTTAATCTTTTTATATTCTATATTAAGCTTTTGATTAATTTCTTCTTTAATAATTGGTTCAGAAGGCATTAAATTTAATATAGGCTTTACATCTGAATCAATTTCTTCATCAAATGTTTTATTTTCTATTTCAACTTCTGGAATTATGATTTCTTCTTTAACCTTTTTAGTCTTTTTAATTTCTTTTCGTAATTCCTTTTTTTCGCCTTCAAGCTTTTCTATTTTAGCTTGATAATCCTTAATTGAAACAATTGTATTTGTCTTTTTATATAAATCAAGGGCAGCATAAGAAAAATCTAATGATTCATTTAAATATTCTTCATTTATTAAATCATAATAATCTGATTCAACAATAGAAGCTCTTTTATAATCAGCAAGTGATATATAGCTTTTAATCATTAATGTTGCACATTTTAATTTATGAGTATCACTTAAAAATTCTTCTCTTAAATAATAATTACCATCAGATACAACCTTAGGATAATTTCCTTTTTCATATTGAATAATTATTTTATTTAATCCTATATCAGCAAGCTCATTAAGCATTAAATTTGATTGATAAAAAGATTCAACATCTTTGATAACTGATAAATATTTTTCATAATCATGAAGCTCAAAATAAAGCTTTGAAAGCTCTATTTTTGCCTCTATTGCTTCATCTTTTGAAATATCTTCTCTTAAATATTTTTCTAAAGCCTTTAAAGCATCATCATATTGCTTTAAGGATAAATAATATTTAATTGTATCCTTTATATGTAAAACAGATCTTGAAATTGGTAAATATGATTCTTTTATTTTAATATATTTTAAAACCTGATCATATCTTTTTAATTCAATACATAAATCAATTATTGCATCACAAATAACAATAATTCCATCTAAAATCATTGAATTAAAATTAGGTACAATTTCATATAATAATTTTAAAGCATCATTATCCTTTCCTAAATGATGCAATATTTCAGATTTATATGCTAAAGCCTTAAGGTGCTCATATGAATATTTAGTTTGAAGCCCAATGAAAAAATCAATCTTTTTGATTGATGAATTGGTCTTATCTAATTTTAGCACCTCTTTTAATAGCATTTAAATCACCACTTATTTTCAATTGTTTTTTCTATTTTATTTTCTCTATAAAATGTTATTTTAAAATCATCAATAATAACATATCTTCCATCTAGGTAGGCACCTGGATTTATAAATTTAATACCTCTATATTCAAAAAATGAAGGACAATGCGTATGACCATAAAAAACATATTGGACTTCTTTTTCTAAAGCTAAAAGGCTTAATCTAGTTAATCCTTCCTTAACTCCATATAAATCACCATGTGTAATTAATACTTTTTTATCATTAATAATTGTTGATATAGTTTTTTCTCCTCTAAAATCACAATTACCTCTTACCATTAAAATGCCATCAACATCAAATGAGCCTTTATCTCCAGAATGAATTACATAATCAAATTCTTTAAAATTAAAATCTATATCTCTTGAATGATTATCACTTAAAACTAAAATCCTCATTGACTAATTCCTTTACCCTTCTTATAGCTTTAGCTCTATGTGATATAGTATTTTTCTTTTCTAATGATACTTCAGCAAAAGTTTTATTAAACTCAGGAATGAAAAAATGAGGGTCATATCCAAATCCATTTTTACCTCTTGCCTCATCTATAATAATACCATCACAAGTTTCTAAAACCTCTAAATGAGTACCATCAGGATGACATACAGATATTGCACATGAATAAAATGCTCTTCTATCTTCTTTTCCTTGTAAATTTTTAATTAATAAATCATTATTATCCTGATCATTTCCAGTACCAGCATATCTTGCAGAATAAATACCTGGGGCGAAATTTAAAGCATAACAAGATAATCCTGAATCATCAGCAATTGCTGTAACATTTAAATCACGAGAAACCTGAGATGCCTTCTTATAAGCATTTTCCTCAAAAGAATTACCGTCTTCTATTATTTCTTTATCATAGCCTATTTGTTTTAATGATTTAAATTCAATTAAATCATTTCCAAA
>JAEEGL010339128.1_pt1 | contig 19361 bp, 11 predicted proteins | sample 9134231 | NCBI WGS metagenome assembly JAEEGL01 (sample SAMN16246548, study PRJNA631951) | gut metagenome | biome: gut microbiome; feature: rumen; material: fiber-attached | host: Bos | place: Iran: Karaj | collected 2018-10
ATTTCTCCGTTAAGTCTATAAGCTACGGATTCTCCAGCAGAAAGATGTAAATCAGAGATGTTTTGATTGTTTGCAATGAGCCTTAAAATTGACTCAATGTCTAATCAAATTCCTTGCATGATTACTGAAATAATGAATAAATCGTGAAATATTCACTCACTTAATTATATTCAAAAATTTTTTCCTGTCAAAATTTTGGGGACTTTTTTACAAAGTTTATTATAAAATTATAAAAATATTTTATAATTTTTGTTGCATTCAAAATTAAAAATTTTATACTCACTATCGTGTGATTAGCATATACAATTAAGTTCCAGTGTAAGTATTATGGTTTTATAAATAGGGTTATGTAAGTTTTTATGCATTCAAAAATAAATAATAAAAAGCTAAAATCTATATTTTCGTGAATTAGAGATAAGATAAAAAGTAGTCCGTTGTATTGAAGAACGTTGATTATTCTTTTATTCATAGCTTTAATTGCAAAATTAATTATTGTTTATTTTTCTTATAAAAATTTAAACCCACGAGAAAATGTTATATCTTATTTGGCAAGCGATATTCCCATAATATTTTTTGCACATTTATTGATAATAATAAATTATTGGATAAAAAAACGTAAATACAGACTAATAAACGATATTATAGTGATTATCATCCTTCTATTATACATAATAGATGTATTTACAATATTTGTATTTCATAGTAGGGTATCATTGGTTGATATATTTGCATTGTGAAGCAGCGGATCTTCTTGATTTAATTGAATTATAAGACGGTGGATTTTGTTGCTTGTTTCAGCTTGATTCGCTACATTTTTTTTGGTTCAAGCCAAAATGAAATTTTTGAGAAAATCATCTAAAAACATGATTGTTATATTTTCAGCTTTTTCTTTTATTTATGCGATATTTTATGTTATAATAATAGCGTCAAAAGTAGATATCAACTATGTAGAAGATATAATTTCATTAAATATACAAAAATTTCAACAATGAGATATGAGTCTTGACCAAGAAGATTTTAATATCGTAGATGAAGGTTACCAGATTAAAAAAGTTACTGGAGAATGAAAAGATTTAAATATCATATTAGTTTTTGCTGAATCACTATCAGCTATAGATTCGGCCAATATGGGCTGAAATAATAATATGCCAAAATTTGATGAAATTCAAAAAAATTGAATTACTTTTACGAATTTTGTTACAAATTGAACTACATCAGATACAGCACATATAGCTACTCTATTATGAGTATTGCCTCTAAGAAATATGAGAGCATGAAATACGCCCTATAGTTGATATAAATTAAAAATGCAATCGTTGCCAAAATTTTTGATTTCTCAGTGATATCAAACGACATTTTTAAGTGCAGCTAGTTTGGATTTTTTAAAGCAAAGAGATTTTCTTTCTGGAGCATGATTTCAAAAAATAATATGAGAAGAGGAATTTGAAAAAAATAAAAAATATACATTTGAATCTGCCCCAGACTGAGATTTGTATGATAGAGTTTTGCAAGAAGTTCAAGCTCAAACATGAAAATATTTTATTTGACTTCAAACAATATCATTTCATAAACCATATGCTACACCTTATGGGGATACAGAACAACTTGCATTAAAATATGCGGATGATGAATTGTATAAATTCTATCAGGAGTTAGAAGAAATAGGATTTTTTGATAATTGAATATTAGTTATAGTATGAGACCACAGAAAAATGAATGCAGTAGAGGAAAATGAGGCAGAAATATTTTGACCGAATCGATTTACAAGATCTGTAGCAACAGTAGTTTGATCATGAATTGAAGCATGAACGTTAAATCCAGAATTAATCCAACATACAGATTTTTATAACTCTTTAAAAAGAGTTGTATGATATTGAATGGTAGAAGTAGATAGTGTATATAATGATATTTTCACACAAAAAACAAATAGAGAACGATGAATTACAAATTCTTCGGTCTATATAGAGAATTGATACACGATTTCTGGACTTACTTGAGATACATTGTTTAAGAATTTATCAAATTTGTCACCCGATAATCCTGTATATGACTATTTCTCATCTTATGCATTTTTTGAGTTCTGAGATAGTGAGGAGGATGGTAATTCTACAAAGGATAATTCTATGAAATTTATATGACATAGGGGAGCTATTGAGAATTCCCCAGAAAACACATTAGAATCTTTTTTAGCAGCTAAAGATTTATGAGCAGATTGAATAGAGTTTGATGTATCTTATACTAAAGATAAAGAAAATATTGTAGCACATTGAAGTTTATTAGAGGCTTCTAATTGTCGAAGACAAAAAGTTTGGAACTTGAATTTTGATTGGATTCAAAACAACTGTACGATAAAAAATGGAGAAAAATATATGAAATTACAAAGGATGTTAGAAATCATTGATTGATTATTTGATTATTATTTTCTTGAAATAAAAGTTTATAATGAAAAATTATGAGCACAACAAGCTATGGAAGCAATCCAAACAGTAAAGGATTTAAATATGCAGGATAGAGTTATATTTATTAGTTATTCAGATGCTGCTAGAGAAGTTTTGGATGCAGATCCAGATATAATATATTGATGGGATACTTTTGACATAAATGACTTAGATTTTATATGAGAAAATAACAGTAAATATTTTCTAGCTCCGTATGATATGCTTACCCCAGAAGTAGTTCAGAGAGCTAGAGATTTGTGAAAAGAAGTAGTTACATACACAGTAAATGAAACATGAGATTTTCAAGCAGTGAAAGACTTATGAGTAAATATTGTAATGTCAGATAGGATAGATTTATTACAAGAATATAATAATGCTAGACATTATCCAATCCCTCATAGTTTAGAAAAGCTAAATCTAAAAAAATCCTCAAAAATGAATTCTGAGGATTTTATAAATTAAATAATTTATCTTTTATTTTACAATTTTTCTAGCTTCCAGATAATACCTTTTTTCATCTGCTTCTCACATTGAGAATGTTTTTCTTGGTAAAGCTCCATCAACTACTACAGTTTTAAAGAAATCTGATTTATCCATAATTGGGAATAAAATTCCAAAATTTCCATTTTCTTTTCAAAGTCTTTCTACTACATCATCCCCGTGAATATAATCAATTCTAGATTCAGAATGATTTTTTAAATATTGATCCAAGAAAGCTTGCATATTTCCGACTTCTAAATTTAGTTTAGGATTTATAATTCAGAATAAGAAATAACCAGATTTTGATACTCATCGACAATAATGTGTATTTGAATCAGATTCCTTCAAATTTTGCATTAACTCTTCTTTTGTAGAATATTCCTCAATTTTTAAATCCGAACCGATACTTCTGAAAAATCTTCACATCTCATCCAAGAAACTGTTTTCCTCTATATTAAATAGCATACGATGTATAGGTTCAAAAATAATTCATTCATCATGAACATTATTTATTTCTACAAGTGCGAATCTTGCAGGATCGTTTAACTGTTCTTCTGGGGATAAGGTTTTTTTCTTCTCTTCCCATATTGCCTTTGCTGTTGCAAATGAATGGTTCCCATCTCACATAGCAAAAAGTAAAACTCATAAATTTTCAGTTAATCCATATTTTTCTTTAAAACTCTCAAAATTATTGAGTTTTTTTAATCAATTAATAATTTGCATGATAGTTTCTTCATCACCGATTTTCCATCATTTGATATGTCATCCATTCATCATCAAATCAAAATCATAGAGTAAATTTTCATCTTTTACTTTAGCTTTAAGTGGTTCTATTACTTGCTTTTCAGAATCATCGATTAATACCATAATATGAGGTAATTCGAAAATTGCATTTTTCCTAATCTCTACACGAGGAGGAATTCTTTCGATGATTGTTCATTCTGTAGCTCTAATTAAAGTTTGAGAGCCTTTACTAAAATCATATTTTTCTAAATCTAATGCAAGTATCAAGCCTTTTCTTACAGGAACGTGAGCAGTTTGTCTTTCTATATAAACAAATCATAATCATTGATCTTCCAAAACTCAACTTTCATCATATTCATGCATAGTATTGACAATATTTTCAATTATTTCAGCCTTGTGTCCTCCATCCAAATAAATTTCTGGGAAAGTAATTTTTAATGTAGATGGTGCATCTCAGACAATATTTTTAACTTCATTCCAATATTCTGGCTGAGATGTGTACTGATCACAAGCTACAACTGATCGTTTGGATAAATCAGTTCATTTTTTAGGCAAGTAAATTTCAGGCACTTTTACTCAAATTTCATCAAAAAAGTCTTGCATGATTATTATGATAGAAAATAAAATAATATCGCATATTATGATATGATTTTATCATATTATTTCAAACGAAAGAAAATTTTAGAAAAATAATTTAAAAAAGTCTGATTTTTTTTGCATTTTTTGTAATTTCTGATTATAATGAAGTGTTTATATTGTATCATCAGTTATGAAAAAAATATTTTATTTAGCAATAGAGATTTTTACTGTAGGTTCCATACTATTGCCTTTATTCCAAGTGCAATCATGGAACTTTGATCAAGGTAGTCCCGTAAAAATAGTTGATGAAATTAATTATCAAGCAAATAAAAAAAATTCTGATGATGTTCAAAATACAAAATTGGATAGAGTTTCTTCTAAATATAATGCATGTGATTGAATCGCGCCCGATTCTAGATTTACATTAACTAGAACACTTTGTAGTATTAAGGAAAACATAAAAGATTATTTACAATACGCAATGTATATAGGGCTTACAGCAGCAACAATTTTATTAATACGAAATTGATTCAAGATAGTTACATCTTCATGAAAAGAAATAGAACAATTTAAAAAGAACTTGATATATATTGTAGTCTGAGTGCTTTTGCTTATATGATTCTACTATATAATAGATATATTCGTATCCGTCGTTAATTTGGTATTAGAATAAAAATCTTTTATAATAATAATCAATTAATAAATGTGGTCATATTTGAAAAAAAGTTTAGGTATAATTACACTTTGTTTATCAGCATTTTTGTGATTTTCCTTATTTTTAAACAATTTTGCTGACGCGAAAGCACCAGAATACGATAAAGACTTTACTTCACATCTGGATGGTTACGTTAAAAATCCTGAAGATTATCAAGTAAGGGCAAATCAGAGTTTTCGTGAGAATGTAAAAAATTTATTTTATCCATCGGAAGATTGAAAAAATTCAATATATAAAGTCATAAGAGGTATTACATTATGAGTTATGATAATATTCATTATATGGGCATGAGCTTCTTTATTACTAAATAAAAAGCCAGAAGAAAATAAAAAACATTTGACGAGCTTATTATATATTTTGTTGTGATGAGTATTTATATATGGTGCAAACTGGTTGTTTTGAGATGTATTACATTTTAGCTCAGACCAATTCACTGTTTGACAAGATCAAGGTATGAAGTGAGTTACCGAGTCATTTATCTGAAAATGATGAGTATTGTTCGTAATTCTTTCGGCAGTTAAAGCATTTGCATTTTTCTTGGCTATTATAATGATAGTGCTGACTTGATTTAAGGTAATGGCAGCATGAGATTGAGAGAAGTGAAAGAAGCTTGTAAAATGAATAATAAACGTAGTAGTGGCTCTATTAATTATAAAATGAGTAGATTACATATATTATATAGCAGAAGATAGCGCTACATTCGTTAAAAGAGCGTCAGACTTTATCATAAACGTTGCAAAATTATTCGGATACATATATTGAATAATAATCTTCATCATGGTAATAGTTTCATGATATTTATACATCACAGATGGATGAAGTGGATCTAATTTCAAAAAGGCTAGTAATATATTAATAAATATTTTGCTATCAGCGTTAGTATTGTTTGCGTTCTTGTTGATTATATACCAAATTTTTGCAGAGTTCCAAACATGATGAGATGCTGTTAGTGATACTATTGCTTGAACCAAAATGGTGTTATCTAATATTTATGTATAATATTAAATTTTAATTTTTTAAAGCAGGTCTTTATTGATATAAAAGGGCCTGTTTTTTGATATTTTCAATTGAAAAATAGAAAAGGAATCGTATCTTGAATATATGATTTTTTAATTTCTCATAAAAATGTTTTGGCCAGGAGGAGAAGAAGATCATCAAGATCAACATTTAAAATAAATAAATATCATATAGGAGTCGGTTTCATGGTGATTGGGTTGCTATTCTTTTTTGCAAAACAATTCGCTCCAGATGCCCCAATTTTATGACGACTTTCAAAATTAACAAGTTATGCGTTCTGAGAAACATGACTTGTGGTATTTTTCATATTATGTGTTTTGGTTTGAATTCTGATTCTTTGGAAGGGTTATTTGATGAAAACTTTAATTAAACAATTTTTCTGTTTAATGTTTCTTACATCAGGAATATTGAATTTTCAAGCTATAGAAGAATGATGAAATACTCTCGTGAATTGGGCGCAATCAGTTCATCATTGATGATATTGTTCGTGGCCAGTTTATCGATTACTTGAATCAATATTCTGACCTGCAAAATTGGCAATTCAGATTTTGATTATTCTAATGTTACTTGGAGTAATTGCCCGAGCTTTATATACTTTAAATGTCAAACTTCCTAAACTTCCTAAAATTAATGTTGAAAAAGAGTCAGCTCCGGTACCAGAAAAGAAATCCACAAAGGCTCCATATGTTACTCGTGAATCTCAAACAACTTCGGATTTGCTTAAAATAGCAGAGCAAGCGATATGAAAAAAACAGGCAAAAGTCTGAACATGAGCAAAAGTAGAGTGATCATCAAATTCTGGATCGCTTCTTAGGGATGGACTTGGTTCATTGTTTAAACAAAAAGTGCAGGAAAAAATAGAAGAAAAACAACCAAAACCTCGTCCCCAGATTCACTTCTCGTGAGATAAGCCAACTTTTTCTACTTCACTCCTTACTTCTAATTTATCTGAAGCTCAGCAAATAGATGAAAAAGCTATAGTTGAAAAAGCTCAAGCTTTACAAAATAAGCTTTCAGAATTTTGAATTTATATCTCTATTGAGTGATTTGATATTTGACCATCAGTGGTACAAATCAGAATTAAATTAGCTGAATGAGTTAAAATTTCAGCTATCACAAATTTGATGGATAATATTAAATTATCATTACGCACGAAATCAGTTAGGATGGTTGCCCCAATTCCATGAACTGATTGTATTTGAATTCAAATTCCAAATCCAAAACCAAAAACAGTTTGTTTATGAGATATATTATCTTCTCGTGAATTTCAAAAATGAATGCAAAAATCTGAAACCACTCTTGCACTTTGAAAATGAATTGATGGAGCGATCGCTATCTCACAGCTTGATTCAATGCCACATTTACTTGTAGCATGAGCTACATGAAGTTGAAAATCAGTTGGAATCAATAATTTTATTCTTTCACTCATGTATCAGAATTCGCCATCAGAATTAAAATTCTTAATGGTAGATCCAAAACAAGTGGAACTTTGAATGTATAGCTGACTTCCATATTTATTAGCTCCCATTGTTTATGAGTCTTGAAAAGCAATAAAATTGCTTCAATGGACAGTGGAGGAGATGGAAAGGAGGTATTCTATTCTTAGAGAAAAGAGATTAAAACAATTATCAGAATTCAATGCCGCATACCCTGATGAAAAAATGTATCGTATAGTATTCATTATCGATGAAATGGCAGATATGATGATGTCATCATCGGCTAACAGAAAAGAGGCTGAAACATGTATTAATCGTATCGCAGCAAAAGCTCGTGCAGTTTGAATTCACTTGATTTTGGCTACACAGAGACCTGAAGTAAATGTGATTACATGACTCATTAAAGCAAATATCCCAGCTAGAATAGCATTCAGTGTTGTTTCCGATTTTGATTCGAGGACAATATTATGACACAAATGAGCCGAAGAATTGGTATGAAAATGAGATATGCTGTATATGGATACAAAAGTTATAGATCTTAGAATTCAGTGAGCATTTGTAGACACAAAAGAAATTGATACAGTTGTAGAACATTTGAAACGTAAATATATGATAGGACTCACAGAAGACGATGTATACAATCAAGATATTATCAGTGCATTAGAGTCAAAATCAGAAGTAGGATGATCATTCAGCTGATGATGAAATGGGAATTGAGATGATGAAGATCTGATTAATCAAGCAATACAAATTATAGCAGAAACTAGAAAAGCTTCTACAACTATGATCCAAAGAAAATTATGAATCTGATTTGCTAGAGCTGCCAGAATCATGGATACTTTAGAAGAGAGATGAATTGTTTGACCACAGGATTGAGCCAGAGGAAGAGATATATTTATTTAAAAAAAAGAAGGCATTGCCTTCTTTTTTTAGAATTACAATTATTGAGTTTTTTTAATCTCATCATCCAATAATTCAACATCTATATCAGATAATTCATTTAATGTTTTATCTCAGTTAGAATTATTTCAAGGAGTTCGTTTTATAAAAAATAAAACGATATTATAATATAAAAACATCAAAATATAACGAAGAAGCCATCATATAAGGAAGGCAATTCATATACATAGAAGTCGTACTCCTATAGTTACTAACAATGATAAAGGTGTAATTTTTCCTACATATGTGTATCAACTATCCCAGGATCTATACGTTAGAATGTCTCAATATTTTCTCTCTTCAATACATTTACCGTTATTTTTTTTCATGTTATTTAAGATAGTTTCATAGGATTCCTCTTTATAAAATTTGTCTAATGTATAAGGCTTTCATGTATTTTTTTCTAGTGTCTTTAATTTTGTAATGTCCCAAGAGTTAGAGCATCGGTATGCATAATATAAATCATAACCTTTTCTTAGGAATTTTTTATTATCTTCACCTAATAATGGAGTTTCTCATTCTAATACTAACGTTTCTTTAGATACAATATCTTCAGTATATCTATCCTCTAAATTTCCAGTTACTTGATAGAATACTCCAAAATCATCATCAGTAATGAGTGATATGGCGGATAATAGTCATAATCATAAGGGAGCTAAAAATACTAGCCAAAGTATGACTTTTATCATTATATGTCGCCATCTTTTTTTTGTATGGCTCAAATATTTCGAAAACTTTCTCATGGTAAAATAAGAAAAAATAATTCATATTCATCTTTTCTTTTTCAAGTATTTATTTGCAAATATTAATATAAACATAAAGATTGTTATTCAGATTAAGCTGTATTTAAGATGGGTATATATAAAACTAAGTTTCCTGTCAGGCATGAGATCCAATATTCCCAGGGAATCATAATAAAAACATGTTTGGATTATTTGAATTATTTCTCTAAACGCATTATGATTAACAGACTTCATTTCTTCATCAATCGAATTAATTGATATTGATGAAAGATCCCCTAAATTTTTCATATTAGAGAACATTCCTTTGGATATGGCATTTTTGTTATTAACAGTTAAATCTAAGCGTTTTAAGTCTTTAATAGGACTAAAAACATTTTTTCATATACTTCAATCAGCATAAAGGCTAAGTAACTTTAAATTATTTAATCAATCAAATGTTCAATCTTTGATGTCACCAGAAGTTCAAATATACAAAACTTCTAGATCGTTTAGATTATTGAAAACTCATGGTTCAATTTCTTCAACTGAGCGGATTATTAAATTTTTTAAATTAGTTAACTTTGAGAAAGTTCATGAATCTATTTTCTTTATTTTTATTTTATAAAAATATAAATTTTCTATACTATTTAGTCATGAAAAGTTCCATTTTGAAAAATCTATTATTGCATTTCATGTACCGAAGATTTCTAAATACTGTATATTATTTAGTCATGAAAAAAATCACTCATGGATATTAATATTACTTAGATTTTCATCCTCCAAATAAATCACTAAGTATTTTAAATTATTTAATCACGCAAAGATTCATGCGGCCATATTAGATGGTAAAGATATACTAAGCGAATCTAAATTTTTAAAATCAGAAAAGGTTCATGGTTCTATGGATTTTGCAGGGTTATTATATATTGATAAAAGAGATAGATTATTTAATCCAAAAAATATTCATGAAGAAAAATTTGCTATTTGATTATTATTTAAACTTAAGTTTTCAAGATTTTTAAATTTTGTAAACGTTCATGGTTGAATTTTACTAATTTGATTATTACTTAAAGTTAAATCGGTTATGTTTTCTAGTCCTATAAAAGTTGATTTAGTTAAATAATTTATATTATTATCTCATAAATCTAATTTTTTAAGTTCTACTAAGTTTTCAAAAGTTCAAGCTTTTAATCATGTGATATAATTGCATGATAAATCTATTTCTTTGAGCCCAGACAAGTCTAAAAACACATCTGAATCAATTTTAGTAATTCAACGATTTGAGCATTTTAAAAAAGTTTCATCAGGTCTTCTATCATCTTTATTGTGTAAATTTGTACATACATCTAAGATGTTTTCTCTAGTTAATATAAGTCAATTATTTTTATTCTTATTAATTTCTTGCTCTCCATCATGGTATGTTATTGGACAAGATGCAAAAGTAGTGTTCATAGCAGGTAAATATGCTAATAACAAGAGAGTAATGAATAAGAAAAACTTTTTCATATTTAATAGAAAAAATAAAACACCACTATTATATATAAAATCATTTATTTTGTCAAAAAACATTAAGTAAATTTTGTTGTCATAATCTTCTATTAGGTAATTCTAAATTTCGTTGATATGAAAAATGTTCAGAATTGTTCTATAAGTTTTTTTACTAAATTATAAAAAACCGTTCTAAGAGAAACATAGAACGGTTAAATAGTAACATGATTCGAGAAAGAAGATTTAACTGGGGTTTTCCAATGCTTCCTTCACCCGTAGAGCAAAAGTCATACAAACTATAACAACTACAGGAAAATATACCACAATTTCATACCAATCTTGGCTTAGCTTCACCATATTAATGCTTATAAAAACAATAGTTATTAGTGAGACCCATGACAAGATTACCCTCAAAACTCTCCGAAAAACGCTAATATTATATCCATAGTAGCCAAAATCACAGAGTTTTTTATGGGAATTACATAGAGACATTCGAAATAATATGAGCATGTATAAACATATTGCAACTGTCCACCATGCAGGATGAACCACAGTCATAGTAGTAATACCCACAGCTATAGCTCCCGAAATTAACATGTCTCTAATGTTGCTGAAGATCTTTGGCCTCCTAGTAGCATAAACGAAACAATGGGCAATCATTAATGCCCCCAAAATTAATGCAAAAATTTGTAAAATATCCATAAAAATGTGTGTTTTTAGTTTTTGTTTTCTTATATAAGACATATAATACCTATTATTTATAAGAAGTCAAGACAATATTTGCTCAAAGTTTCAAAATTTTTTGTTGCATAAAATTTTAAGTTATGGTTGTTTTTACACGAAAAAATTATTTACTTATGATTTAATATCATAGTATTATATTATATGTCAATAAATAATAGTCATGTTCTTTAATATACGGAATAAAAATTAATAGTTTTAATTGAATTAATTGCAATTATTCCTAACAATCAAATTGTTATTATTTATTTTATAATTACAAAAACATGAAGAAAAGCTTTTTATTTACTTTATTAGCTATATTATTAGCGGGATTCTGATTCGGAGGAATTAGCTCAGCTGATAATTTGGTTCGAGATTATATTTATGATGAAGCAAGTTGGAACACTGCATATAATAAAGAGAATTCACCATTAAAAGCGTACTATACAAATAATCCAGATGAGGATCGTTGGTGTGCGCCAAATGCTAGTGATTCAAATTGGCATTATTGATTAGGAGCAGATAAAGAACTTAGTGGTTGAAATTGGCCTGACACGTGTGTTCAAAGTTGGAGTGGGGCAATTAATGCAGCAGGAGCAAAATATCCATGGGCTGTTGTAAATCTTCCTAAGCCTTTTACTGGAACAATAAGTTTCAATTATGATAATAGTGGAAATGTATACCCTTGGTGAGCAGCGATAATAACGTTTAGTAAATGATATGGTATTGCTTCCATTCCTGTAGAGTTAGGTGAAGAATATTTATTAGATAGTGGAGGTAATACAACTTTTGACCCAGACTTATTGGAGATTGTGTTATTAAAAGCAGAGGATGCTATTGTTTTAGAAAAATATGGAAGTGAAAATAATTCAAGCACTCCTTCAGGTGGTTCATCATGAGGTGGTGGATGATGAGGATCAGCTTCAAATTCTAATAAAGACAAAGTAACTACAGATACAACAGATAATACAAAAACTGAAGAAACTCCACAGGATAATGCACAAGCTAATGAGAATGAGAATTGAACAGATAATGATAGTGATGCAAACACTCCAAATGAATCAAAAGATGCATATAATCAGGAATTTCATAATGCATATGAATTTGCATTCAAAAATTGAATTACAACTATGCCTAGTATTAATGCGGCAGATATGGAGTCTCCATTAACTAGAATAGCTATGGCTAAGATGTTATCTCAATATGCTATCAACATTCTTTGAAAAACTCCAGATACATCTAAAACTATTTCTTTCCCAGATGTAAGTGAAAAATTAGATGCTCAATATAATAACGGAGTTACGCTAGCATACCAATTATGAATCATGTGAATTAATATCAAAGAATTCAGACCATACGACATTGTAACAAGAGCTGAATTCGTTACGGCATTATCAAGATTACTTTTCTGAACACCTGACTGAGAAAATCTATATTATGAGACTCATATGCAAAAATTAATAGAAGAAAAGATTATAACTATAGCCGATCCTAATATGCAAGAATTGAGAGGATATGTGATGATCATGCTTATGAGGAGTGCTTAAGATAATTAAAAATCATGATTATAGCATATTAAAAAGTCGTCCCAAAGTGAGACGACTTTTTGAATTATAATAATTAATATTCTTTTACCATCTTCTCCAACTAGGACAAGGTTGATTTACGTTGATATGTGAAAATCATTCATATTTTATAGCTTCTTCGATTGTTTCTTTCAAACTTTTTAAGTCTTTTCCATCCACCTTTTTTACAAATCCACATCAAACACTTTCCAATAATTTTATGGGATCAAAAGGGTTAATTTGATTGCCATTTGGAGTAGAGTTAGTTTTTACATTTAATGGTGTAGTAGGAGAGGCTTGTCATGTAGTTAAAGCATAATTTTCATTATCACAGGTAATATGTAAAATGTTTATATTATTTCTAGCTGCATGTAATAAATGTCATAATCATATTCCATAAGTATCTCCATCTCCAGAAAGTGAAATTACGGTTAATTTAGGATTAGCGAGTTTTACTCAAATTGCAAAAGGTATTCATCTTCCGTGTAAGGTTTCAGCTCAATAACAATCTATATATTGGCTCATCTTACTTCCACATCCAATTCAAGTTACAAAAACAACATTTTCTTTATTTATTCATAAACTTTCTAAGGCTTGCTTAATCGCCAAATGAATAAGAAAATTTCAGCATCACGGACATCGTTGTATAGATTGTAAGTTAGTTCTCATTTGTAATTATAAATAATTAAATTATTTAATTTTATCTTCAATTTCTTCTATCATAAAAGGATATAAATTATATTTCCTTAAATGGTCGATTTTTTTATTCCATTGATCAGTAGTTAATCAGCATTCTGAACGGATATATCTTTCACAACTTCCATCATGATTAAGTTCTACAAATAATAATTTTTCAATATGATTTTCATTTATTTCAAAGAATTTTCTTAAATTTTCATCAAATGGTTGAAATACTTTTATCACTATCAATCACCAATCATTATTTTCAGAAATTACTTTTTCGATAGGGCAACGATTAATTCACCATGTAATAAAAAAATTTTTTGCATTTGGATTAATGATTTCATAAGCAACTCAGTCCTTAAGCTCTTCTTTTTTGAAAGTTCTCATTTTTCTGGCGCGCTTTTCCATTTGCTGTGCTTTTATTTTTGGATCCTCATTTGTTGCTCAACTTTCTGTATGCTCATAGGAAGATGCGATGAATAATGTATTCTTAGTTCATGGGATAGCTCTAGGTGATATTCAGCTTTCAGTATTTTTATATCTTAAATAATCATCAGAATTTGATTCTTTTGTTACTTCTCAATGATTAATTATAGGTTCTTTTAATTTATTTATATCAACACTCATTAAACATTCAGATAAAGTTTTATCCACTAAAAATATTACAGGATGTTGATATGTTTCACTCCAATTTAATGCTCGAGAAATCATTTCATAAGCTTCTTCATAAGAACTTGGAGCTAATACAATTGGTTTAGTTTCTCCAAATCATGCATTTAAAGCTATATCTAAATCTCACTGAGCAACGAAAGTTGGAGTTCATGTACTTGGACCATCTCTTTGAGATAATACATATACTCATCAAATCTCTGCCTGATTTGCGAACGCTAAACTTTCTACCATTAATACAAATCATCATCAGCTGGTTCCACACATAGCTCTTTTTCATGCATAAGATGCCCCAAGCATCATCATGCTTACGGCAATTTCATCTTCTCATTGTTGAAATGTGATTTGAGGGTATTTTAATATTCAATTTATTATACTAGATGCAGGAGTCATGGGATATGCAGAATAGAATTCTAGTCATGCTTCGGCAGCTCAATCTGCAATGAGAGAATTTCCAAAATTCATTGATAGGGGAGCTCAATTATCGCTTGAAAAATCTGATTTTACTCATCCATGATTTTGTCCAAATTCGATTCATTCTTTTAAAGCTTTTAAATTTCATTCTTTATCTTTAGTTAAAAATCATTTTTCATCTAACAATTTTTCTGCTTCTTTATATTTTAAATTTAACTTTTCTACAGTTACTCAAAAAGCAAAGGTGTTTTTTCTAGTAGTATTTACTCCACTTAAATCAATAATTTCTTCTAAGTCAAATAATTCAGAATTTTTATCTACTGCTAATTTATCTAGAGCTATAAAAATTTGAACTTTACGAGAGAAGTATGGTTTATTATCATCAGAAATATTTACAAACATAGTGTTATTATTTCACTTTATTACACTTGCATATTCTTTATCCATTCGCACACAATATCATTTTTTTGCTAGTAATTCAGATAATAATTCTCATGCAGTATTTATTCCAGATCCAGCAGGTCCCGAAAATGCTATATTTAAATGCATAACTTAAGAATAATTATAAAATGATTCAGAATATGATGATAATAAAAGTTTAACGAAAAACAAGAAAGAAAAAAACGGAGTGGGATTGCTCCGTTTTTATATTTGTTTTTTTAACATCTAGTCGTTAAAATCTTCTAGATATTCTTTTTGCCAATTTGTATATAATTCAGCAAGAATATTATCAAAATTTGAAATTCTATCCTTGAAAAAATCCAAATTTTCATCTTTAAGGTTATCATATTCAGCTTTTTCTTTGTTGTTTAAGAATTTATATAAATTCAACTCAATATATTCATCCAAAATTGGACGCATATCTTGTTTTAGTAACTCAAAATCATCCTCTTTTGGATCAAACCCAGCCATAACGAGAGTATCATTTAGAAATTGTTCTTGTTCAATATTCATTTTTATTTTGTTTATGAATTAAAGTAATTTGATGATATATAATCATTTTTAAAATTCAAATTATTCAGATTCCTTAATCTTAGCTAATTCTTTATATTTCTTTATTATAGGATTCTCCTGGTACAAATCTCTAATATCTACATAGTTTGATCAATAGCTTTTACCATTAAGATCACCAGGAGCTTGGTCTTTATAATCTATTGGTTTTGCGGTAAGAGGGCTAGCATTAATTTGTTTATCATATGTTCAAAAAGAATTAATTTTAGCATTTGCATATGTTACATTTTCTATCCAAATTTTATTATCTTTCTCAGATTTGGAAAAATATACTAATATAGGTTTCCCATTTCGATCCATTGCATAAGCCTCAACATTTACTTTTCATAAATATTTATGTTCATAAGAATAATTTTTATCGGTTTGCGGTTGCATATCTTCATATTTTAATCAATCTAGTTTTATGTTTTTATAGGCATTTTGTACATCCGTAGTTTTTTTTCATTTGTAGAAATCCACAGAAGAATTATATGGAACATTAAATAATTTCTTTATTGCAATTTCCTTCTCAAAGTCAGGGGCTAAAAACTCTTGTGGATGATTGAGAGAGAATAATGGATGATTACCTAAGTTTGAATCAATTTCCTCAGGAATTTTATTTAGCTCATCTCATAAGGAATGTTCTACCTTTGTGGTAGTTTCATATGTCGCATTTTGAATATTTTCTCATTTTGAAATTATTCATCATCAAGCTTCTCATAATCATACTCTCCAAGCTCATCATGAATTTGATTTCCAAAATAATCTAAGTTCCATTTTATCTCAAACTTTTGTATATCATACTATATATTTATGAGAACTTCATTTTATAATTTTTGATACATACATATCGTTTCAATTTGGTAATTGAATTTTATATTTTGGCTTAAAATCATTAGACTTATCTAAATATTCTTGTGCATATTTTCACTTTTTTGCCTCGTTAAATTCTTCAAAAGGGGAATCTGCATCCTTTTCCTTTTTCTCATCCATTTCTTTTTTCTTGGTTTGTTGCACTCCTTCATCCACTCTTTCATCTATTTTTTCATCATATATTACTGGAGGGACAATAATTGGAGCTTTTTGGGTACCTCATCTATTCTTATCCTTAGCTTTTCAATCAGTTTCATCTACGGATTTTCATCATAATTTTCAAGGATCTTTTCATTTTGTTTCCAATAAAATATCATTAGATTTTTTATGTCTATCTTTTCCATCACTTTTTCTTTTAAATGTATTAGAGAACCATGGCAATCAAATAACTAACCATTTATTTCATGCTTCTACAGCAGCAGTTCAGGCTTTACCAGGGACAGTTTGTGAAATTTCCAAGAAAGCAGTACTCATTCTGGAAGCTGCATCATGAGCAATTGAACTATCAATATTCATGGCAGCATCATAACTTAAATTTAAGTTTCCTGCAAAATTTCATGCTCATTTTACAGTTTCTTCAATAGCCTCTAAACATCTCATTCAATGTAAATCTACGTTAGTAAATCCATGAGTCGCAAATCAATGATCTAGTTGGCTGATTAAATCGGCTTTATTATGTATAGAAGAATTTGCGATTACATCTTTCACTTGATCTAATTTTGCTAAATATGTTGAATGATCTAACAAACTACTTCCTGCACGTACAGCAGTTCAGTCAGTTCCTGCCCCAAAATGTAGTGTCACAGTATCTGTAGAATTTAAACCTGAGATATTGTTTTGTGCAGTGTTAAAAATATGATTTCCTCAAGAAAGTTCGTATTTTCACATTCAATAGTTATCGGTTACAGTTCATGTATGTGATGTATGTGTAGATTCTGGAGTTCCAGGCGTTCAAGGAGTTGCCTCTTTTGCAAACATTCATGTTCCAGTGGCAGCTTGCATTGCAGCACTCGTTCCGAATGTTACGGCAGCAGTTCAAAGTCACCATTTAGTAGCTAACCAGATTCTTTCTCATCTGAATTTTTTAGTTGCTGAATTGTAATCTTTCCTGTATTCCTTCAATAAATCTGTATAATTAATTTGTTTTCACGAAGAATCATAGGCTTCTATTAAAGAAACATCTTTTAATGATGCTCAGGAACCTAGAACACGACTAGTTCCTAAATTTAGAGCATTTTCTAAATCATAGAAATCTCTTTCAATCTGATCTTTATCTTTTGATTTTAGAAAATTATGTCACATATCCCAATACGTTTCTAACCTTGCTTTTGCATCTAAAAGGTTGCGATTTAAAGCATTTCTTTCATCAGGACTAAGTGTATCATAACGATCTAATGCTGCATAAATGAAATCTGAAATCTCTCTAGTATTTCACTCAGTTTCATTTTGTAATTCAGATTGGGTAGTTTTTCAGTATAATTCAAGTTGTCTTTTTGCTCTATAACGTTTAAATCGCGAATTAGTGTATTTTCATTCGCTATCTTTTTCTGTACGGATTGTTTCCCACTCTCTCATTTTTGCAATTTCTTCTTCATAATTTCTAGTCAGATTTTTTTCATAAGTATTTTGCTCTTTTGTATGATGAGTATATTTTTTAATAGCAGCTTTTGCTCACACTAACCCAGATGTGGTTAATGTGGCAGCTAATGCTGTTCATCATAATAATCATACAGCAATTCATGAAGCACTAATTCAAGCAACAGTTAGTGCTTGTCACCATCGAGGCATCTTGTCTAACTTATGACCAAACTTATACAATCGATTTTCACGGTCTTTATTGTTAGTCTGGTATGCTCATTTACCATTAGTTAATAAATCCAATTTAATTTGTAAGTTTTTCATAGATGCATTTGCCAAGGCTTTTTGGTGCCTCATAAATTTTTCAATTTTCTTATCAAGCTCTTCTTTTGTTAATCATGCAGTATTTCATAGAATATCCATAATTTCCTTTCTAAACCTTGGGTCTCTTCTATACTTTTTGAAATCATCATCAATTTTTTTACGAATTGCATCAAAATGGGAATTGTTATTATCTTTTAAGTATTCTTCTAAATCTGCTGTGATTGAAGTAAGCAGTATATTATCATTTTTAATGGCATCTAATTTTTCTAAAACATTAGTTGCAACAAATTGTTGTTCTTTAGGTAATCATAGTTTATCGTGTACAAATTTATTAAACCTATTTTGGAATTCTATTTGAGAAATATTTCATGAAACATAGTCTTGACACATTTTCTTAAATTCTTTTCATCTAGCAGTTTCGTGGAGAGGATCACCAGAAACCTCATTTGATGCAATCATATTTTGTCTTTCAATTTGTCAGAATGCATTACGAGTCACTCAATTTCACTGCAAAATTTGCTCTAAATTATGACGTGCAGCTTGCTTACTCATTTCAGCATTGATTAATCAGTTACTTGTGAAAGGAGTCCTTTCATAGTTTTTTTTCATTTCTTTAATTTTCTTTTTTCTGATCCTTCATCTCATCAAAAATAACTTTCATCTTTTGAAAACATTATATCGAGAGGTATTATGCCAATCTTCGTTAATTTCATTTTCAACCTCACGAGAAATTAAATCTTCATAAGATTCTGACACATCAGAAAGCACTACATTCTCCTCAAAAGATAAATCTAAGTCATCAGGGAGATCAGGAGGTAGAACTACTGGTTCATCAGGATCATCAGGGAGATCAGGAGGTAGAACTACTGGTTCATCAGGATCATCAGGGAGATCAGGAGGTAGAACTACTGGTTCATCAGGATCATCAGGGAGATCAGGAGGTAAAACTACTGGTTCATCAGGATCATTAGGGAGATCAGGAG
>JAEEGL012204022.1_pt1 | contig 19360 bp, 14 predicted proteins | sample 9134231 | NCBI WGS metagenome assembly JAEEGL01 (sample SAMN16246548, study PRJNA631951) | gut metagenome | biome: gut microbiome; feature: rumen; material: fiber-attached | host: Bos | place: Iran: Karaj | collected 2018-10
AGGTGTGGATCAGCGGCCCTTACGGTGAGTTCCTCCTTCCGAAGGACGACCCCGACACGCAGGAGTACATCTTCGTGGGCGGCGGCGCCGGCATGGCTCCCCTCCGCAGCCACATCATGCAGCTCTTCAAGACCCTCCGGACCGGCCGCAAGGTCAGCTTCTTCTACGGCGCCCGCGCCCTCGTGGAAGCGTTCTACCTGGAAGATTTCGCCGAGATCGAGCGGGAGTTCCCGAACTTCAAGTTCTACCTCGCCCTCGACCGTCCGGATCCCGCAGCCGACGCTGCCGGTGTGAAGTACACCCCGGGCTTCGTCCACAACGTGATGTACGAGACCTACCTCAAGGACCACGAGACCCCCGAGGACATCAAGTACTTCATGTGCGGTCCGCCCATGATGGTCTCCTCCGTCAACAAGTTGCTGGATTCGCTTGGCGTCCCGCCGGAGAACATCCTCTACGACAACTTCGGAGGTTAATCCCCCAGCAAAGAGACCTGCTTCGCGGCAGGTCTCTTTTCGTTTGCAGGATCTGCAAACGGATAAAACATCGCAAAAATCCGCATACGATTTTTTCGGTTCCTTGCCGTTCCGCCGGCCATCCGTTACTTTTGTCCGCATGAGAGACGAACATCAACCCGGGCGCCGGCGGAATACTTGCCTGTCCGACCTAGTCCAGCGCCGCCGCATTCTGCGGGGTGCGGGGTCATTTCTATTCTTTTGCTACTTACTCTCGCCGCCGGCGCTGCTGGGTTCCTGCCGGAAGCTGCCGCCTGCGGGCGGCACGGAGCCGCCGGAACCGGACGCGCCGGCGGCCGTGGATTCCGTGACGATGGAACTCCGTCTCGAGACGGCGGGAGAGACGGTCCGGAAGCTCGACCTGTTCTGCTACGGCTCTTCCGGCACGCAGGCGCTGGAGTTGCACACGCGGCTGGACAGCCTCCCGCAGACCGTCCGCCTGCGGGTTCCGGAAGGAGAGAAGACGGTTGTCGGCATCGCCAACAGTCCGCACGCCTTCAACCTGGCCGCGCTGAGGCGGCTGGATGCCATGAAACAGCTCCGGTACAGCTTCGCCGACGACAATCCGCAGGCTCCGATCCTGGGCGGCCAGTCTTCCCTGCCGGCGACGGGCGGCACCGTCCGGCTCCGCCCGCTGCTCTGCCGCGTCGTACTGGCATCCGTAGCCAATACGATGGATGGATACGAGCTCCTGGAGTCGCCGCGCGTCCGCCTGGTAGATATCCCGGACACGGCGGAGATCCTCCGCGAAGAGGAATTCCGCCCCAGCGAGATGATCGATGCAGGGACCTGGCAGGACCTGCCGCATGACATCGGGTTCTTCCCGGCGGCACCGCGGACCACGCTCTGGTGCTACCCCAATGACACGCCGGAAGACATCCTGGGCGCCCCGCGTCCCAGCCTCGAATTCGAATGCAGCATCCACGGAGAGACCTGCACGTTCACGGTCCCGATGCCCCCGCTCCCCAGGGGAAGCACGCGCGAAGTGGAGCTGGTCATCGACGGGCCGGACGACTTTCGCTATAAAGTCAGATAAAAACCGTATCTTTGTGCATCATGACAGGGCACAAACACGCATATCTCCTCCTTATCCACGCCTGTCCGGACCAGGCGCGCAAACTGTTGGAACTTCTCGATGATCCCCGCAACGACCTCTACGTCCACATCGACCGGAAGGCATCCTTCGGGCCCGATGCGCTGGCCGGCTGCTGCCGCCACTCGACCGTCCGCTTCATCGAGCCGCGACTGCGCGTCTCCTGGGGCGGCGTCAGCATCATGCGCGCCACGCTGGCGCTGCTCGAAGCCGCTGTCCCGGGCCACTATGCCTACTACCACCTGCTCAGCGGGATGGACCTCCCGCTCAAGAGCCAGGATGAGATCCACGCCTTCTTCGACAGCCATCCCGACCGGGAGTTCCTCAAGCTCTGGCCGACCGTGCCGGCCATGACCCGGCGTTTCCGCTATTATACCGTGTTTCCCGAAGGGCAGCATTTCTTCCTGACGCACTGGATCAACAACCTGGTCAAGGCCGTCCTGTCCACCTTGCACATCAGCATCAACAAGGATATCGAGTTCCGCTTCGCGGCCCAGTGGTTCAGCATCTCGGACGGCTTCGCCGCCTATGCCATCAGCCGGAAAGACTGGCTGGAGCGCGTATTCGCGCACACGGGCACGTGCGACGAGGTCTTCATGCCTACCCTGCTCTGGGATTCCCCCTTCCGTGACCGGCTGTTCGACGCTTCCGTCCACCTGGAGAAGAAGAAAGTCATCGACCCGGAGCACCTGGGCAATCTCCGCCTCATCGACTGGACCCGCGGTCCCAGCATCCGCCATCCCTGGGTCTTCCGGGCCGGGGACTGGGACATGCTCATGGGATCGCCCTATTTCTGGGGACGCAAGTTCGATGAGCGCGTGGACGCGGAGATCATCGACCGGATCTACACGGAGCTGAAAAGCTACAAATAACGGATTTCGTCCCGCAGGGGACGGAAATGACGGGGCGACTCATACCCCGGGATGCCCGCCTGCCAGCGCTGCATCTGCTCGCGCGCCGCGTCGCGGTTGTAGCCGCTGCCCCGCGGATGGACCACACGCACCCGGTCGTCCACCAGCACCAGCATCCGCTTCAGACGGGCGAAGTGGCAGAGCACCAGGTCGACGCCCCACCCGAGGCGGTTCTTGGCCAGGTCGATCGGCATCACTTCGTCCAGGACCTCGCGGCAGACCAGATGGAACCAGCCTTCCTGGAAATTGACCTTCCGCATCCGACCGGTAAAGTGGCAGACGCTCTGGTACAAGGCACGGCCGTGCAGGCTCCAACCGCAGCTCGGCTGGTACAAGCCCACGTTGGAGGTCTGCAAGATGTCGCGGATCCCGGCGACGAGCTTTTCCGCATTCGGGCCGTCGATCTCGATGTCCCCCGTCACGACCAGCAGCCAGCGGTATCCGCGCGCAACCAGCAGGTCATAGGCCTGGTTCATCAGGCCGGAATAATAGACATTGTCCAGGTGGACCGTCGCGGGATGCGGACAGGGCGGCGTACTGCCGCTGTCCAGGATCACCGTATCGAAATGCGGGGACAAAAGGTCCGCCCAGCGGGCCGCACCGTCGTGCTGGTTATGGTCGAAGACACAGCAAAGGACTTCCGGGGTCATGTTCGTCATTTCTTGAAATACCGCCGGACCCGGGTCAGCCAGGAGCGGCGCACGTTATACACAGGTTTCTGCGGATCCCCGCCGAAGGTATTGAGGTGCCCCACGATGCTGGCGTGGCGGAAGCGGGAACCGTGGTATTTTTCCTGCACGTAGGCCAGCGTCTTGCGGAACCGATCCCCGATGGTGCCGGAGGAATAATGCCGGCACGGGAAGGTGACGGACCTGGATTCGATGTCGAAACGCTCCCGCGCCGCTGCGCAGAAATCTTCGACGTACAGGTCGAATACCAGGCGCTCGTCGAACCGCAGGCCGTAGCGGCGGACCAGGGAGGAATGGACCATCAGGCACTGGCAGTCGAACGTGTCCACCGGACCGTCCGGGAGCACGCCATGGATGGTCTTGTGGTGGCGGCCATCCTTGCGGAACTGCGCCACGAATCCCCTGATATACAGGAAGTCCGCACGGTCGCAGGTCTCCAGGTAGATGCCGACGGGTCCGTACAGGCAGTTCTTGTCCAGCGGCTCCAGTTCCTGGCGCAGGTCGCATACCGGCTGCCAGTCTTCGTGGCAGAACACGATCCAGCAGTCTTCGGTACACGTATCGAGGAAGCGGTTGTACAGGACCGGGACCGGAAGGTTCCCGGTACGGTTGTCCAGAGGGACCAGCGTGAGCTCCCGGCAACAAGGGTTGCCGGAGAGGCACCGCGTGTACATCTCATAATCCCTGACAACGGAAACGACTTTCACACTTACCGGCATACGCATCTAGACGATATCCGCAAAACGATCCGGGATGCGGACCACGATTCTCAACTCGAACATGGCGGGCTTGTTCAGGGCGAACGGCGGACGGCAGAGGGTCTGGCAGATCCGGGCGAAGCGCGTCCATCTGTCGAAATCCCGGGCGGGAAGCTCCGTGGCGTAGCGGATGGTACGCGCCCGCTTCTGCATATGCGGCCCCCAGCCCTGTCCGACCCGGTCGGCATCCTGGAAGCGATCCTCGAGCCGCTTCTTGTCGAAGTAGCCGAAATGCATCAGGTACAAATCCTTGGCAATATGGAAATTGTGTCCCTTGATCCGGTGGAAGCCGGATCCCCACACACAAGGCTTGGCCACGATGGACGGCTTGGTGTAGCGCGTGCCGATCTGCGCATAATGCCGCTGCCGCAGGAAGGGCTCCGCGTCGGTGATATCCCCCTCCTCACCCAGCTTCTGGCCGAAGTCCAGGCCCAGCGCCGAGATGGAAACCCCGATCTTCTGGCGAGAAAGATATTCGGGCAGGGAGAGTCCGAGCTTGGGATCCACGACGATGAACTCGTCGGCATCGACGCCGATGACCAGGTCATACCCCTGCGAGAGGAGCCCCGCCGCCTGCGCCGAGAGGAACTTCAGCCGGCCTTTCTCCGCGGAAACGACCTGCGATCCGATCTTCTCATGCAGCTCGGCGTGCGTGCCGGCACAGAAATCCGCGATCTGCTGGTCCAGGCCGTCAAAATAGATATAGAGGTTCTCCCGGCCCAGCTGTGCACCGTAGTAATCCACCCATTTACGCAGGTAGAAGTCGTCGTTGCGGACCATGGTCAGTGCGGCTATCTTCTTCATAAGAGGTATTTTGCGGTGAATGTTCCGGCTTTGAGGAGATCTTCCGGCGTCCCTTCGAAGACGATGGTGCCTCCGCGGTCGCCGGCGTCGGGGCCGAGGTCGATGACCCAGTCCGCCGCACGGATGACATCCGTATTGTGCTCGACGACGACGAGGGAATGTCCCGCGGCGAGCAACGCGTCGAACGCCCGGAGGAGTTTCTCCACGTCGAAGAAATGCAGGCCCGTCGTCGGCTCGTCGAACAGGAAGAGGATTCGCTCGGACTTGCCCTTACCGCGGCTCAGGGACAGGAAATAGGCGAGCTTGATGCGCTGGCTTTCGCCGCCCGACAGGGTCGAACTGCTCTGGCCGAGCTTGAGGTAGCCCAGACCGACATCCTGCAGCGGCTGCAACAGCGCCGCCACGGACTTCGCCTCGTCTTCCGGACCTTCGGAGAAGAAGCGGATCGCCTCGTCCACGCTCAGGTTCAGGATGTCGTCGACGTTCAAGCCCCGGTAGCGGACCTCGAGCACCTCCGGCTTGAAGCGCTTGCCGCCGCACTCCTCGCAGACCATCTCGACGTCGGCCATGAACTGCATGCCGATCCGGACCACACCCTCCCCCTGGCACTCCGGGCAGCGGCCGCCGTCCGTATTGAAGGAGAAATGGTTGGCCGAGAGACCCGCAATCTTCGCAGCCTGCTGGGAGGCCAGCAGCTTGCGGATGCCGTCATACGCCTTGAGGTACGTGACGGCGTTGGAGCGGGAACTGCGGCCGATGGGATTCTGGTCCACATACTCCACGCGCGTGATCCGGTCGAGGTTGCCGGCGAGGCCCCGGTGGGTGCCGGGCTGGTCGCCGGCTTCGTGGATACGCCGGTAGAGGGCGGGATACAGGATGTCGCCCACCAGCGAGGACTTGCCGGAACCGGACACGCCCGTCACCACGGTCAGGACGCCCAGCGGGAAACGGACGTCGATGTTCTTCAGGTTATGCTCCATCGCCCCGAGGACGGTAATGTTGTACTGCCAGGGGCGCTTCTCGCGGACATACCGGTGCTTCTCCCCGTTCAGGTACTGGAGCGTCAGGGATTTGGCGATATCGGCCGGAGCGGCTGCGGATGCTTTCCCATTGTAGATGACCTCGCCGCCGTGCAGGCCGGCGAAGGGGCCCATGTCGATCAGCAGGTCCGCCGCACGGATGATCTCCTCGTCGTGTTCGACCACGATCACCGTATTGCCGATGTCGCGCAGGCGCCGGAGCACGCCGATCAGCCGGTCCGTGTCGCGCGGGTGCAGGCCGATGCTCGGCTCGTCCAGGATGTACATCGAACCGACCAGGCTGGAGCCCAGCGCGGTCACGAGGTTGATGCGCTGGCTCTCGCCGCCCGACAGGGTGTTGCAGGCCCGGTCCAGGGTCAGGTAGCCCAGTCCGACGTCCACGATGCACTGCAGGCGCGAGACGATCTCCGCAAGCGGCTCCTTCACGATGCTCCGCTCCGTTTCCGTCAGGTCGACCTGCCGGAAGAAGTCCAAAGCCGTCTCGGCATTCATTTCCAGGACATCCTGGATGGTCTTCCCGGCCACTTTGACCCACAGGGCCTCGCGGCGCAGGCGGCTGCCGCCGCAAGCCGTGCACGTGGCGCGGCCGCTGAAGCGGCTGAGCATGTATTTATACTGGATCTTGTAGCGCTGGGTCTCCACCCAGGCGAAGAAATCGTTGATGCCGCAGATCGAATTGGGATCGCCTTCGACATATTTGCTGTTCCAGATCAGGTCCTTGGCCTCGCGGGAAAGGTTGCAGTACGGCTCGAAGACCGGAATCCCGTATTGGCCGGCCACCTCGATGAGGTGGTCCTTGAACCAGCCCATCTTCTCGCCGCGCCAGCAGGCGATGGCCCCGTCGTAGATGCTCTTGGTCTTGTCCGGGATGACCAGGTCCTCGCTGATCCCGATGATCTTGCCCAGGCCGCCGCAGGTCGGGCAGGCGCCGAGCGGGGAATTGAAGCTGAACAGGTACTCGTCCGGGACGCGGAACGTGATGCCGTCCAGTTCGAAACGGTTGCAGAAAAGATGCGGTTCACCGGTATCCGAAGCCACGGCCATCGTACCGGAGCCCCGGTCGAACGCATCGGCGACGGAGGCGAGCAGGCGCGTGCGCGCGTCGCCCTCCGGCGCGCCGGAGAGCCGGGCGCGGTCGACCAGCAGCCAGGCATCCTCCAGGGAATCAGCGCCTTGCTGCAGGGCGTCGTCGATCCGGAGGGGCGCTCCGGCACAGTAGAGACGGTTGTAGCCGTCCTCCTTGAGCTGGAGCAGCAGTTCGGTGCGGTCCTGGCGGCCCTGCCAGCGCAGGTCGGCCAGGATATAGTAGGTACCGGTCCCGGCTCCCGCCAGGAAATCCAGCACATCCTGGACGGAATCCCGGCGGACCTCCCGGCCGGAAACGGGAGAGAAGGTCCGCCCGATCCGGGCGTATACCAGGCGGAGGAAATCATAGATCTCCGTCGTCGTCGCCACGGTCGAACGCGGATTGCGCGTGGAGACCTTCTGCTCGATGGCGATGGCCGGCGGGATGCCGTCAATGCCGTCCACGTCCGGCTTGGTCATGCGGCCGAGGAACTGGCGGGCATAGGAGGAGAGGCTCTCCGAGAAACGCCGCTGGCCTTCGGCATACAACGTATCGAAGGCCAGCGAGGATTTGCCGGATCCGGACACGCCCGTGATGACCACGAACTTGCCGCGCGGGATCCGAAGGGTCAGGTTCTTGAGGTTGTTGACCCGGGCACCTTTGATTTCAATGTATTCTTCCACGTTCAAGCCTGGGCGGGCGCTGCCGGTTCTTCCTCCTCATCTTCCTTCTTCTTCAGGCCGGCCAGGAAATCCCTGCCCCAGAGCACCCAGACGGCGGCAATGGCAGCGCCCAGGAAGATACAAGCCGCGAGGATGGTCACCTTCGAAGGCTTGCTGCGCTTGAGCGGGACCTGCGGCGGGTTGATCACGGTAAACACCGGCGTCTCCTGCTGCACCTTCGCCTTGGCTGCCTGAAGCTGCTGAGCGCAGGTGTTGTATAACTGGAAGCTGAGGTTCATCTCGTTCTGGAGGCGCTCCTGTTCGGTGCGGACCCGCTGGAGCACGACGCCCTGGTTGCGGTCCACGTAGCTGGCATACCGCTGCTGGGCGCTGAAATAATTCTCCTTGGCCTCGTCATAAAGTCCCTGATAGTAGTCCAGGTCCTTGCGGGATTTTTCCGTACGGTACCGGACCACATAGGATTGTAGCCTGTCGATTACTTCTTCCGATATCCGAGCGGCCACCTGCGGATCCTGGGCGGTCACGGTCAGGGAGATCACGGAAGTCTTCTTGTCCACCGTCAGGACGATGCTACCGCGGATAGCCTTGGCGATAGCCTCCTGCTCCTCGGTCAGTCGGGAAGGATCCAGGTTCGCGAATCCTTCCACGGGCTCTTTCTTCTCGCGGAAGAGTCCCATGAACCAACCCAGGGCCTTGAACGGAGCCTTGGTCACAGCCGTCCACCAGGGGCTGCGGGTATACTCTTTCAGGTAGGTGTAATAATCTGCCTTCCCGTCCTTGAATTCCACCTGCACGGGGAACAGTTCGACGATGAAGGGCGTAGAGGAGACGATATCGGGATACAGGTCGGGATAGACGGCATCGGACGTACTGATGGATCCCAGGTTGATGCCGGCCAGGCTCGCGAGCGATCCCAGGCTGCCGCCACCCGACTTGGAGACGACCTCGGGCGCCATCTTCGAGGACACCGTATACTCCTTCGGGATGCTGAATCCGATCACCAGACCGACAACGGCTGCGATGCCGCACCAGACCAGGATCAGCTTCCACTCCCGCAGCAGTTTGCGGACCAGTTCCATGATGTCGATCTCATCGTATTCCTCTTCTTCGAGATACGGGTGTCTGTTGTCTTCCATGTGGGGTTGCATTTATCGGGTGAACAGGTTGACCAGGGTCGCCACCATCGTGGCGAGCGACGCTGCAGAGGTGCCCATTGACATCACCTGCGCGGCCGTCATCGGTTCGCGGGCAGGTTTGGCGGGGACGATGATCTCGCAGCCCGGCTCAACCTTGGCACCGATGGCGGAGGCCCGCTTCACGCGACCGTTCATATAGACGATATACGTCTTCTTCCAGCGGGCGCGGTCGCCGTAACCGCCGGCCGCATCGATATAGTAGTCCAGTCCCTTGCCGGGGATGTAGACCGTCGTGTTGGGATACATCACCGCACCGCTGATACGGACGGTCGTGAACTCTTCGGGCACGAAGATCCGGTCACCGTCGCGCAGGATCATATCATACTGGGAACCCGGTTTCTCGGCTGCCTTGTCCAACTCGATACCGACCGTGTACATACTTTCGGCCAGCACCTCGTCAAGATCCAAAGAATCGCGGATGGCGCCCGAAGAGGCAATCCGCCGGATGGAATTCTGCAGGTTGCGTTCTTCCTCGTTCATGCGGCGGGTCAGGGTGGAGCCGTGCAGGAAAGCCCGTCCGGTCTTGCCGCCGGCACGCCGGAGCAGGTCGGAGAGGCGCTCGCCCTCGGTCAGCAGGACATACTCACCCGGGAAGGCGACTTCCCCTTCGATCCGGACGAATTTCTGCGTACGGTAAGCCGGGCTGCGGCGCACGGACACGACGTCGTAGGGCTGGAGGATGAAGCGCTCGCCGCCCACGACCGCCAGTTTGTCGTTGATCGCAAAGGAGAAAGTCTCGCCGATCGTATCCTTCGGCATCGTACTGTAGGGATCGGAAACGCGACGTGCCACATCCACGCGGGAATAGGAGGCGCCGTCCATCAGGCCGCCCGCAAGCAGGATCAGGTCTTCCACGGTCATATTGTCCGCGTACGGGAACACGCCCGGAGTCCGGACATAGCCGTTGATCGTCAACGTACCGGGATCCAGCAGGTCCTTGTTGCTGGAGATGGTCAGGATATCATTCTTGCGCAGCAGGACGTCATCCGCAGCGCCGGAGAGGATTCCGGCCAGGTCGATGGATTCAGATTCGAACGTAAGGTCGTCCTTCTCCCGGACGAGGACGGCGCGGCCGGTGAAGGCATCCTCCTTCAAGCCGCCGGCCCGGCGGATGAGTTGACGGACCGTAGCGATATCCCCGCCCAGTTCGTAAAGACCGGGACGGAAGACGGAGCCCTTGATCTCCACCTTGTTGGAGAAGCGGTCCAGCGTGCCGGAGACGAACACCTCGTCTCCGTCCGCCATCGCAAACGAAGGGGCATGGGCTTTCGTGACGGTGAAGACCGAGCGCTCGGAGCCCTGGTTGCGGATCACGCGGAAGTCATCCTGATAGGCCTTGCTGGAGAGACCGCCTGCGTATTCCAGCAGGTCGGAGAGCGTCTCCGTGCCGGACAGTTCATAGAACATCGGGCGTTTGACCTCGCCGGTCACGAGGACCAGGTTCTCATAGGTCGGGACAATGACTATATCGCCTTCGCGAAGGTTGATGTCACTGTCGGAACGGCCGTTGAAGAGGTATCCATAGACGTCGACCGTAGCAATCTGCTCGCCTCCGCGGATCACCTTGACGGCGCGCATCGTTCCGTTCTCCTTCACGCCGCCGGCATGGTAGAGCGCATTGAAGACCGTGGAGAACGGGGACAGGCGATAGGTGCCCGGCACCTCGACCTCGCCCATCACGTTGACCTGGATGGTGCGGATGTCGCGCAGCGTGATGCTCACGGTGGTGTTGGGCCTGCTGCCGCCGATGCTGGCATACTTGGAGATCAGGGCGCGGCGCAGTTTCTCGCGTGCCTCCTTGATGGTCAGTCCTCCGACCTGTAACTGGCCGATCTGGCTGATATTGATGGTCCCTTCCGGGGAGATCGTCTTGGTATAGCTGTCTTCGCTGTATCCGTAGATGTCGATCTGGAGCTGGTCACCGGGACCGAGCAGATAATTCTCCGGCGTCGCCAGGTTCTCATTCGGCTCGAATGAGAGATCCGGAGTGCTGAAGATATCGTGTCCAAAGATTTCCCAGCCAGTACTCCCATCAGTAATGGCCATGCCACCTATGGCAGCTCCCGGATTCAGGGTGCGGGTCTGCCGGTCGTATGAACTGTCTGTGAGGCCGCCGTCGCGGGCACGCAGCACTCGGGTGCTCCGGCGGCCGGTCGACTGCGCAGCGGGGGCTCCAGAATTGCGCTGGTAACCCTCGTCCGCATTCTTCTCGTCGCTGCGGACCGCGCCTGTCTGGCCTTCCATCTTGCTTTTGATCCGTTCCGCCTGCTCCATCGTGACACCACGCGCCAGCAACTCCTTGCTGATGGTGTCCTGGCTCTTGCCGGTAGCCATGGCTGACTTCACGTACTCAATCACTTGGTCATCCGTCATTTGCGCATAAACCCCCAATGAGAGGAAGCCTAGCAGGACGGCTGTGATCAATCCCTTTTTGCTCATATGTCTAAACTGATTTCTTGACAATTACTTATAAAACATACAAAGATACTGCTTTTCCGCGTCAGAACCAAATCAACCCTCGAATTCAGAATTTTTTTGAAAATATGCTTGCTGTTTTCCAAATTATGCCTATCTTTGCATCCGCATTCAACGCAAAACACCTGGTGTGGTAGTTCAGTTTGGTTAGAATGCCGGCCTGTCACGCCGGAGGTCGCGAGTTCGAGCCTCGTCCGCACCGCAAGAAGCCAGTCGCAAGACTGGCTTCTTTTGTACTACCCCATCCCGAACTCGCGACCTCTGCTCCCCTGTCATAGGGGAGCTGGACTCCCGAAGGGAGGACTGAGGGGTCATGGATGGCGCGACAGGGAAACAGAGACACCCAATGGAAGAGGCCTGCAGGGTGTCCGTGTTTCCCACGGGCCGAAATCGGGCCACTGGGAAACACCCGGGCCCAACTGAAACCATCAGCACGGCCTCCTTGTTTCCCACCGCTGCGGACGACAAATTTTTTGGCATTACCAGGGGCGCACGGAACTATCTCCGCCCCTGGCGACCTGATTTCCTCTCTGCCAGGGGCAAAAACTGGCCTCTTTGCCCCTGGCAGGCATCTCCCCACAATTCCGGGGCAGTGGAACCTGTCTTCGTTAGTGCAGCCGTCCGGGGAGGGGCTGGCGAAGGCTCAGCCGCAGCAGGGGCCGTCGGAACGGCCCCGGTTCCCGCGCAGCGGGAAGCGAGGATGGAAGCCGAGCCAGGTCCTCCCCGGACGGCAAACGAGACAAACGAGCCAAACAAGGCAAACAAGGCAAACGGAGCAAACGATCCGGACAGGCAAGGCCGCTTTTCACATTTGTTCCATTTGTTTTCGGAATCATGCTATCCGGTCATTCCGACCCGGAAATTTTTGCAAAAATCCCCGATTGTGCCTAACTTCGTGAACCAACTAAACCTTGATCCATGAAGAAATTAATCCTCGCGGGATTATGCGCCCTGATGATCGGGGCCATTCCCTCCCGGGCCCAATGGGGTCCGCGGGCCATCCCTGAACCGACCGACGGCCTGAAAGACGCCTACAAAGACTATTTCATGGTCGGCGTCGCCGTCAACAACCGCAACGTGACCGATGCCGGCCAGATCGCGCTGATCAAACGCGAATTCAACAGCATCACCGCCGAGAACGCCATGAAACCGCAGCCCACCGAGCCGCGCAAGGGCGAGTTCCACTGGGAGGATGCCGACCGGATCGCCGACTTCTGCCGCCGGAACGGCATCAAGCTCCGCGGCCACACCCTGATGTGGCACAGCCAGATCGGCCCCTGGATGTACCAGGACGAGGACGGGAAACTCCTCCCCAAAGAGGAATTCTACGCCAACATGAAGCACCACATCCAGGCGGTGGTAAACCGCTACAAGGACGTTGTCTACTGCTGGGACGTGGTCAATGAAGCCGTGGCCGACAGCCCTGTCCGACCGGGCGGCTCCGAGTTGCGGGACTCCCCGATGTACCGGATCGCCGGTGAGGAATTCATCTACAAGGCCTTCGAATACGCCCACGAAGCCGATCCCGACGCGCTTCTCTTCTACAATGACTACAACGATGCGGAACCGGCCAAGAGCCGGCGCATCTACAACCTTGTCAAGCGGATGAAGGATGCCGGCGTGCCGGTGGACGGCATCGGCATGCAGGGGCACTACAACATCTACGGCCCGTCCATGGGCGACGTCGACGCAGCCATCACTCTTTACTCCCAAGTGGTTAAGCACATCCACATCACCGAACTGGACATCCGCATCAACGAGGACATGGGCGGCGGCCTGCGCTTCAACCAGGGCCAGGCCCGGATCTCCGACTGGCAGCGCACCCTCCAGCAGGACCAGTACGTGAGCCTCTTCAAGGTGCTCCGCAAGCACAAGGACGTCATCGACTGCGTCACTTTCTGGAATGTCGGCGACCGTGACTCCTGGCTCGGCGTCAACAACGCTCCCCTCCTCTTCGACCAGGACTACAGGCCCAAGCAGGCCTATCTCGCCGTCAAGGGATTCGACCCGAAGATGGATGCAGCCGTCATCAAGGAAGACTTCAGGCCCTCCGAACTGAACCAGCCCGGACAGGAATACCCGATGGTCAACTCCCAGGGTTATGTCCGCCTGCGCGTCAACGCGCCCCAGGCCAGGTCCGTGATCGCCAGTCTGGGCTCCGGCACGGTCCTGCACAAGGACGCCGACGGATTCTGGACCGGCACGACGGCTGCGCCGGAAGACGAGGGCTTCCACTACTACCACCTCACCGTCGACGGCGGCGTCTTCAACGACCCCGGCACGCTCAACTTCTTCGGTTCCACCCGCTGGGAGAGCGGCGTGGAGGTGCCCGCGCACGACGCCGCCTTCTACGGGGAGCGCGACGTCCCGCACGGCAACGTCCAGCAGATCCTCTTCCGGTCCGCCAGCACGGACCAGCTGCGCCGCGCCTTCGTCTACACCCCGCCGCAGTACGGGAAGGACAGGAAGAAATACCCCGTCCTGTACCTCCAGCACGGCTGGGGCGAGAACGAATATGCCTGGTGGAACCAGGGGAAGGCCAACCTCATCATGGACAACCTGATCGCCGAAGGCAGGATCGAACCGTTCATCATCGTGATGACCTACGGCATGACCAACGACACCCGCATCGGCGGACTGGGCGGCTTCAACTACAAGGACTTCGAGACCGTACTCTGCGACGAGCTGGTCCCCTACGTCGACGCACACTTCCGTACCGTCGCCAGGAAGGACGGCCGCGCGATGGCCGGCCTGTCCATGGGCGGCATGGAGACGCACGCCATCACGCTGGCCCGTCCGGAGATGTTCGCCTACTACGGACTGCTCAGCGGCGGCGTCTACACGCCGGAAGAGATCCAGGACCCCAGACAGGTCAAGGGCATCTTCATCGGCTGCGGCAGCAAGGAAGGACCGGACCGGATCATGAAGGCCGCCGCCGACCTGCAGGCCGCCGGGTTCAATGCCAAGGGATACGTCTCCGAAGGCACGGCGCACGAGTTCCTCACCTGGCGCCGCTGCCTCTACGAGATGGCTCCGATGCTCTTCCGGTAGAGGTCCGGGCGCCTACGGGAAAGAGAGTCAGATCGAAGACACGTCCACCAGTCCCGCCAGGACGGCGTAGATGGTCATCCGGCCGACGGAACGCGTGCCGAGTTTCGTGCAGATGTTGTTGCGGTGGAAGATGACCGTGGTGACGGCGATGCCCAGCCGGTCGGCGATTTCCTTGTTGATCAGGCCCTGCACCAGCAGCACCAGGATGTCCTTCTCGCGGTCGGAGAGCAGGTCCGGCTGCGGCGGACGGACGGCGCGGCCGTGCCCGCCCCAGTGGCCTTCCTGGTGGTACTGCAGCAAGGTGCGGATGAAGGCGGTCTCCCCCATCGTGCAGTCCAGCACGCGGAAACCGGCTCCCTGATAGGCCGTGCCGGGGCCCGAGGAGAGCACGAAGGTCCGGTCCTTCAGCATGTCGAACTCGTCCACGTGGGAGAACAGGATCGTATCGCGGACGAAGAAATGGACGAAATAGCGGTTGGAGTCCGCGATGAACGCCTCCACGGACGGGTACGCCAGGATCTCCGCCCCGGTGAACATGTCTCCCAGGAGGACCCGCAGTCCCGTTGCGGCCAGCACGTCGGATTCTATGATGGCGATACAAGGTGTCATCGGCGGTAAATATACGTGATTTTTTGAAAATTAAAACCGCGGAAATTTGGATATGCGGCCGGAAATGGCGAATTTTGCGGCGCAAAACGTTAATTCATCTTTCTATGAAGAAAATCATACTTCCCCTTCTGGGTCTTGCAGCCCTCGCGGCCTGCCAATCCCAGCCGGAATCCGTCAAGTCCAAGCTGGACGCATATGCAACCGTCGAGATCGGAGGACAGTCCTTCTCCGGCATCTCCGACAACGGCAAGCAGGTCCTCGACTATTATAAACTCATCTGCGGCGAGGTGGACAACATCTACTGGGACCAGAGCTTCGGCGACCGTACCGAGATGACCAAACTGCCCACTGACGCCCAGCGCGTCTTCGCCCTCGTCAACTACGGTCCCTGGGACCGCCTGGACGGCACTTCCTTCGTGGAAGGATACGGCGAGCGCCCGCTCGGGGCCAACTTCTACCCGGCCGACATGACGGACGCCGAGTTCGAGGCCCTCGACGACCCGGACAAGCTCAGCCCCTATACGCTGATCCGCCGCGGCGAGGACGGCAAGCTCAAGGTGGTCTGGTACCATGACGCCTACAAGGAGTCCATCGACCGCATCGCCAATTACCTCCACGCCGCCGCCGACTACACCATCAAGCCCAGCGTCCGCAACTACCTGCTCAAGAAGATCGATGCCCTCCGCACCGACAGCTACCACGACAGCGACCTGGCCTGGATCGAGATGAACGACAGCAAGATGGACCTCGTCATCGGCCCCAACATGACCAAGGACGACCGCCGCTACGGCATCAAGGCCTCCTACGAGGCTTACGCGCTGCTGAAGAACCTCGCCCTCACCGAGGTCCTCAGCGAATACACCGCCATGATCCCGGAGCTCCAGAATGCGCTCCCCTGCCCGGACGAATACAAGACCTTCGTCCCCGGCACGTCCTCCAACATCTTCGCCTACGACGCGCTCAGCTATGCCGGAGCCTCCAACGCCGGCATCAAGAAGATCGCCCTCAACCTCCCCTATGACCCGAAGGTCCAGGCCGAGGTGGGCACCCGCACCGCCCTGCTCAACAACGTCATCCGCGCCAAGTTCAACAAGATCGTCCGCCCTGCCGGCCGCCTGCTCATCGAGAAGGAGCAGCAGCCCAACCTCGACGTCGACGCCTTCTTCTGGAACATCGCCTTCCGCGAGGTCGCGCATGGCCTGGGCGTCAAGGAGACCGTCAACGGCAAGGGCAGCGTGGCCGAGGCCCTCGGCAATGAAGCCCTGACCCTCGAGGAGATCAAGGGCGACGTGGTCGGCGTCTTCCTGAACCTCCACCTGATCGAAAAGGGACTCGTCGAGCACACCGTGACCCGCGAAGATGCCATCACCACCTTCGTCACGGGCCTCATCCGCTCCTCCCGCTTCGGCAACGCCGAAGCCCTCGGACGCGCCAACATCGTCTGCTACAACTACCTGAAGGAGCAAGGAGCCTTCGGACACAACCATTCAGGTCTCTACCACATCGACTATGACAAGGCGGAAGCCGCCATCGCCTCCCTGGCCGGACAGGTCCTGACCCTGCAGGCCACGGGCGACCGCGAAGGCGCCGACGCCTTCGTCGCGAAGTACAGCACCGTCGGCGAAAGCCTCAGCCAGGATTTCGCCGCCATGCTGCGCGCCGGCATCCCCACCGATGTCCGTTTCCAGTTCGTATGGTAGAAGCAAAGTCCTGAACCTATGCGAGAATTATTCCTGGGTACGGGCATCGCCCATACCATCCTGCTCTTTGCTTTCGTGATTGCCTCGGGCCTCTGGCTCGGACGGTTCAAGGTCAAGGGCGTGTCCATCGGGACCACCTGGATCCTGTTCCTGGGCATCCTGCTCAGCCACTTCGGCTTCCGCGGCGATCCGGTCGTACTGTCCTTCATGAAGGACTTCGGCCTCATCCTGTTCGTCTTCTCCATCGGCCTCCAGGTCGGTCCCGGCTTCTTCCAGTCCTTCAAGAAGGGAGGCGTGACCATGAACCTGCTCGCCGCCGGCATGATCCTGCTGGCCGTGCTCGTGACCCTCGCCATCCACTGGATCACCGGCGAGAGCCTCGTGACGATGGTCGGCGTGATGTCCGGTGCCGTGACCAACACGCCCGGCCTCGGTGCCGCCCAGCAGACCCTGACCGATGCCATGATCGCAGGCGGACAGACGCGCGAGGCCGCCGCCTCGGCCACCTCCTCCCTCGCCTCCGCCTATGCCGTGGCCTACCCGCTCGGCGTGCTCGGCGTCATCTTCATCGTCATCCTGCTCAAGGGAATCTTCAAGGTCGACCTCGAGAAGGAAAAGACGGAGCTGGAGCAGGAAGAAGTCGGCGCCCAGGACACCGCGCGCCGCATGCACTGCGAGGTCGAGAACCCGGCCGTCTTCGGCCGCAGGCTTGCCGACGTGGTCAGCGACATGAGCAACAAGTTCGTCGTCTCGCGCATCATGCGCGACGGCGTGATCTCCATCCCCGGTCCGGACACGGTCCTGCAGCAGGGAGACAAGGTCCTCATCGTCACCTCCCAGGCCAACGTCGATACCGTCCGCATCATCTTCGGCGAGGAGATCCCCATGCACCTCGACGACTGGGTCCGGAAGGACGAACACCTCGTCACCCGCCGCCTGGTCATCACCAATTCCTCCCTGACGGGCAAACGCCTGCGCGACCTGCACATCCGCAAGCAATACGGCGTCTCCGTGACCCGCATCCTGCGTACCGGCCTCGAACTCGTGGCCCGGCCCAATCTGATCCTGCAGGTGGGCGACAGCGTGCTGGTCGTCGGCGAGGTCGAAGCGATCGACCGCGTGGCCGCCATCCTGGGCAACAAACCCGAGAAGCTCAGCCACCCGAACCTCGTGCCGATCTTCTTCGGCATCGCCCTCGGCGTCATCTTCGGATCCATCCCGCTCCGGTTCCCGGGCATCCCGCAGCCGGTCAAGCTCGGTCTGGCGGGCGGTCCGCTGATCATCGCCATCCTCCTGGGCCACTTCGGCCCCAAATGGAAGATCACGACCTATACGACGGTCAGCGCCAACATGATGATCCGCGAGATTGGTATCAGCTTCTTCCTGGCGGCCGTGGGCCTGGGTGCCGGCGAGAACTTCGTCAGCGCCGTGGTGAACGGCGGATACTGGTGGATCCTCTACGGCGCCCTGATCACCCTCATCCCGGTCCTGCTGACCGGCCTGATCGCCCGGCTGGTCTTCAAACTCAATTTCTACCAGATCTGCGGTCTGCTGTCCGGCGGCAACACCGACCCGGCCGTCCTGGCCTTCGCCCAGGGCGCCTACGGCACGGACTACACCTCCATCAACTACGCGACGGTCTACCCGCTCTCGATGTTCCTCCGCGTGCTGGCCGCCCAGCTGCTGGTCCTCTTTGCCCTGGCCTGACATGAAGAAGTTCCTGTACCTCCTCCCCGCCCTCCTGCTGCTGGCTGCCTGCTCCGCAGGCGACCGCCTGAAGACCGGCGACCTCATCTTTGTCGGCATCCCCGCCGACTACAGGCTGGACACCCTTTCCATGGATGCCGCCATCACGGCCGCCACCGGCGGCGACAAGGGGCTCAACCTCATCCATGCCGCCATCGCCGAGGTGGACAAGGAAGGCCGGGCCTGGATCATCGACGCCACGATCAAGCACGGCGTGGACCGGCACCCGCTGGACACTTTCCTGCGGGATTTCACCCTCCGGGACGGATCCTATCCGGTCTTCGAGGTCATGCGGCTCCGGGACGGCCGGCGCGCACGGCCCTCCGTGGAGAATGCCAAACGCTTCCTCGGACTCCCCTACGACATTTATTTCCTCCCGGAAAACGAAGCCCTGTATTGCACGGAGTTGATCTATTCCTCGTACCGCCAGAAGGACGGGAAGCCCATCTTTACGGCCGCCCCGATGAACTTCAAGGACGCGGACGGCAACTTCCCCGTCTACTGGCAGCAGCTCTTCGAGCGGCTTGGCCAGCCGATTCCGCAGGACGTTCCCGGCACCAATCCGCAGGCCATGTCGAAAGAGCCCGCCCTGCGGCCGGTCGCAGTCGAGATTGTCAGGGAATAATCCCCTTCTTCCGGATTACAGAAATAGAGATGCCCGCTGTTCCTTCCCGTAAGGTCAGCGGGCGTTCTTCTTGTGGTTGTAGCCGCGGGCGAGGCCGCCGGTGCCCGTTTCCTTGTAGAGGGAGGGCAGGTCGTGGCCGGTCTGCTTCATGACCTGGACTACCTCGTCGAAGGAGACGCGGTGGAACCCGTCGGAGAAGGATGCGTAGATGTTGGCGTCCAGCGCACGGGCGGCCGCGAAGGCGTTCCGCTCGATGCAGGGGATCTGGACGAGGCCGCACACCGGGTCGCACGTCATGCCGAGATGGTGCTCCAGGCCCATCTCGGCCGCGTATTCGACCTGGGTGGGCGTGCCGCCGTAGAGCCAGCAGCAGGCGGCGGAGGCCATCGCGCAGGCCAC
>JAEEGL014246047.1_pt1 | contig 19360 bp, 15 predicted proteins | sample 9134231 | NCBI WGS metagenome assembly JAEEGL01 (sample SAMN16246548, study PRJNA631951) | gut metagenome | biome: gut microbiome; feature: rumen; material: fiber-attached | host: Bos | place: Iran: Karaj | collected 2018-10
AAAAAGCGTTCACGTTTCCAAAGCGTTCCTCGATCGCTGCGTAGAATGACTGGATAAACGAAATATCCGCGCCGAAAAGATACTGCAGCGCCTCGTCCGCCATCGCGTTGTCATCCGCAACATTGGCACGTCTTTTGATAAACCTTTTTAAAGCGGTGATATCATTTTTCAGATATTCGTTCGTGCGAAGATAATCCTCCACAATGACATCGCGCGAAACCCCGAGCATCTCGAGCACGATCGCTGTCGCCATTCCAGCACGGTCCTTTCCAGCTGTGCAGTGCCACAAAACCGCCTTGTCGTGCGGCTTGAGCAGCAACTTCACAAAGCGTGCGTACTGCGCGCGTGAAAAGTCGCTCACGACAAGCTTTCGGTAGGTATCACACATGTAAGCCTTGGCCATCTCCGGAACCTTCAGCATGTCGGTGATGACTTCTTCATAGGAACGCTCCTCCCGTGTTACGCCCGGGGTTAACGTATCGATCACCGGCAGATGCACATGCTTCGCCCCTGCAATCTCCCGATCCGGCTGTTCGCCGTACTCTTCGTCCGTACGAAAGTCGACAACCAGTTCGACCATCTCCGAAAGCTTGATCACGTCGCGTTCGCTCGCGTCATGCAGATGACCGCAGCGAATGAAGTGACCCTTTTTTATTGTCCGCCCATCCATTGTTACCATTCCGCCAAGATCACGCGCATTATTCATTCCGTCAAATTCCAGCAGCATCTGTTTTTCCTTTCTTTTTTCCAAAAGCCCCTTTAAAACCGCTTTCCGTCTTTCATTCAAGACTCTTCAGCTTATCTCTTGGTTAGTTCTCCGCGGTATACTTCTCGCACAATCGTTTAAACTCACTCACAAAGACCTCAGCCGCTCTTTTCGCTTCTTCGGTCTCAGACTTCATCATATCATACGCATGATAAAACCCCTTGTATACATCTACCTTGGCATCGACTCCCGCCTCGGTAAGGTGCCTGACGAAGGTCAGAGTTTCGTCATAAAAAGGTTCCAGATCGCCCACAAACGTGTAGCAAGGCGGCAGGCCTTCATGATTTCGGCGCTGAGCGGGCGACGCGTATGAAGGAACCTTTTTTCCCTTCAGTTTTCGCAGATACAGCCACCATCCCAGGTGGTTCAACTGTGTATTCCAGACTTTTGCATGATTATCGCGCGATGAATCCGTATCAAAGCAGTCGATCATCGGATATAGCGGAAGCTGAAACGCAATGTTCACGGATCCACAGTCTTTCGCCACCATGCAAAGTGCCGCGCACAGTCCGCCGCCGGCGCTCTCGCCCCCGACGATGATCCGGTTTTTGTCGATTTCCAGATCATCCGCATGCCGTTTGATATACTTCAGTGCCGCGTGACATTCTTTCAGCGCCTGCGGATAAGGCGCCGCAGGGGAAAGTGTATAGTCCGGCGCGACGACGACCGCCCCGCACTCTGTCACCAGATCGATTGCCCGTGAGAAAAACACCATCTCCGGCATTCCGATCATATAACCGCCGCCGTGAATCCACAGTACACACGGCGGTTTTTCATCCGCTGCAGTCACCTTCGGCCGCACCACCAAAAGCCGCATCCGCCTTCCATAAACACGCAGAAGACGGTATTTCACACTCACATCTCTTGGAATTCGAAAAGAAAGCATTTCAATCCTCCACTATCCTCACTTTCCTCCGTCTCTGCAGGCGCGGAAAAAGCAAGGCTTTCTTCTTCGCTAGGCTTCGGCGCGGAAAAAGCAAGGCTTTCTTCTTCGCTAGGCTTCGGCGCGAGGGATGTTTTTCATCCTATATTTGGCTATTGGCGCGCCTGCAGAGACGCTCAGAAGAAAGCCTTGCTTTTGCGGAAGTCTGTGGACGAAGGCTGAGCTATTGGCGTGCCTGCAGAGTCGCTCAGAAGAGAGCCTCGCTTTTAGGCCATGTCTTCTGGCTTGAATACTTCATCAAATCGCTCTGCGCTTAGGAACCCGAGCGTGACGCAGGCTTCTTTGAGCGATGTGCCGTTTTCGAAGGCATAGTGAGCGGTTTTGGCCGCGTTTTCGTAGCCGATGTAGGGATTCAGGGCTGTGACGAGCATCAGGGAATTATAAAGATTGCTCCGCATCTTTTCCGGTTTGGCTTTGATGCCGACAGCGCAGTTGTCCGTGAAAGACCGGATCGAATCAGCCAAAAGTCTGGCGGACTGCAGGAAATTGTAAGCGATGACCGGCATAAAAACGTTGAGTTCAAAGTTGCCCTGTGAAGCAGCCATGCCGATCGCGGTATCGTTTCCAATGACCTGCACCGCGACCATCGTGACCTGTTCGCACTGGGTCGGGTTGACCTTTCCGGGCATAATGGAGGAACCCGGCTCGTTTTCAGGGATCGTGATTTCGCCGAGTCCAAGACGCGGACCCGACGCGAGCCAGCGAACATCGTTGGCGATCTTCATCATATCCGCAGCGAGCGCCTTTAATGCGCCATGCGCAAAGACCATCTCATCCTTGGACGTGAGCGCGTGGAATTTGTTTTCGGCCGTAACAAAATCGATGCCGGTAAGCAATGCGATCTCCGACGCCACCAGGGTATCGAAACCCTTGGGGGCGTTGAGCCCGGTTCCGACAGCGGTGCCCCCAAGTGCGAGGGATCTCAGTTCATTCTCGGAAAGACGGATCAGCTCCAGATCCTTTTCGAGGGAGGTCCTCCATCCGCTGATCTCCTGAGAAAAACGGATCGGAACCGCGTCCTGCAGATGGGTGCGGCCGGATTTGACGATGCCTTCGTTTTCCGCTTCCAGTCTTTTTAAGACCTCGACGAGCCCTTCTACCGCCGGTTCCACCTTCTCCTTCAATTCCAGAACCGCCGCGATATGCATGGCAGTCGGGAAGGTGTCATTGGAGGATTGGCTCATATTAATGTCATCGTTCGGATGGCACAGTTTTGTTCCGGCCAGTTCATTGGCCCGGTTGGCAATGACTTCGTTGGCATTCATGTTTGACTGCGTGCCGGACCCGGTCTGCCAAACGACCAGCGGGAAATGATCGTTAAGCTTTCCACTGATGACTTCATCCGCTGCTTGCTCGATGACGGAAAGCTTTTCACTTGTCAGCTTTTCCGGCTTGAGTGCGTGGTTGGCACGGGCAGCTGCTTTTTTCAGAATGCCGAAAGCCTGCGTGATCTCCCGGGGCATGGTCTCCAATCCCACACCGATCGGAAAATTCATCCGGCTGCGCTCCGTTTGCGCTCCCCAGTAGCGATCAGCCGCTACCTTCATTTCGCCCATCGAATCATGCTCGATACGATATTCCATCGTTTGCTCCGTTTCCTTTATACTATGTGATTTGATCGTGTTATCTGTTCCTTCGGACAAGCGGCATGGCCCCGGCGCTTTTCGTTTTTCCCAAGCCACGCGGACGTATCTCCCAATCCAGCTCTCCGCTTTCCAGGCGATGCGGAAGTGTTATTCTTTCGGCAGGCGGCAGCCTTTTAAGGAACAGCGAGCCATCCTTGTTCCTCGTGGGTTTCAGTTTTTCCCTTAGCAGTTTTCGCCAGGATGATCTTGTCCTTGGCCCATTCTCTGCGTCCGTACAGAAAAAGATCCTGCAGTCCGGATTGTTATTGTCGGATAAACCGGCAGACGCATTTCGGATCGCCACACAATTCCGCGCTTCGTGCGCGACTGCTTGAAATTCTCCGCCAAGCTTGAACCCAACACCGGCGCCGCGGACACGTTGTCCATTCCTGAGTGCAAAGCCGTTTTCCATGGCGGCGCAGCTGTCGATCTTAACGGCTCCCCCGGGTCCGTACAGACTCTTGTTGTAGAGGTCGAATCCATCATCTGCGTTACGATAGGCCAAACAATCGACAAACTGATTGCCTTCGCCGACCCGCAGCTTGGCTCCGAAGCCATCGGCGTTTTCGCCTTCCGGATCCGCGTTCTCATGACTGTCACATCCGCGGACCTCATTGAACGCAGGCCATTTGGATCTTTCCGTTTCCATCGGTGCCTTGATCAGGATTCCGGTGTCACCATTATGATGTGCTTCACAGTCCATGATCCGGTTGTGATTGCCGCAGACTACAAGCCCCGACGCCCGGCTGTTTTGAAACACGAGCCCCTCGACGTTCCAGAAATCTCCGCCGATGACCATGACCGGCAGATCGTCAGGAGATTGCCCGGAAAGGATCGCTTTCCGCCTTGTTTCTGCCTTCAGCGTGATCCTTTTTTCCTCGGTCCCACTGCACTCTCTGGGAATCACAAGCGGCTCCCGCAGCTCGTAAACTCCCTCCAGCAAGCATATTTCCGCGCCGGCTTTGGCGGAAAGCACGGCATGCTGAAGTGTCATCGGATCATCTCTGCTTCCCGTTGCCCCTTCCTCTCCGGAAGGAGAAACATAGATTCTTCCTTCGGATCTTATCGTTGGCAACGCCTCCACATGAAGCAGCTTTTCGGATAACGGATTGACCGGAAGATGCATCCGGATCACACCGTCCGGTGTCTCGGAAGCTTTTCCGAGAGACTTCTCAAAAGAAACATTTTCTATATGCAGCCTTACACCGCGCGCAAGCGCGACCCCCGCAAAGAGATTCTCCGGATCCTGTTTTAGCAGGAACCCGCAGCCCGGGATAAAGATCTTCTGCTCCTCCCAGCTGATCGTCAGGCCATCATTCGTTTTTTCGATCGACAGCTGCCGGAACCCTTCCTGCCGCTTTGTATCCTGCTTCAGCTGAAAACGGCGGCTCATATCCACGATACGGCCCCGGCCGTCTTCTGCCTTGGGATCTGTATAGCCCGCGACCGCTTTCACGACAGGACAGGGATCGCTGCCCAGCCATCCTGCAAAAAGATAATTGCGATGGCGCGCTCTCTTTGAACCGGAGACATCCGTATCCGCGAGCATCAGCCCGTATCCGCTTTGGTTTCTGAAGCGTTCGGAAAGACTCTCCGCGCTAAGGCTCACGGTAAGCCGAAAGTTCTCTTCCCGTGCCCGCACTTTGCCATACACATACAAAAAGCTGTCTTCGGAATCTCCCAGCTTTCCATTTTCACATTTCAAGGTATGCGGAAAGGAATCCGGTTCATACGATTGCCCTTTCACCAGACACACTTCGTCTTCGTTCACGTATCCCAAGACTTCACCGACCGCCTTGCAATACCATTGCATGACCCGTCCTCCCTTCCTTTGAAATTCCTTCATAGATTAGCATATTTTGTTGTTTTCCCGCAACCGGATATCGTATTTTCCTTCCGGTCTTTTCATCAAAAAAAGACAGCGAATAACAACTAAAAGACCGTGTGAAAAACGACTATGATCGTTTTCCACACGGCCTTAAGAAGTTATGTTCATCTGTGCAGGAGACCCGTTCCGGTCAACAAAGCGTTTTCGCCGCGGTCTCCGCACAAAGCACGCTTACGCCTGCTGTGCCATGACCTCGTCGACAGCTTCCTTAACGATCTCAAGCCCTTTCTTCAGGGTATCCATCGGGATCACAAGCGAAGGCATCAGCTTGACAACACTGTCGTCACGGCCTGCGCGCTCGAGAATCAGACCGCGTCTGAAGCAAGCCTGCTGCACTGCCTTGGACATCGCGTTCTTATTCATCTCAATGCCCCACATGCAGCCGATACCGCGGACGGAGATACCTTTTTCACCGTAGACCTTGACAATGTTCTCTTCCAGGAACCTCTTGATAACCGCTTCTCTCTCCTTGACACCGTCTTCGACCTTCGCGTCGAGCATGTAATCGAGGCTTGCCTTGGAGGCAACGAACCCAAGCTGGTTGCCGCGGAACGTGCCGTTATGCTCACCGGGCTTCAAGACGTCGTATTCAGGCTTGACAAGGCACAGTGCCAGAGGCAGTCCGATACCGCCGATCGACTTGGAAAGGCAGACGATGTCCGGAACGATGCCGGCGCGCTCAAAGCTGAAGAAACGTCCGGTGCGGGCGCATCCGACCTGAATATCGTCGACGATCAGGAGAATATCATTCTTGTCGCAGAATTCGCGGACCCCGCGCAGGTACTCTTCACTCAGCACATAGATGCCGCCTTCCGCCTGAACGGTCTCGAGGATCAAGGCCGCGGGCTTTTCCGCGCCGGAATGATCATCGTCGAGAAGAGTCTGCATATATTTGATGGTATCAAGCTCCGGGAACATGTAGGGAGCCGGAATATGCGTGCAGTTGTCGAGCGTAATGCCGGCAGCCTTGCGGTCCGTGCGGTCCGTCGTCAGAGCCATCGCGCCCAGCGTCATCCCGTGGAACGCGCCCATCAGCGCCCAGATATTGCTGCGGCCTTTTGCCTTGCGGGCCAGCTTCAGAGCGGCTTCGATGGCGTTCGTGCCGGTCGGACCCGGGAACAGGATCTTGTAATTCAGCCCGCGGGGTTCGAGAACGCGCTCTTCCATGGTCTTGATCAGTTCTGCCTTCGGAGCCGTCATCATGTCCAGCCAGTGCATGATCCCGTCGCCCTGCAGGTACTCGATCACCTTGCTCTTAATGTACGGATTATTGTGTCCGTAGTTCAGAGCGCCGGCACCGTCGAAAAAGTCTATATAGCTATTCCCGTCCACATCCGTGACAATGGAACCCACCGCCGTCGTAAATACGGTCGGGAAATTACGACAATAAGAACGTACATCGGACTCGTAAGTCTCGAAGATTTCTTTTTGCTGCATCACGATAACCTCCGCATTAAGGATAGATATTCGAACAACGAGAAAAGTATAGCATCCGCGCACCCCCGGCGCAAGACCTTGAGGCACACAAATTTCCTCAAATCCTATCATGTTGCCGAAGCTTCTTCCGACGTGTCTTTCGCAACCAGATTCTGGATCCAGACACCCTTTGCCACCAGCGTGAGACCGATCACGACCTTGATAAGGTCGAGCAGCTGCACGACCGTATAAAGTGTGACGAGCGGCATGTCGGTAAAGCGGGACAAAATGAAGGATACCGGGTACGCGCACACGACGACGAAGAAGCTGTCAAACAGGAATGTAATGATGGTTTTGCCGCCGGTCCGAAGCGTAAAGTAGCTGCTGTGGACGAGACACGCGATCGGCATGCAGAGTGAAACGACCCTCAGCAGCTGTGTCGCAAGCTGCCGGACCTCCGGTTCCGTATTATAGAGCTGCGGGAACAGCGGCGCGAGGAAGAACGCGATCAGTCCGACGGAAGTTGACAGCAAAAGCGAGAATGCCATGAGCTTGTTGTCCATGTCGCGCGCCTTGCGGCTGTCGCCGGAACCAAGCGCCTGTCCCACGATAATCGAGATCGTCGAACCGAGCGAGAAATAGACCGTACTGAACATGTGAAAGACCGTGTTCGTAATGTTGGTCGCGGCAACCGCGGCGATCCCTCTCGTCGAATAGCTCTGCGTAATGGCGGACATGCCCAGCGACCAAAGGAACTCGTTGATCAAAAGCGGCGTTCCCTTCAGCGCCACCTTCCTAAAGAGAGCCTTGTCGATCTTTAGAGAGCTATACAGTCCCTGAATGAATTTGTAGCGCTCCGTATGCCGATGGGTAGCCCATATGATGATGCCTGCTTCGAGGAAACGCGAGATCACGGTTGCCACCGCGGCACCCGAAACGCCCATCTTCGGCGCTCCGAAATTACCGAAGATCAGGATATAGTTGCCGATCAGATTGCAGAAGACCGCGGCTACGCCGGCCCGCATCGGAAGCTTTGTTTCGCCCGATTCCTTCAGCGTCGAGGAATAGACCTGTGCCAGGACGAACGGAACCAGTCCGATGAGCATGATGTTCAGATACCGGTGCCCTTCTGCGAGCGTCAGCGCGATGTCCTCCGGGCTTCCCTCGCCCGTCAGGAAAAGCTTGATAAGATCCCCGCCGCTCGTCAGCGCGAGAACATAGAAGATCGCCAGCAGCAGAAGGCAGATCCCGTACTTGATCCGCATGGTCTGACGCGCGCCCTCTTCATCACCCGCGCCGAAATACTGCGCGGTAAAGATGCCGATCCCCGACAGCGCGCCGAACACAGCCAGATTGAAGACGAATGTCAGCTGATTCGCAATCGCCACGCCCGACATCTGGGCAGTACCCACCTGCCCGACCATGATATTGTCAAGCAGATTGACAAAGTTCGTGATCAGGCTCTGGATGACGATCGGGATCGCAATCGTGCCTACCATGCGGTAGAACGCTTTATCGCCGACAAATTTGGACTTCAGTGACATATACCCCTCCGGCCGGGCGGCTCTTGTTTTTTCCAGTGTACCGTTCTATAATGAATTAATTTGCTCCGATAGAATGAGGTTCGTGATGTCCCCTGCCAAGAATGATTTTACTCTGGGTTCCATGAGAGCCAATATGCTGAAACAAGCTGTGCCATTGACGCTGGCCCAGCTGATCAACGTATTATACAATATCGTCGACCGAATGTACATAGGTCATATTCCCGAAGAAGGCATGGTCTCGCTCACGGGTCTTGGCGTCACTTTTCCCATCATCATGATCGTGTCGGCGTTTACCAATCTTTTCGGTCAGGGCGGCGCGCCGCTCGCTTCGATTGCCCGCGGCGAGGGCGATGATGAGCGGGCCGAGAGGATCATGGGCAACTCGTTTACGCTCCTGATCATCGCCGGCATCGTTTTGACGATCGTTGGTCTTCTTATCAAGAGGCCTGTTCTCTACGCGTTCGGCGCCAGTGACGTGACTTTTCCTTACGCCAACGCTTACATTACGATCTACCTGCTGGGTTCGATCTTTGTCATGCTCGGGCTGGGCATGAACAGTTATATCAACGCGCAGGGCTTTCCGCGGATCGGCATGCTTTCGGTTTTGATCGGCGCGGTCTGCAACCTGCTTCTCGACCCTCTTTTTATCTTTGTGTTTCACATGGGAGTACGCGGCGCAGCACTCGCGACCATTATCTCGCAGGGCGTCTCCGCTGCCTGGGTCCTTGTCTTTCTGACCGGTAAACGCGCGATCTTAAGGCTCCGCCTTCGGAACATGAAACTGAATCTGAAGATCACCGGGAAGATCACCGGTCTCGGTCTGACGGGCTTTACCATGGCCATTACCAACAGCGTAGTCCAGATCGCGTGGAACGCTTCCCTGCAGACGCTTGGCGGCGATCTGTACGTCGGGATCATGACCGTTATCAATTCGGTCCGCGAGATCATCACGCTGCCGGTCCACGGCATTACCACAGGCTCGCAGCCGGTACTTGGCTACAACTACGGGGCGAAGCGCTTCGACCGCGTGCGCGAGGGGATCCGTTTCATGTTCTGGGTCGGTTTCCTCTATTCGGTCGGCGTCTGGCTTCTTGTCAACCTGATCCCGAGTGTGTTTATCCGCATCTTCAACCAGGATCCCGCGCTGCTGACGATCGGTCCGCGCTGCATGCGCCTCTATTACATGGGATTTTTCCTTATGGCCTTTCAGTTTGTCGGGCAGTCGGTCTTCGTGGCTCTCGGCAAGGCTAAACGGGCCGTGTTCTTCTCCCTGTTCCGCAAGGTCGTCGTAGTCGTGCCGCTCGTTTTGATCCTGCCGCATCTCTTTAACCTTGGTGTCGACGGTGTCTTTCTTGCGGAGCCGATCAGTGACCTCATCGGCGGCGGCGCGTGCTTTACAACGATGATGCTGACGGTTTACCGCCGGCTTGCCTCAGAAAAGCCAGCCGAAATACCTTCCGGCGAGAAACGCGGCTGACATTCCGGCTGCGAGCATCGGTCCGAAGCGAAACCGTCCCTTCTTTTTTCCTGCGATCCGCGCCAGCGCGGTGATGCTGCCAAGCGCGAATGCGATCGCCAGCGCATCGACCGCTTCCGGAAAGCGCAGAAGAAGCCCCCCGGCAAACGCAAACTTCAGATCGCCTCCGCCAAACGCGCCGGGCCTAACCAGGTCCGCCAGCAGCATCGGCAGAAACAGCACCACCGCGGCGCTGCCGTGCAGGACCGCTTCATATAAAAGAGCTCGCCACGTTCCGGCTTCCGCGGCGAAGGCCGCCATCTCCGGCATGATTCCCGCAAGACTTACCAGAAGCAGCGCCAGATTCAGCGTGTTCGGTATTCTTTCGGTTTTCATATCCACGACTGCTCCCCAAACGAGCAGCACGATCCATCCAGCTTCCGGGATCACCTTTACCGGATCCATAGGTTCACCTCCTGTATTCAAGTCTTTTATCATACCTCAAAACAGGCGGTTTGAACAGAACACAGTCCTTGCAACTTTGAGAGGAAACAGATGTATTACTTTAATTGTGACTACACGGAAGGCGCGCATCCGGACATTCTGAAGCGCCTTGTCGAGACCAACATGGAACAGACGATCGGTTACGGCGAAGATGCTTACTGCCAAAACGCGGCAGACCTGATCCGCCGTGATATAGGCCAGCCAGGCGCCGCCGTTCACTTCCTTGTCGGCGGGACTCAGGCGAACTACACCGTTATCGCGTCGATCCTTCGTCCTTATGAGGGGGTTTTCTGCGCCCCCACCGGCCATATCAATGTTCATGAGACCGGTGCCGTCGAGGCAACGGGCCATAAGCTCCTGCCGGTTTCCGGCGGCTCCGAGAAGGACCAAGCCGCGACCAAGGACGGAAAACTGACCGCCGCGCAGCTGCGTGCTGCGTACAAAGCTTTCGCGGAAAGCGGTGTCTGTGAGCATACCGTCAAGCCCGGCATGGTCTATATCTCCCAGCCAACCGAGCTCGGCACGCTCTATTCTCTTTCCGAACTGACCGCGATCCACGAGTTCTGCAAGGAATTCTCGCTGCCTCTTTTCGTGGACGGCGCGCGTTTATCCTACGCGCTTGCCTCCCCCGCAAACGATGTCACGATCGTTGATCTGGCACGCCTGGCGGATGTCTTTTACATCGGCGGCACGAAGGTCGGTCTTCTCTTCGGCGAGGCCGTCGTGATCGTGAATCCTGCCCTTCAGCCTTATTTCCGCTACATGATGAAGCAAAAGGGCGCGATGCTCGCTAAGGGGCGCCTTCTGGGCGTTCAGTTCGGGGAAGCCTTCCGCGACGGACTCTACTACCGCATGGGACAGCATGCGCTGCGTCTTGCGATGAAGCTGAAACAGGGCTTCGTGGAGAAAGGCTATCCGCTCGCAGCGGACAGCCCGACCAATCAGCAGTTCTTTATCCTCAGCAACGAACAGATGGAAGCACTTCGCAAGGATTATGTCTTCGAATTCTGGGGACCGATCGATGAGACACACAGCGCGGTGCGCTTCTGCACCAGCTGGGCGACGAGCGAAGAAGCCGTCGACAAGCTGCTCGCGTCGATCTGATGTTTCGATCCTGGCAACAATTAAAACAGGCTGTGATCCCGGTCACAGCCTTTTTCCATGCAACTTGTACCTCTCCCCGGTGCATCTTGTTTCCGAGTACTTTTTTCCCAAAAACGTTCTGCTATAATGAGACCATCAAAGAAAGGGGGACGGAGAATGAAGATCCGGATATCCGTTTCGGACGCACAGTATGACAATGTGAAGCGGATGCTCACGGAACACGGTTTAGAGATCAGTGATGACGCCGACTACATGATCACGGAATCATCCAGACCGTCTGTGTTCCTGACCGTCCGCAATGAAGAAAAAGAACACCTTCGGCTCTCACCCTCCGAGGTGATCTTTATAGAAGCCTTTGGCAAGGACATCGAGATCCACACCAAGTCAGGCATCTATTACGCGCAGGACCGCATGTATCAGCTGGAGGAGCTCCTGGACAGAAAAGTATTTCTCCGCGTCAGCAAGTCGGTCATCATTTCTCGGAAGCATGTTCGCAAGATCCGCCCCTCCCTGTCCATGAAGTACATTTTAACGATGTCGGATGGGACGCTGGTGGACGTAACACGGAGTTACTACAGTGACTTCCGCCGGTTTTTCAATATTTGACTTTGGAGGAACAAGCCATGAGTGGAATTAGTTCGATCGTTATTATCTTATTGGTCGTGGCATTGATCGCCGTGATCATCAGCATCGTGGCCTACAATCGCCGCCTCGACCGCGTCACAAGCGGCGAGATCCACGATACACACAGCTCTATCCCGGAGCCGGGAACGACGACCGGGGTCGCTTACCGCATCGTTTTGATGGCGATCGTCATCATCTCGTTCTTCTCGATCAGCGCGATCAACGGAAAGCTGAATTCCCTGCAGACCGAGATCAACAACATGCAAAGCAAACAGTCCTCTTTGTCGACCGAATTGTATCAGCTGCGAACACAGCTTGAACAAGCTGCTTCTAACATCCAGTCCTCTTCCTGGGAATATGTAGAGGCGGATTACGCGAATCGTACGATCACGATCCGCTATTCAGCTACACTGAAGGAGTACTCGAATGACATGACGGTCTCGCTCGTGTTCAAAGATCGCGAGATCCCGCTCGAGCTTCATTCTCCGGGAACCTGGGGAAGCGACATTATCGTCAGCTTCTTCGATACCTTCTATGAACAGCCGATGCTGTACATTACCGAAAACGGAAAGACCGTCGGAGAAGCCGTCGACTTTCTCACCGATCCGCTCTGGTATGCTTTGCCTATGCCCTCTCTCTCCTGCGAATTTTCTTCCGGGGAACGTTTTGGCAAGCTGACCTATTCCGGCCGTTACACGGTGATGATCGATTACCTCGAAGACATCGAATCCGTCACGGTCACCTATATGACCGGTGGCAAAGATCTTAAAACGCTGGACATTACCGAAGAGACTTTAAACCGGACCCAGATCGAGGTCGAAGGCGGAATGGAACTGGATCAGGATCTGACCTTCCGCATCGAGATCAAGACCAAGAGTGGTTTCACGATCGTTCAGCAAGGCGTCATGATCTACAATACTACGGCCGATTATCCTTTGGACGACTATGAGAGGGTCTACGATTCGGACGGAAACCTCCTGTGGGAGAATGACTTCAAGTGAGCGAAGAAAAGCAAAGATCATTTGTAACAGTTTATTGACAAAAAAAGGAGTGCGAATGCACTTCTTTTTTATTGTAGGGATGGGGGAACCGGTGGAGAAAGTGTTGCTTTGTCATTTGGTGGATGGGCACTTATCGGGTAATGGATGTGCTTTTGACGGGTAATGGATGTTCCTTTGTCGGGTGATGGATGTTCCTTTGTCGGGTGATGGATGTACACTTCCTCAGCACGTGAACGCTGCACCACTTTTTGCTTTGAAATGGATGTAAGCTATTCCAAAGCAGGACTGCTACATCCAAATCTTTCCAAAAATGGATGTCACCATCCCGAATTCGTGAGCGGTACATCCATTTTTCGCTTTTGGCGTGTGTCAGCTTCTCGATATCGTGAACCGTACATCCAAAATACCCCAAAATGGATGTCGGCTTCTCGAAATCGTGAACTGTACACCCACCCCTTCGCTTAAAGTTGCTTTAAAGTGGATGTACCGTTCCCGAATTCGTGAACGGTACATCCAGATCACCTTAAAAAGTGTGTCGGCTTCCTGAAATCGTGAACGCTACATCCATTTTTCGCTTTTGGCGTGTGTCGCCTTCTCGATATCGTGAACCGTACATCCACCCTTTCGCTCCAAGTTGCTTTGAAGTGTGTCAGCTTCTCGATATCGCGAACTGTACATCCGCCCTTTCGCTCCAAGTTGGTTACTGCACAGCAAAATGACACCGCGCTGTAAAAAAGGACTGTGAAAAAAAGACGGTTATCTTTTTTCACAGCCCTTTTTCTCCGAACGGCAAAAACCGCAGATTACTCTTCCATCAGCCATGCCCGGCAGGGAGCCCCGTCGCACCCTCCCAGGTTCAGCGGCGCGGCATTCAGAAGGTATCTTCCTTCCGGAACATTCTTCAGGACAACTCCTTCCAGGATCACGATTTCCGCGCCCAGAAAGATAAGGTGCACTGCCATCGGCGCATTCTCCGGCCCTACGGTCTGACTCTCGTTTCCGATCAGCCGGATCCCGGCAGCCGCAAAAACCTTCGCGGCAGGGGCAGTGACCGTTGCTTTTCCCTTGATCAGGATCCGCTCCGCCGCTCCGCATTGTCTGGCTCTTTCCAGTATGGAGGCAGCGTCCTCAGCGATGACATCGCCCTCGTGATAAGCTACATAGCAGGGCCCGACAAACGCTTCGAGCGGAAGCGCGTCGATCGTCCTGCCTTCTTCGATAAAGTGATAAGGCGCATCCACGTGCGTTCCGTTGTGAGCGCACATCGCGAAATCCGTCAGGTTATACAGTGCTCCGTCCCGGATCCGGGACGGATTGGTTTTGGAAGGCGCTGTATCACCCGGAAAGACTTTACAGGAAAAGACTTCCTGCGAAATATCGTAGATCATGTCATCCCTCCTGCCTCATCTCGGACCGTATCAGAGGTTACTGCAGAGCTCCGTCCCCACCGTCTCCGCGCCCACCGTTCCCGGCTTCGGCACAAAAAGCTCCGGTTCCTTGAATTCTTCATGCTCTGCGTCCGCGAGCAGCATCCGCTCTGCTCCTTCATGGAGCGGGAAATGGAAGATGCATTTCTGACGCTCGCCTCGCTGATACATATCGTTGTCCGGAGGCAGATCCACGATCTCCAGGAGATCGCCCCCGAGTCGTTCCAGTGTCCGCCTCGAAGGATAGTTGTCCGGATTGCAGGTAATGATCACATAGGGCAAGCCCGCTTTTCTGGCTTTTTCGAGCAGGAGACGCGTCGCTTTTTCGGCCAGATGATGACCGCGGAACGGTTCCTCCACCCGGTATCCGATGTTGCCTCCGAAATAGAGCTGACGATTGAATCCATAGCGAAGATCACAATACCCGGCGACCCGGTATCCCAGCAGAAAATGCTTTTCCGGAAGACAGATATGATAGAAATCGCTTTCCACCCAGTTCTTTTCCGGCACACCGGGCACCGTTTTATACCGGATCAAGAGGACATCTTCACTCTGAAGCACCTCTCTGCCGGCTGGCTTTACGTACATACAGACTCCTCAAATACAGTGGATTACTCCGCAAAAAACGCGATGAACGTACCCGCGGCTTTTCTTAGGCTGTCCAGTTCGCAGAACTCATTGTCCTGATGCGCCTGCGCGATATCCCCGGGGCCGAAGATGACAGAAGGCACGCCCGTCTCCCGGCTCAAAAGCCCGGCCTCACAGGTCGCTGTAAACACGGAGACTTCTGACTCCTCCCCATTTACCTCGCGAAAAGCCCGCTTCAAATGATCGATCTCCGGGTGGTCTTCCTTGATCCAGCCGACCGGCAGATGCGCATTCAGCCTGGTGACGGCTCCGGGAATATCCCGGATCATCGCTTCGACCTCTTTCATCGCCTGTTCGATCGTCTCTCCCACTGTCAGCCGGCGATCAGTCTCCACTACGCAGCTTTCGGGAATAATGTTGGTTTTCGTCCCACCGTGGATCACCGTTGTTGTCAGCGAAGCCGGTCCGAGCTGCGGATCTTCACGCTCCGCGAGCACCTTGGAAAACTCTTTTACACGGTTCATGAAAACCGTTGCCTGCTCCACCGCGTTGACGCCAAGCCAAGGTCTCGAAGCATGCGCGCTGCGGCCATGGAACGAAGTGGAAATGAACATGATCCCGCGGTGACCCAGATCGATCTTGTGCCCGGTCGGCTCGCCGACGATAGCAAAATGGATCTTATGCTCGGTCTCCAGATACTTGTTCATGCCGCGGTTGCGGTATTCTTCGTCCACATTAAACAAAAGCTCCAGCGGACGTTTCGGCACGACACCGGCCTTCTGCCAGCACTCCAGAAGATGCAGCATGCAGGCGATCGAACCTTTCATATCGCAGCTGCCGCGTCCGTAGATCTTTCCGTCGCGGATCGCCGGCTCAAAAGCAGGCGTCTCCCACGCCTCCGGATTGCCCGCCGGAACGACGTCGATATGCCCCACATACAGATAAGCCGGCAGGCTGTTATCCTGTCCCTCGATGCGCGCCGTTACATTGAAGCGGTCTTTTTTTCCATCATCGCTCTTGCAGACAAACTGTCTTTCGGAAGCGATCCCGAGCCCTGTCAGGAATTCCTGCAGGTATTCACCGACCGCCTGCTCGTTTCCGGGAGGGGATTCACTGTCACGCTTCACGAGCTCGGTCAGGATCTCGCAGATCCTCTCCACCGAGACCATCCCGAGCGCTCTTTTTACGCTTTCTTCCATCGTATCCTCGTTTCCTCGGAAGGATTACTCGACCTGCTCCAGTGCCTGCTTGACATCGGCAATGATATCCTTCACGTTCTCGATACCGACGGAAAGACGGATCAGGTCCGGCGCCACGCCGGCTGCGATGAGCTCTTCGTCATTCATCTGGCGATGGGTCGAGGAAGCCGGATGCAGCACGCAGGTATGCGCGTCGGCTACATGCGTCGCGATCATGGCGACCTTCAGATGCTTCATAAAGGTCTCAGCCCCCTTGCGTCCGCCCTTCACACCGAAGGAAATGACGCCGCAGGTACCGTTCGGCATATACTTTTTCGCCAGCTCATAATACTTGTTGGAAGGCAGTCCCGGATAGTTGACCCAGGAAACATGCTCATTGGACTCGAGGAACTCGGCAACCTTCTGCGCGTTCTCGCAATGGCGCGGCATGCGGACCGGCAGGGACTCCAGCCCGAGATTCAGCAGGAATGCGTTCATCGGAGCCTGGATCGATCCCAGATCGCGCATCAGCTGCGCGGTGCACTTGGTGATAAACGCCCCGCCCATGCCGAATTTTTCCGCATAGGTGATTCCGTGGTAGGATTCATCCGGGGTCGTCAGGCCCGGGAACTTGTCCTTGTGGGCCATCCAGTCGAACTTGCCGCCGTCGACGATGCAGCCGCCGACCGTCGCGTCATGACCATCTAAATACTTAGTGGTGGAATGGGTGACAATGTCCGCCCCCCACTCGATCGGGCGGCAGTTCACCGGTGTCGCGAAGGTATTGTCCACGATCAGCGGGACCCCGTGCGCGTGTGCGGCTTTGGCAAAGCGCTCGATGTCGAACACGATAAGGGCCGGATTCGCAATCGTCTCGCCGAAGACCGCCTTGGTGTTAGGCTTGAAGGCCGCTTCCAGCTCTTCATCGGAGCAGTCCGGATCCACAAAGGTAAAGTCGATACCCATGCGGCGCATAGTCACGTTAAACAGGTTGAAGGAACCGCCGTAGATCGTGGAAGAAGAAACGATGTGGTCCCCCTGCCCCGCGATATTAAAGACGGAAAAGAATGTAGCTGCCTGGCCGGAAGAGGTCAGCATCGCCGCGGTGCCGCCTTCCATCGCGCAGATCTTGGCCGCGACCATGTCGTTGGTCGGGTTCTGCAGTCTGGTATAGAAATAGCCGCTCGCCTCAAGGTCAAACAGCTTTCCCATGTCCTCGCTGGTGTCATATTTAAAAGTGGTCGATTGGATGATCGGGATCATGCGCGGATCGCCGTTCTTCGGCTCGTATCCGGCCTGGATCGCTTTGGTTTCAAGTTCCATGGTAAAACCTTCTTTCTGGAAAAATAATGCTGAGAAATATTGTAGTAAGAACCGGCGCGGATTTCAACTGTTTTCTTAGCTGCCCTGACCGAAGCTGCCGCACAAAACAGGCAAAGACATCTGTTTAAAAATATACAGCGTATCGTTTGTACATACTATTTAATTGGAGTATAATACTGCTATCTATGTCATTCACACGGAGGACCTTCTTCCATGAAACCCCACAAAAAAATAACGGAGCAGCCGTGGTTCCATTATTCCGTGGCTACCTGCTCCGCCGTCGTTTTATTCCTGCTGCTTTCCAACTTCAAGCTGCTTTTCAGTTCGTTCTTCGGCACGCTGAAAACGGTTCTGTCTCCGCTGATCATCGGTCTGATCACCGCTTATCTGGTCGATCCGGTCGTGAAGACGATGGAAAACCGCGTCTTCCACAAGATCGCTAAGCCGAAACTGCGCCGCAACCTGTCGATGGTGCTGGGTGTCATTGTCGTCGTACTGGTCATCACGCTGCTCATGGTCAGCCTGATTCCGCAGTTGATTCGGAGCGGCAAGACCCTCATCGCCAATATGGATGACTATATCGCGACCGCGGAAGCTTTTCTCGATACGGTCAGCCGCCAGCTGGAAGCTTTCTCCATCGACACCTCATTCCTGGACAATCTGCAGGATCGTATCTTTGACTATATTTCCGTCTGGATCCAGGACAACGCCGCCAACATCTTCAACACGTCCTTCAGCATCGGCAAATCGGCGATGAACTTCGTCATCGGCATGATCCTGGCTCTGTATTTCCTCGGTGATAAAGCCCATCTCGTGAACGGTGCCAAGCAGTTTTTGTCACTGGTTCTCAAGCCGGCTCGGTATAACCGCCTGATGGATTTTGCCCGCCGTTGTCACGTGATCCTGATCCAGTACATCACCTATTCCCTTCTGGAAGCACTGGTGGTCGGCGCGCTGAATGCGATCCTCATGGCCATCCTCGGCATGAATTACATCGTCCTGATCTCCGTGATCGTGGCGGTCACCAACCTGATCCCGACCTTCGGACCGATCATCGGAGCGGTGATCGGCGGCTTCATCCTTGTCCTCATCAATCCGCTTCACGCTCTGTATTTCCTCATCATTACCGTTGTGCTGCAGACCATTGACGGCTATGTTATCAAGCCGCGGCTGTTCGGCGGAAGCCTTGGTGTTTCCGGCGTTTGGATCCTGCTCTTCGTTATCGTCGGCGGCAAACTGTTCAATCTCGCTGGCATGCTCCTTGCGATCCCGTGTGCCGCGATCGCGAGCTTTATCTACACCGATTGGAAGACCTCCCGTGCGAAAAAACGTGAAGAGATCCCGCAGCCGATGGTCCCTCCCACTCCGGTTCCCGAACCCGCCGGAACAGATCCGGAACCAGAACCATCCGAGACTGATCCGGACCCTGAACCGTCTAAGCCCGCTCCTTCCGCAGATCCCTCGGGGCAGACGGAAGAAGAATAAGGAACTGCCATGTCCGATTATGTTAATCCCGTGATCACGCTTGACGCCGTCACCGACCTTCCCGAGAACACCTATAGCCTGATCGACGTGCGTGACGCGATCTCTTACCAGTACGATACGCTTCCCGGTGCCATCAACGAGCCGGATATTCTCCGCGCTGCGGCCGAAGGGAAGCTCCCGAAGGACCGGCTGCTGATCCTTTTTTGCATGCACGGTACACAAAGTCTTCCGCTCGCGGAAGCGCTCTCCCTGATGGGTTATCAGGCCCGCAGCCTTGAAGGCGGTTACGGTGCCTGGCTGAGGCGCAATCTTTCAGATGAAGACCGCTCGCTGGAGATCGAGGCTTCCCTGCGCGATCGGAAGATGTTCAAGAAGCGTCTTTTCAACCGGTTTACCAAAGCGATCCGTGAATATGACCTTATCCAGGAAGGTGACGGGATCGCGGCCTGCATCTCCGGCGGGAAGGACTCCATGCTGATGGCCAAGCT